>Ga0307981_1000225_pt1 | contig 60401 bp, 58 predicted proteins | sample OrgLakmetagen987_FD_201849 | JGI IMG/M metagenome (GOLD analysis project Ga0307981, IMG submission 201849) | Saline water microbial communities from Organic Lake, Antarctica - #987 | ecosystem: Environmental > Aquatic > Non-marine Saline and Alkaline > Saline | place: Antarctica: Organic Lake... | reverse complement strand
GAACGCGGCCAGCACCATCACCCGCGCGAGATTGCCGTGATGATAGTCCGGCAGCACGAAATGCAGCCCGAAAAGCAGCGCCAGAAGCCCCAGATGCAGGGCCACGGCCCTCATGGCGCGTGCTTTCCGAACAGGCCCTGCGGGCGAAAGACCAGCACGAGCGCGACCAGCAGCGTGGCGAGAATCTTGGCCAGCGTGGGCGAGAAGAAGACCGAGATGATGCCGTCCGACAGCCCGATCAGCACCGCCGCCAGCACCGTGCCGGGCAGGCTACCGAGGCCGCCGATGATCACCACGATGAACGACAACAGCAGCGGATCCGCCCCCATCAGGTAATGCGCCTGCTGGATGGGCACGATCAGCACCCCCGCGAGCGCCGCGAGCCCCGCGCCGAGCCCGAAGGTCAGCGCATAGACCCGCGCGACGGGGATGCCGAACGCCGTGGCCATCTCGCGATCGGCCTGTGTGGCGCGCATCACCAGACCGAAGCGCGTGCGCGCCATCACCGCCCAGACCGCGCACAGGATCAGGACGGCCGCCGCGATCACCGCCAGCTTGTAGGATGTGGTGCCAAGCCCCCACGGCCAGACCATCTGCCAGCCGTCGGTGCCGTGCTCGGGCCACGGGATCGCGAGGCGGGTGTCGAACGGCGCCTGCACCGGGCGCGCCTCGGGTCCGAAACCCATGAGCGTGAGTTGCTGCAGGATGTAGAGCAACCCGATCGTGGCGACGATGGTGCGCTCGGGGTCATAGCCGACACGTTTCAGGATCGTCACATCGGCGGCCATCGCCAGTGCCCCCACGATCAGCGGCGCGCCGATGACAGCGGCGGCAAAGCCCCATGCGGGCGCGCCGCCCACCATCTGTGCGATCCACCACGCAAGCACCGCGCCCAGCATGAAGAACTCGCCATGCGCGATGTTGACCACGCGCATGACCCCGAAGACGAGGCTGAGCCCCACGGCGGTCAGCGCCAGCACCGCCGCCGTCACCGCCCCTTCGATCGTGGCGAGCATCAGGTAGGGGCCAAGGTCCATCAGGCTGCCTCGAACCCCCGGGTCATTGCAGCCGGTACTCCGTCCCGTTCATCAGGAAGATCTGATCGTCGGTCAGCGTGACGATCTGGCCGTGCTTGCGTTCCAGCCTGCGCGCCGCCACCTCGGTGCGCGCCTCCCAATCATACATGGCGTCCTCTTTCACGGGCACCCATGTCATCTGTCCGCCCTTGCGCCACGGATCCAGAACCAGCCCCTCGTCGAAACTGTCGCCGCGCGCGCTGACGATCGCGGTGCTGTGCTCCAGTCGGAAGAGGTTGGCGGGCTCGGCGATGGCGCGGTGCATCTCGAGGGTCTCGAAGGCCTCGGCTTTCAGGCGCTTCTCGATATCCTCTGCCCAGTGCCAGCACAGGCCACGCGGCTTGATCCCCATATTGACCTTGGTGTTGTGGGCCAGCGGCGGATCGGTGATCTGGTACTGGCGCGCGAGCGTTTCGGTATGGGCATAGGCCAGCCGCGCGGCGCGCTCGGCCTCGGCAGGGTCCACCTCCGGCCCGAGCGCGCGGATCGCGGCGGCAAGACGTGTGACCTCTCCGGGCTGCGCCGGGGGCGGCGGGGCCGACGGTGCGCCGCACCCCGCAAGCACGAAGGCCACGAGCGTGGCAAGGACCGCGATGCGCCGCATCTCAGAACGCCTGCTGCGTGTAATCGACCTGATCGGGATAGACCGACGCGTCGATGGGGGTGGTGTGCACGCGGGCCAGATCGCCGTCTTGCACCTTGCTGATGAACTGGTGACCGAAGACCTGATGCGTCCGGCCGTTGAACCGCTTGGCGCCCTGCGGATGCGCAAGGCTTTCGGGGATCTCCTCCATGGCCTCGACCGCCTCGATCAACGCGGCGCGGTCGCGCGTGTCGCGATAGCCCGCCGCCTCCATCCCGGCCTTGATGATGTGCAGCGTCTCCCAACAGCCGAACATGTGACCATAGGTCGAGACATCCGACGCGTCGTGCACCGAAGCGCCGCGCGCATCGACGCCGACGGCGGCGCGATAGGTGGTCTCATGGGCGCTTTCATCCGGTTGCCGGTGCCGGCACATGCCCTCCCAGAAATGGCTGCCCTCGAGGAACTGCAGACCCGGACTGTCGATCGCCACGGCCTCCAGACTGTCGATGAAACCGAAAAGCTCGGGGCCTTGCCCACCGAAGAACTCGCCCAGCTCCTTGACGAAGGTCAGCACCGCCGGCCCGACCATGACGTGATAGAGCACCTCGGTCTCGCGCGGGATCTTCGGGAAATACCGGGTGAACGAAGTCTCCGAGGGCGGGATCGCGATCTTGGCCAGAATCTCGCCGCCCTGCGCCTCGATCGCCGGGCCAAGCGCGTCGCGGTGATCGTAGCCGAAGCCGTAATCGGGAAAGATCATCGTCACCTTCTTGCCGAGCGTGTCGGTGATGAACGGGGCCATGGCGATGACCTGGCTTTTCACATCGGTGATGCCGGGCTGCAGCGTGTAGCGGTTGAGCGCGCCCGACGAGACATGCGTGCCTTCGGAGACCACGAAATAGGGCATCTTCAACTCGCCCGCGCGGGGGGCCGAGCCGGTCACCACATTGGAGAAAAGCGGCCCCAGAACGACGTCGCAATCGTGCTGATTGGCGAATTTCTCGACCACCTCGGCGCCGCGCTTGGGGTCGGTGCCGTCATCCTCGGCGATGATCTCCACCGGGCGGCCATTGATGCCGCCATCCGCGTTGATCTTCTCCAGCGCGGCTTGGGTGGTGCGCCCGTACCAGCGCCCGTAGGCCGCCCCGATGCCGGTGCGGTGCTGCTGAAACCCGATCCTGATCGGTGCGGCGCTCTGCGCGTGGGAGAACCGTGCAGAGAGCGGCAGGGCGGCGGCAACTGCCCCGCCGGCCAGCGTCTTCAGCGCGGTGCGGCGGGTCGGGATGTTTCGCGTGGTCATGACGTGATGCTCCGATCGGTCCGGTATGAGGCGCGCGCGCCTTGCCAACTGCAGGTAGGGCAACATGTGGCCGGCTGTCCAGCCCCGTGACGCTCAGGCTCCGCGTGGCGCGGCCAGAAGCCACAGCCCGAAGACGGTATAGGCCACCATGAAGATCGCGATCGGGGCCTGCGAGATCGCCGCGCCCCGTGTCCCATGGCCCGCGCGCATCGCGATCGCATGCGCCAGCAGGATCGCGATCACATGGCCCGCCACGACCACCCCCGCCTGCGTCATCCAGATCACGCGGACGGTGCCGGGGGTGGCGAGAAACCCGGCGCTGACATGGACATGGCCCGCGCCAAGGGTGCCCGCCAGCCAGCCCAGCACATATTGCCCATCGAGCAGAAAGCTCGTGAGGTAATGCGCGACGTGATAGGCAAGCGCGATCGGCAGCATCGTGGGCGCGTAGCGGCAGGCAAGGACGCGCAGCCGGGTCCGCGTCCCTGCCAGCCGGTCCCCCAGCCACAAGGCGGCGGCGAACACCGCGATCAGCGCCGCGTTCGCCGCCAGAAGCCCCAGCATGTTGGGCCGGATCACCGCGGACCGGCCGGGAAATTCCAGCGGATTGAGGCCCAGCAGACCCAGCCAGAGAAAGGTCTCGTTCAGCCCGTCGAAACTGCCACTGCCAAGCAGCAAAAGCATCAGGATCGCCAGCCCGAGCGGCGGCGCGGGCCGCGCCAGGATCTGCCAGCCCGGCAGACCAAGCGCCAGTCGTCCCCGTGCGCGCGCGAACAGCCCCACCCGCGCATAGCTGCGCATCAATAGCGTGATCCCCTCGGCCCGCAGCAGCCACGGCGCACCAAAGAGCAGCAGCGCGGCCATGTTGACCGCCCAGTATCCGCCGACCGCCACCGCCAGACGCGCCGGATCGGCCGGGGCGGGATCGGCCAGAAGAAACCCGGCAAAGGCCAGAAAGCTCAGCACGCCGGGCAGGTGGCCCAATCCGCGCGGGTAGCGCAGCGGCGCGCGGTGTCCGGTGATCCGACGGGTCATGGCGGCCAGACCCGTCCAGGGGTTCAGATACCGCCAGAGATCGCCTAAGATCCCCTGAAGGCTGACCAGCGCGATCCAGAACACCACCCAGACCGACAGGCTCAGCGGGTTGGCCATCGGATCGCGCGACCCGGCAAGACCGCGCCAGACCAGCCACAGAAGGATCAGGGTCATGACAAGGCTTGTCGCCTGCGCCGGCGGGGCCGGCAGGCGCGTCAGCGCCACCGGTCGAAAGACGCGCGCCGCGGCCCCGTCCGGCAGGACCGCCAGAAGCGCCACGGTCAGCGCCACGGTGGTCCCGCCGGCCGCGATGTAGATATCTGTCGGCAGAAGCAGCACGAATCCCGGATCCGAGGCATGCGCCCACGCCGCGCCCGCCGTGAGGATCATGAAAATCGCGCTGAGGCCGAGCCGTGGCACGTGTCCGTTCCCGCCCCTGATGACGTGTCACGTCACCATGACGCAGCGCGCCAAGGCGGAAAAGGCGCAATTTGCGGCGTGAGGGGGGCATGGCTGCCCCGCGCGCGATCAGTCGGCGGCGCGGGCCGAACCGGAGGGCCGGTTCAGATATCCAGCTCTCCGGGCATGTCGAGCGGCAGGCGCATATGCGCCACCGGCCCGAAATCCCGCGGCACCCGGATATGCGGGAAGAACGACAGGAACTGCTCCACCGTGGACTTGTTGAGCCCGCGCTCGAACCCGGCCCCCGGGTGAAAGCTCTCGGTCTCGAGACCGCTGGCGCTGATGATCGCATGCTGCTGCAGGCAGATATGGTACAGCGTCACCGCCTGGCGCGGGTACATGTCGAAGATCTGCATGCCGTCGGTCATCGCATGGGCCGGCGTCAGGACCGGCTCGGACCCGCATTGTGCCCGCAAGTGACGCGGATGCGACAGGAACCGCGCCCCCGGGCCGACGATCAGGTCCGAAAGCGGGCGCATGGCACCAAAGGCCTCTGTCATGATCCGCGTCAGGCGGCAGGCGGAGTCCATCGGCCCGGGCGCCGGCAGCGTCATCGACCCGATCCAGAGCACCGCCATCGGGCATTGCGCCGGCGTCACGACCCGGTCGCCGGGCAGCAGATCCTCGATGGCGATCGGCCCGCAGGTCGTGTTGATCAGCGTGCCACGGACAAAGGCCGAATGCGCGGAGTCCAGTAGCGGGGTTGCGGGCGCGGTCTGCTCGGTCTCCTGGATATCGCCTCTGGCGTCCAGCCATTGCGCGCGGTAGCGCCGCGTCGGGCCGAGCGGCGGAATTCTTGAGATGGAGGTCCGGGGATGTGTGCCGCCACGCGGCGTCAAGCGTGCAATCGTCATTCTGGTCACCTTTACATAAAGCCCGTCAGACCCGCATCTGTCCCACCGGGGGCGTCGGACCGACACGGCATGATCGTTAACAATGCGTTAATGACAAAGGCTGTGGTGTTGCGTCAAATTTTAGGAAATATTTGCGCTTCTCGGGGCACAATACGGCCCCTTTGAAATTTTCGTGCGCTTTCCATCAACAATCCTGCCACAATCGGACACGGCACAGGGTGCACCCCTGAAAGCTTCGAATCACTGATCCTTGTGGCGGCCCGCCTCTTGCGCGCCTTCGCACCGCTAAAGCCGGATCGCCGAAACCAGCCGCCCGTAATCGGCCTCGCCCGCATGGGTGGTGCGCCGGTAGGAATAGAACCGCCCCGAATCGGCATAGGTGCAATGGCGGGTCCACTCGGCATGGCCCACGCCGGCGCGCCGCAGGCGCTGCAGGCCGAACCCGGGCAGGTCGAAGTGATACCGCCCGTCCTGACCACCCGCGAAAAACCGGGCATTGTCAGGGTCATCGGCGATGAAATCCTCGAGAAATTCCGGCCCGACCTCATAGGCGGCCTGGCTGATCGACGGGCCGATCACGGCGGTGATCTGGGCGCGTGTCGCGCCCAGCCCCTCCATCGCCGCCACCGTCGCCTCGAGCACGCCGTCAAGCGCGCCGCGCCATCCCGCATGCGCGGCCCCGATCACCTTCGCGCGGGCATCGGCGAACAGCACCGGCTGGCAATCGGCTGTCAACACGCCAAGCGCCAGACCGGGGGTGGCGCTGACCATCGCATCGGCGCGCGGCCGGTCAATGAGGGGCGCGGTGGCGTGGACCACATCCGCCGAATGGACCTGATGCAGGGTCACGAGGTTTTCGGGCGCGACCTCCATCGCGCGGGCGACGCGGGCGCGGTTGATCATCACGATCTCGGATTGATCCGAGGATCCCGGCCCGCAGTTCAGCCCCGAGAACACCCCCGACGACGCCCCGCCCCGCCGGGTGAAAAACCCGTGGCGCAGGGGCGCGAGACTGTCCGAGGTCAGGATCTCCAGTGTCATGGCTCCGTTCCGGGCGGCGGTGCGGTGGTCGGGGGGTGCAGGGCGAGCACCTTGAAAAGCGTCCCCATTTCGCCCCGGTCGGTCAAGCGTCTAAATGCGGCCAGATGGTTTTCCCGCGCCGGCCCATCGAGATTGCGCGCCAGCGCCTCGGCCCGCGCCTCGATCCCGAGGTGCCGCAAAAGCGTGCCCTGCGGGATCAGCTGCGCATGCGCCGCGGGCGACGCTGCACGGGCCAGCGCCTCGAAATCCACATGCGCGGTCAGGTCGGCCTCGCCCGGTGCCTCCAGCGGATCTGTGGGGGCATGGCCCCGGACCGCCTGAAACGTGTCGCCCAGAGACCGCCATCCGCCGTAATCCACGATCAGCGCGGCCCCGCCCCGCGCCGCGATCCGTGCGCCGATCTCGCCGGCGATCGCCCGGCCCGGCGCGCAGGTCTCGACGATATCGCCATCGCTGGTGTCGGCCAGCCGATCAGTCAGCTCGGGCGGGGCCACCGGCGCGCCAAGGCCAAAACTCAACGCGCCCTCGCGCAGCGCTATCATGCGTTCGCGCCAGCCATCCCCGTCGCGCTGAAACTGCCGGATGGGCAGCGCGTCGAAAAACTCGTTGGCGACCAGATAAAGCGGCGCATCGGGCAGATCCGCGACCGTGTCATGCCAGGTGATCGCGTGGCTCTCGAGCGTCCGGCGCTGCACGTCGCGCAAGGCGGGCGAGGTCTCGACCAGATGCACCGCCGCGGCCTCAAGGAACCCCGGCACGCCCTTCGTGGCGCGCAGGATATCGGCCATCAGCGTGCCGCGCCCCGGTCCAAGCTCTGCCAGCACGAAGGATGCAGGCTGCCCCTGATCCAGCCATGTCTGCGCCAGACACAGGCCGATCACCTCGCCGAACATCTGGCTGATCTCGGGCGCGGTGGTGAAATCGCCCTGCGCACCGAACGGGTCGCGCGTCGCATAATAGCCCAGCTCGGGATGCATGAGGCAGGTCGCCATATACTCGGCCAGGGTCATCGGCCCGGTGGCGGCGATCCGCGCGGCGATATGACGTTTGAGCTCCGTCACGTCCCGCGCGCCCGCCGCGCCCAGAGGATCATGCCGATCCCGAAAACGATCATCGGCAGCGACAGGATCTGCCCCATCGTCAGCCCCCAGCCACCGACATGCCAGGCAAGGCCCAACGGATTGCCGGGGCTGATGAACTGCGCATCGGGCTGGCGCACGAATTCCACCGCGAACCGCGCGAGGCCGTACCCGGCAAAGAACACCCCTGTCAGCAGGCCCGGCATCTTCAGTGCGCCGCGCCGCCATCCCATCCACAACAGCACCGCCCCGAGGATCAGCCCCTCGAGTGCCGCCTCGTATAGCTGCGAGGGGTGGCGCGCGCAGAGGCCCACCACGTCCGGACAATCCTGCGCCGCAGCCCCGGGAAACACCACGCCCCAGGGCAGATCGGTGGACCGGCCCCAAAGCTCGGCATTGATGAAATTCGCGATCCGCCCCAGCAGCAGCCCCACCGGCGTCACCATGCACAGCACATCCGCCACGCTCAGCCAGCGGATGCCGCGCAGGGCCGAGAACACGACCACCGCCAGCACCACGCCCAGAAGCCCACCGTGAAACGCCATGCCGCCCTGCCAGACGGCGAGGATCTGCCCCGGATTGGCGAGGTAATAGCCGGGCTGATAGAACGCCACATAGCCAAGCCGCCCGCCAAGGATGACCCCCACGATCACCCATGTGAGCAGATCCTCGACCGCCTTCGCGTCCATCGGCGCTGTGTCGCCGGGCCAGAGCGCGGGCCGGCGCGTGCTGGCCACGACCAGCCGCCAGCCGATGACGATGCCCACGATATAGGCCAGCGCGTACCAGCGCAGCGCGAACTCGATGCCGAAAAGCGAGATCGAGAAGATCTCGGGCGTCACGTCGGGGAAGGGGATCATGGCGTGCATCGCGGTCTCTGTTCCTTTGCTCCTCGCGGAAAGTCAACCTTGTGAATCCCCGCGATGACGCCATATGCTTGGATGAGACGCAATGACAGAGGCAACGCCATGCAGACCCGCAACAAGATGCTCGACGATATCAGCCAGTTGATGACGAATGCCATGGGCGTGGCCCAGGGCGCGCGCGACGAGGCGGAAACCGCGATGAAGTCGATGATCGACCGGTGGCTGGCCGACCGCGATTTCGTAACCCGCGAGGAATTCGACGCGGTGCGTGCCATGGCACAGAAGGCGCGCGAGGAAAACGACGCGCTCAAGGCCCGGATCGAGGCGCTGGAGCAAGGATCGTCGTAATAGCGCGGACCCTAGATTGGCGATCGTCCTCGACATCAGGCTCCTGCGCGGTTGATGGCGTTTTCGACACCTACAACAGGTTATCCGATGGTGATCAGGCCTAACACGGGTGACGGTGCATGCGGATGTACCGTTTAGGCCTGAAGTAAACTTCGACGCTACAGTCCCGGCGCGGTACGCGACCGCAGGCCGCAGCGCCATCGCATGTCCGCCCCCCGGACAGGCGATTTGTCAAAGCTGGCGCGTCGAATTGGGCTTTTGCGGGTTGGCTGCGATAAAGTGCACCGAAAATAGGTCGGATCGCCTGCCCGCGGACATGCACTGGCGCTGATGCGTCCTAGGTCCCCTTCAAGTCATGACTAGCTCCTGTGACTTCACACTGCACCGGCTACTTCCTTCAAGGTGGCGCTCACTGACACCCCTTGGAACCCAAAGCCGCGCTCTAGGCAAACGACCCGCTGACAGTCTTGTCACGCGGGTCGTTTTCATGGCTGCGGATCAGTTCTCGCTGCGACCCATCACCGACAGACCGCGCAGGATATCCACGGCATAGGCAAGCTGGTAATCCTCGTCGCGCAGCTTGGCGGATTTCTCGGCCTGCTCTTCGTCCTCTTCCATCTGCCGGCGCTCGTCCTCGCTCAGGCTGTCATTGCTCAGGCGTCCGCGCAAATCCGCCTCCGAGCGCGAGGGGCGTGGCGTGCTTTCGTCCTCCTCGGCGACCGCCTCGTCGCGACGGGGCTGCTCCACGATGATGTCGGGGCTGACCCCGAGCGCCTGAATCGATCGGCCCGACGGCGTGTAGTAGCGCGCGGTCGTCAGGCGCATCGCGCCATTGCCGCGCAGCGGCATGACGGTCTGCACGGACCCCTTGCCGAAGCTCTTGGTGCCCACGACGATCGCGCGATTGTGATCCTGCAACGCGCCCGCCACGATTTCCGAGGCGCTTGCCGAGCCGCCATTGATCAGCACGACGATGGGCTTGCCCTCGGCCAGATCACCGGGCGTGGCGTTGAACCTGTCCCCGTCCTGCACCTCGCGCCCGCGCGTGCTGACGATCTCGCCCTGATCGAGGAACGCGTCCGAGACCTTGATCGCCTGCGACAGAAGGCCGCCGGGGTTGTTGCGCAGGTCCAGAACGATGCCGCTCACCTTGTCCATGCCGCCGATCTTCTCGACCTGCTCCTTGAGGCTCGATTCGAGGTTGGGAAAGGTGTTGTCGTTGAAGGTGGTCACGCGCAGCACGACCGTGTCGCGCTCGGTGCGCGCCCGCACCGCTGTCAGCTCGATCGTGTCGCGGATGATCGACACGTCGAACGGCTCGGCGCGGCCTTCGCGCACCACGGTGATCACGATCTCGCTGCCGACCGGGCCGCGCATCAGATCGACCGCATCGTTGAGGGTCAGTCCCAGCACGCTTTCGCCATCGACATGGGTGATGAAATCGCCCGCCTCGATGCCGGCCTGATCGGCGGGGGTGCCATCCATCGGCGAGACGACCTTGACGAAGCCGTCCTCCTGCGTGACCTCGATCCCGAGACCGCCGAACTCGCCGCGTGTCTGCACCTGCATGTTCTCGGCATCATCCGGCGACAGATAGCTCGAATGCGGGTCGAGCGAGGTCAGCATGCCGTTGATCGCGGCCTCGATCAGGGCCTCGGTCTCGACCTCCTCGACATATTGCGCGCGGACGCGCTCGAAGATGTCGCCGAAAAGATCGAGCTGCTCGTAGACATTGCTCGACCTGTCACTCTCCTGCGCCAGAAGGGGCGCGGCCACCTGCGTGGTGACCACGGCGCCTGTCAGGATGCCGATTGCGGCGGCCATCAGGAATTTTCTCATGTCTCACTTTTCCTTGTCGGGTGTGAACCACGCCGAGGCGGCCCACCGGTGAATTGACGCGCTCCGTGCGTGATATAGCACGCCCCCGTCTCTTGGGCACCCGCATCCGGCGCAAGCGCGATCACGAATGCGATGTTTCGCTCCGACATATCTTGCGACGCGTCGCGGGGCAAGGCAACCACGACCTCATGACAAAAGGCTTTCCCCGGTCATTTCACCCGGCTGCGGCAGCCCCATCAGCGCCAGCACCGTCGGCGCCAGATCCGCAAGCCTGCCGCCACCCCGCAGCCGCACGCCCTCCGGTGCGCCCACAAGGATCACCGGAACGGGGTTGAGCGTGTGCGCGGTATGCGCCCCGCCGGTTTCGGGATCGACCATCACCTCGCAATTGCCGTGATCGGCAGTGACGATCATCGCGCCGCCCGCCGCCTCCAGCGCCTCCAGCGCCCGGCCCAGACCGGCATCGACGGCCTCGCAGGCGGCGATGGCGGCCTTCAGATCGCCGGTATGGCCGACCATGTCGGGATTGGCGTAGTTCACCACGATCAGCGCGTAGCCGTCCCGGATCGCACCGACCAACTGATCGGTGACCTCGCCCGCCGACATCTCGGGCTGCATGTCGTAGGTCGCCACATCGGGCGAGGGGGCCATGTAGCGCGCCTCGCCCTTCTCGGGGGGTTCCTTGCCGCCATTCAGGAAGAACGTCACATGCGGGTATTTCTCGGTCTCGGCGAGGTGGAACTGCCGCCGCCCGTGACGCGCCACCCACGCCCCGAGCGTGTTCACGATGTCGCGGGGCGGAAACACCGTGTCGAACCACGCCTCATGCGCTTCGGAATATTCGACCAGCCCGAGGGTCGCGGCCCAGTCAGGGGTGACCTCCCGCTCGAACGCGTCGAAATCGGGATCGGCCATCGCCTGCAGGATCTCGCGCGACCGGTCGGCGCGGAAATTCAGGCAGAAAAGGCCATCGCCGGGTGCCACGCCCTTGTAATCGCCGATCACCGTGGCAGCGATGAACTCGTCGCTTTCCGAGCGGGCATAGGCATTGGTCACAGCCGTGCGGGCATCGCCGGCGCGCATCCCGCGCCCGGCGACCATCGCCTCATAGGCCTCCTGCACCCGCGACCAGCGGTTGTCGCGGTCCATCGCGAAATAGCGCCCGGTGACCGTGACGATCCGCACATCCCCGGGCAGGGCCTCGATCAGGTTGGCCAGATGACTGCGGGCCGAGCGCGGCGCGACGTCGCGCCCGTCGGTGATCGCGTGCAGCACGACCGGCACACCCGCCGCGCGGATCACCTTCGCGGCCGCGGCGATATGGGCGATATGCCCGTGCACCCCGCCATCCGACACCAGCCCCATCAGATGCGCGCGCCCGCCGCTATCCTGCAGGCGTGCGATGAACCGGCCGAGGGCGTCGTTCTCGGCAAAGCTGCCATCCTCGATCGCGAGGTCGATCTGCCCCAGATCCATCGCCACAACACGCCCCGCCCCGATATTGGTGTGACCCACCTCGGAATTGCCCATCTGCCCGCGCGGCAGTCCCACATCGGGGCCGTGAGTGGTCAGCGTGGCATTGGGGCAGGTCTGCATCAGGCGGTCGAAATTCGGCGTGTGCGCAAGATGCGGCGCGTTCGCCTCGGCGCGCTCGCTCAGGCCCCAGCCATCGAGAATGCAAAGGACAACGGGTTCGGTCATGCTCTCTCCTGCCTTGGTCTGGGATGTATGTAGCGTGTCGGACGGTCGGGGTGAACCCGTCCCGACCCGAGGCGCGGCCCGGACGCCGCGACGCGGTCAGGGGGCGATCACCCGCACGCCGTCGATCCGGCGGATGGTGTCCAGATCGGCGTCGTATATCGCGGTCAGCCGGTCGATGATCCCGGCGGTCCAGCCGGGCACGTCCAGTTCGACCTCGATCGCGTCCTCGTCGGCATACTTGTCGAGAAACGCGGCGATGACCTTTTGCCTTTGCGGCCCGGTCAGGTCGGGGTGCTCGGCGAGATAGGCTTTGAGGCGCTCAAAGCCCGGCGGTGTCATGATCTCCGACAACAGCGCAAACTCGCCCTCGATCGGCATGGAGGCCGCGCTCCCGGTCATCGCGCGCAGGATCCGGCCCCAGATCAGCGGCGTGTCCTCGTTGCACCACACCGTCACCGGCATGTCGGGAAAGGCGCTGCGGATCCGCGTCAGAAGATGCGACCAGCGCATCTGCTCGGGGTCGCTGCCGCGCAACAGCTCGGCCACGGTCGTGTAGGACGTGCCGTCCAGCAGGGCGGGCAGGAACATGGCCGGGCTGCGCAGCCCGAGAAACAGCGCGATCTCGTCGCCGGCAAAGATCTGCTGCAGGAGACCGAGCCGCGCTTCGGCGGCGGGATAGAGGACCGCCCCGGAGACCGCCATCTTCTGCGTTCCGAAAACCCCCTGGTTGGACAGCAAGAGCCGCGCCATCCCGCCCGTATCGCCGATCGCGTCGAGCACCATGTCGCGGGTATCCGCGGCAAGGCCGGTGCCTTCGGCGCTGTTGAGAATGTCGCGCAACAGCTTGCGGTAGCTGGACGGCGGCGGCACGCCGACGCCGGATCGCGCCATCTGCGCATGGTTCCTGCGCAGACAGGTGATCAGCCTGTCCTCGTCGGTTGCGTGGGCCCCTGCGTGGAGTGCGATCTGCATTGTCGTCCTGCGCTTTCATGTCTCTATACTGCCACCGCCCGGCCTTGCACAGACCAAAGCACCGGGCAAGCCAACCGCGCAACACAAGCCGCGCCGGCCGCACCGTCCCGCGTGATCGGCGATGTTTCACCCGAACACCGCAAATTGATGCAGCGCACTGGTGAATTTCCGTTCCCGAGGTCATATCTGCACATCATGAACATGATGCGAATCCCGATGGTCCCCGTGATTGCCAGCCTGCTGGTGGCGGCGATGACCATGCCAGCCACGGCGCAAAAGCTGTCTCTGGCGGAGCTTTCCAGTTATCTCAACGACCTGACGACCGCCAGGGGTGCGTTCACCCAGGTCAATGACGACGGGTCCCTGAGCAGCGGGCAGATCCTGCTCAAGCGTCCGGGCCGGGTGCGGTTCGAATACGATCCGCCCGAAGAGGCGCTTGTCGTGGCCGATGGCGACACCGTGGGAATCATCGACCCGCGCTCCAACGAGCGGCAGGGATATCCCCTGCACCGCACGCCGCTCAAGATCATTCTCGCGCGCAATGTCGACCTGACGCGCGACCGCATGGTCGTGGGCCATGACGGCGACGGCACATCGACGACGGTGCGCGCGCAGGACCCCGAGAACCCCGACTATGGCAGCATCGATCTGGTCTTCACCGGCGATCCGGTGGAATTGCGCCAATGGGTGATCAATGACGGCAATGGTAGCAGCACCACGGTGATTCTCGGCGATCTGCAAACCGGCATGAACCTTCGCAACGATCTGTTCGTGATCCCCGGCAGAGGCACCACACAGCAAGGCCGCTAACGCCTCACCGGCGGGGGTGGCGCTGCGGTGAACAGGCTGCCCCCTCCGATTCGCGCATGCCTTATTGCGGCTCGGGCACCAGGACCTCGCGCTTGCCGACATGGTTGGCGGGGCTGACGACGCCCTCGTCCTCCATCTGCTCGACCAGACGTGCGGCCTTGTTGTAGCCGATGGCCAACTTGCGCTGCACATACGACGTCGAGCATTTGCGATCCTTGATCACGATCCCCACGGCCTGATCGTAAAGCGCATCCTCGCCATCCGTATTGCCGCCCGTCGACAGGCCCAGAACCGCATCGACATTGCCGGCCGCGTCGTCCTTGGGGCCGTCCTGCACGCGATGCTCGTAATCCGGCGGGCCGTATTGCTTGAGATGGCGCACCACGTCCTCGACCTCGTCATCGCTGACGAAGGGGCCGTGACAGCGGGTGATCTTGCCGCCCCCGGCCATATACAGCATGTCACCCATCCCCAGCAGTTGCTCTGCCCCCATCTCGCCCAGAATGGTGCGGCTGTCGATCTTCGATGTCACCTGAAAGCTGATCCGGGTGGGAAAGTTGGCCTTGATCGTGCCGGTGATCACGTCGACCGACGGGCGCTGTGTGGCCATGATCAGGTGAATGCCGGAGGCCCGCGCCATCTGCGCCAGACGCTGGATGCAGGCCTCGATCTCCTTGCCGGCGACCATCATCAGGTCGGCCATCTCGTCGACGATCACCACGATATAGGGCATCTTCTCGGGTGCGAATTCCTCCGTCTCGAAGACCGGCTCACCGGTCTCGTCGTCGAAGCCGGTCTGCACCGTACGGCTGAACATCTCGTCTTTTTTCTGCGCCTCCTCGACCCGGCCATTATAGCCGTCGATATTGCGCACGCCCATCTTGGACATCTTGCGGTAGCGGTCCTCCATTTCCGCCACCACCCATTTGAGCGCGACCACGGCCTTTTTCGGGTCGGTCACGACGGGGCTCAGCAGATGCGGGATGCCGTCATAGACCGAAAGTTCCAGCATCTTGGGGTCGATCATGATCAGACGGCATTCATCGGGCGTCAGCTTGTAGAGCAGCGACAGGATCATGGTGTTGATCGCCACCGACTTGCCCGACCCGGTGGTGCCGGCGATCAGCAGGTGCGGCATCTTGGCCAGATTCGTGACGATGGGATCGCCGCCGATATCCTTGCCGAGCGCCAGCGGCAGCTTCTGGTTGCCATCGCCGTAAGCGCGGCTCGACAGGATCTCGCGAAAGCCGACGGTTTCGCGTTCGTCATTGGGCAGTTCGATCCCGATGATCGAGCGTCCCGGCACGGTCGAGACGCGCGCCGACAGCGCCGCCATCGACCGCGCGATGTCATCGGCCAGACCGATCACGCGGCTTGCCTTGAGGCCCGGCGCGGGCTCCAGCTCGTACATCGTCACGACCGGGCCGGGGCGCACGCTGACGATCTCGCCCTTGACGCCGTAATCGTCCAGCACGCTTTCCAGCATGCGCGCGTTCTGCTCCAGCGCCTCGTCGCTCAGGTGAAGCCGCTTGATATTGGACGGATCGGCCAGCAGGCCAAGCGGGGGCAATTCGAATTCGGGGCCGTCATCCTCGGCGAATTGCAGATCGGGCTGGGCCTCGGCCATGGCGCGCGACGAGGGCTGCGCTGCCTTGCGCGGCGTGTTCTGCACCACCTTGCGCGGCTCGGCGACCGGGGGGCGGATCGCCTCGGCCTCGAACTGCGGCACCGGCGCATCATCCTCGACCTCGGGCTGCGACAGCGGCGGCTCTTCGGGGTTGCGCAGCGCGGTCAATGGCGGCTCGGGCGGCAGGACGTCGCGCGGGGCCGTGTTCACGATCAGCGGATCGGGCCCCCGGCCGCGCCCCTTTGTCAGCGGCGCGATCTCCTCGGTGCGCAAGGCCGGGTTCTGCCGCGCCCGCGTGCGGATCACGTCCGAGATGCGCGCCTTGATCCGGTCCTGTTCGGGCGGATCGGTCTCGCCCTGATAGCCCTCGGTCTCGATCAGTTCCGGATCGGGCAGGGGGGTCGGCTTGCGCAAGAGACCGGGCATGCGCGACAGGAACCCGCCGCGCTCCTCTGGCTCGGGTGCGGGGTCGTCGTCCGCGACAGCCGTGCGCAAGGCCGGCTCGGCCCGGCGCACGCGCGGCGCGTCGGCGAACGGCGCATCGTCGTCGTCATAGATCACCGCATCCGCACCTTGCGCCCGACGCGCGGCGCGGCGCGCCCGCAGCGCGCTCGCCGCCTGCGCGGTGCCCCGCGCGCCGCGCCCCAGACCCCGCAACAGGCCGGCATAGCTCACCACGATGCCAAGCACGAGGAACCGCCCGATGCGCTGCAATTCGGGCCGGGTGAAGCCCAGCACGAACGCGCCGAAGACCAGAACCGCGACGCCCATGACCCCCGACAACAGCTTCAGACCAAGGCCCGGCTCAAGCGGCAGCATCCCCAGAACCGCGCCGAGAACAGTGTCGCCAAAAAGACCGCCCAGCCCGAAACTGTGGGTCGCGGTCCAGTCGGGCCCGGGGGCGAGCGTCGCGGCATACAACGACAGAAGCGCCAGCCAGATCGGCGCGAAGATCAGCCGACCGGTGCTGCGCGCCTCGCCCAGATGCAGCGCAAGGCGCAGCCCCCAGACGCCCGGCACGATGGCAAGGCCCCACGCCCCCCAGCCGAGGATCATGAAAAGCGGCGCGGCGATCGCCGCGCCCATCCGGCCCATCCGGTTCTGCACCGGCGCATCCGTGGCCGACATCCAGCTTGGATCCTCTGGCGTGTAGGACATCACCATCGCCGCCGCCATCACGGCCAGGGTGATGAGCGCGAGGCCCAGCAACTCCTTGCCGCGTTTCTCGATCGTTTCCGCAGTGGCCGGGTCCAGAAACGGATCACGCCCGCGTGTCTGATATGCCATGTCGTCCCTCGTCCTCGATCATCGGTAGAGACAGTCGCGCAAGGCGCCAAGCCCGCGCGCCATCTCGTCCTTGGGGGCCACCATCGCGGCCCGGATATAGCCCGTGCCGGGGTTCTTGCCCTGCACCTCTTGTCCCAGATAGGCGCCGGGCAGCACGCGCACGCCGGTCTCCTGCCAGAGCTTCAGCGCTGCCGCCTCGCCATCCGCGACCGGAAGCCACAGGAAAAACCCGGCCTCGGGGCTCAGATAGCCCGGCACATCGCCCAGGATCTCGTCGGCGACCGCGTATTTCTCAGCATACAGCCGGCGGTTTTCGGTCACGTGATCCTCGTCCGCCCAGACCGCGGCCGCGGCATGCTGGAGCGGCATCGGCAGCGGGCTGCCTGCGTAATTGCGCAACTGCTTCATCGCCCTGATGCTTTCAGGACCGGCCGCCACGAAGCCAGAGCGCAGCCCCGGCAGGTTCGAGCGTTTCGACAGGCTGTGGAAGGCCACGATGCGCTCGGGGTCCGCGCCCATCTCGCGGGCCACCTGCAACACGCCCACGGGGGGCGCGTCGCGGTAGATCTCGGAATAGCACTCATCGGCGAAGATGCGGAAATCGTGGCGCTCTGCCAGCCCGATCAGACGGGTCCAGTACGCCCGGCTCGCCACGGCCCCTTGCGGGTTCGACGGCGAGCACAGATAGACGACGGCGGTGCGATCCAGCACGTCGGGCGGCACCGCGTCGAAATCCGGCAGATGCCCGGTCTCGTGGGTCGCGTTCAGAAAGACCGGCTCGGCCCCCACACTCAGGGCGGCCACCATGTAGACCTGATAGAACGGGTTGGGCACCAGCACGGTGGGCCTCTGCCCGTTCTTGGTCTCGGGGCAGAGCGCCATCATGGCATTGTAAAGCCCCTCGCGCGTGCCGTTGAGCGCCATCACGCGGGTGCCTGGGTCCAGCGTCACATCGTAGCGCCGCGCGATCCAGTCAGTGATCGCCTCCAGCAGCGCGGGCATGCCCTCGTTGACGGGATAATTGCCGAAGCCATCCGCGTGCCGCGCGATGATATCCGTGATCCAGCCCGGAAAGGCGTGCCCCGGCTCGCCGATGGTCATGTGCACGACCTCGCCATCGGGGACACCGGGCGCATGCGCGTCCAGCAGGCTCCGCAGGCGCGGAAACGCATAGGCCGGTAGGTTCGAAAACCGCTCGGGGAACATGGAATACTGCCTCAAGGTTCGGGATCGTTGACGCCCCGTTTGGCCAAAGAGTACCGAAGGCCCCCCCCCGGGTCCAGTGAAACGAGGCCCTTGACAGCGGAGATGTTGTATTTTTGACATTTTTTGCCCCGCGACGTGGCCTTGCCCCGGTCCGGGCGGCACCCCGCCACAAGACGTTGCGCCGCGATTTATTCCCGTTCGCGTGAAACTGTGCCTTTCCGGCGCGGCGACAGGGCACTATTTTGGCATCATGTTTCCGATCCGCGATCATAACCCGTCCGGCTGCACGCCCTACGTGACCTACGCGCTGATGGCGCTCAATATCGCGGTCTTCGCCGCCTACTGGCCGCTTTTCAGCGACGAGCGCGCGCTTGCGATGTTCTTCAACGACTGGGCGATGATCCCCGCGCAGGTCACCCAGCAGGGCATCTATTCGGGCCTTCTGACCTCGCTGTTCCTGCATGGCGGCGTGATGCATCTGGCGGGCAACATGCTGTTTCTGTGGATCTTCGGCGACAACATGGAGGACCGGATGGGTCATATGCCCTATCTGGGATTCTATCTCGCCTCGGGCGCCGTCGCCGGGCTTGCGCAGATCGTCGGCGCGCCGGTCTCGGGTGTGCCCACGGTCGGTGCATCCGGGGCGATCGCGGGGGTCATGGGCGGGTATCTTCTGCTCTTTCCCAAGGCGCGGGTCGATGTGCTGCTGATCTTCATCGTGTTCTTCCGGGTGATCACCATCCCCGCCGCCCTCGTTCTGGCGCTGTGGTTCGTGTTTCAGGTCTTTGCCGGGCTGGGCAGCGACCCCGACACCGGCGGCGTCGCCTATTGGGCGCATGCCGGCGGGTTCGTGGCCGGTGGCCTGATGACCCTGCCGGTCTTCCTGCGGCTTGGGGGGCCGCGCTTCTGGGCCATGCATGGCGGCTCGCCGCCCTATCCCGAGGCGACCTACAAGGGGCGCACCCGGATCCCGCGTGTGAGAAAACGCCGATGAGCAGCCCGTTCAAGGCCACCTGCCATTGCGGCGCTGTCGAGCTGCGCGTGACACTGCCCCGCGGTTTGAGCACGGCGCGGCGCTGCGATTGCTCCTTTTGCCGGCGTCGCGGTGCGGCCGCCGTCTCGGCCCCGCTGGCGGATGTCGAAATCGTGCGGGGGACCGACGAGCTGACGCTCTACCGCTGGGGCACGGGAACGGCGCAGCATTATTTCTGCCGGATCTGCGGCATATACACCCATCACCGTCGCCGCTCGAACCCCGATGAATACGGGATCAATCTCGGCGCGCTCGAGGGCGTCAATCCGCGCGAGCAGGAGCCGATCGCGTGGGTCGACGGGGTCAATCACCCGTCCGACCGGTGACGTGGTGAGCGTGCCTCGGGGCGCCGGGGTCCACGGATCACACAATGCGAACCGCGGAGTGGGGCTCAAGCAGCGCGTGTGCAATCGAGCGGTTTTCAGGACTTTGCTGCGTTGAAGGTGCGGGCGGCAAGGTCGGGATTTGGCCTTGAGCGGTCGTTCGACCCAGCAGCGCCATCGCATGTCCGCGGGCAGGCGATCCCAACGGGTGTTCAGGGCACTTTATCCCGGCCAATCCGAAAAAGCCCAAATCGGTGCGCCAACGTCGACAAATCGCCTGTCCGGGGGGCGGACATGCGATGGCGCTGCGGCGCGGCGCGCCGCGTATCGCGCCGGGGCTGTAGCCTCGATGTCCACTCAAGGCCAACCCCGCGCCTGTCCCACCGGGGTCACATCGCCGCAGAGGGCTCCAAACCCTCATGTGATCCTTCCAGCCGGGCGCCATTACGCGCGTTGCGGCAGGGGGGTCATCCGCCTCGGCCGTTGCGCTACCGCCGGATGTCGAAATGGGTGGCCCCGTCCGGCGTGGTGTCGCTCAGCGTGACCTCGCGCACCACCGCGGCGGGCGGCCCCTTGTGCAAGGCCGCGACCATCGCGTCCACCGCCTCGGGCGCGCCTTCCAGATACGCGGTCACCGTGCCATCGGCCTCGTTGCGGACCCAGCCGGCCAGCCCGCGCCCCTGCGCCTCGACCTGGGTCCAGGCGCGGAAGTTCACCCCCTGCACCCGGCCCGCCACCCGCGCCGTCATCGCCTTGATCTGTGACATGCCTTGCTCCATCGCGTAACGTCCGTGGTGCGGGCGCGGCCCGATGCCGCGACCGGCCCGACCGGCCGGAACATGCCACCTTGACCACCCACCCAAACCCGGCCATATCCCACGATCATGACACCACTTTCGCATATCCGCAATTTCTCGATCGTGGCGCATATCGACCACGGCAAATCCACCCTTGCCGACCGTCTGATCCAGATGACGGATACGGTGGCCGAACGCGACATGAAAGAGCAGATGCTCGATGCCATGGATATCGAGCGCGAGCGCGGCATCACCATCAAGGCCAATACCGTCCGCATCGACTACACGGCCCAGAACGGCGAGCAATACGTGCTCAACCTGATCGACACGCCCGGCCATGTCGATTTCGCCTACGAGGTCTCGCGCTCGATGCGCGCGGTCGAGGGCTCGCTGCTTGTGGTCGACTCGACGCAAGGGGTCGAGGCGCAGACGCTGGCCAATGTCTATCAGGCCATCGACGCGGGGCACGAGCTTGTGCCGGTGCTAAACAAGATCGACCTGCCGGCCTCGGATCTCGACCGCACCGCCGAACAGATCGAGGACGTGATCGGCATCGACGCCTCGGGTGCGATCCCCGTCTCGGCCAAGACCGGGCAGGGCATCGTCGAGACGCTGGAGGCGATCATTCACCGCCTGCCACCCCCCGAGGGCGACCGCGATGCACCCCTGAAGGCCATGCTGGTCGACAGCAAGTACGACCTCTATCTCGGCGTGCTGGTGCTGGTGCGGATCATGGACGGCGTCATGAAGAAGGGCGACCGCATCCGCATGATGCAGACCGGCGCCATCTACAATGTCGAACGCATTGGCGTCTTCCGCCCCGCCATGACCGTGGTGGACGAGCTTGGGCCGGGCGAGATCGGCTTCATCACCGCCTCGATCAAGCAGGTCCGCGACACCCGCGTCGGTGACACGATCACCCACGACAAACGCCAATGCGCGACCGCGCTGCCGGGCTTCAAGCCCTCCGTGCCGGTGGTGTTCTGCGGGCTTTTCCCGGTCGATACCTCGCAATTCGAGGATCTGCGCGATTCGATCGAGAAGCTGGCGCTCAACGATGCCTCCTTCAGCTACGAGATGGAAAGCTCCGCCGCCCTCGGCTTCGGCTTTCGCTGCGGCTTTCTGGGGCTGCTCCATCTGGAAGTGATCCGCGACCGGATCGAGCGGGAATACGATATCGAGCTGATCACCACCGCGCCTTCGGTGGTCTACCACCTCTACATGAAGGATGGCGCGCGGGTCGACCTGCACAACCCCGCCGACATGCCCGACCCCACGCTCGTCGACCGCGTCGAAGAGCCGCGCATCAAGGCCACGATCCTTGTCCCGGACGAGTATCTGGGCGACGTGCTCAAGCTCTGTCAGGATCGCCGCGGGCTGCAGCTCGATCTCAGCTACGCGGGCGCCCGCGCGATGGTGGTCTACGACCTGCCGCTGAACGAGGTGGTGTTCGACTTCTACGACCGGCTGAAATCGGTGACGCGCGGCTATGCGTCCTTCGACTACCAGATCGAGGGCTACCGCGAGGACCGGCTGGTCAAGATGTCGGTCCTCGTCAATGACGAGCCGGTGGATGCGCTGGCGATGATGGTCCACCGCGACCGGGCCGAGGCGCGCGGCCGCTCGATGGTCGAAAAGCTGAAAGACCTGATTCCCCGCCACATGTTCAAGATCCCGATCCAGGCGGCGATCGGCGGCAAGGTCATCGCCCGCGAGACGCTGTCGGCTCTGCGCAAGGACGTGACCGCCAAATGCTACGGCGGCGACGCGTCGCGCAAGAAGAAGCTTCTGGAAAAGCAGAAAGCCGGCAAGAAGAAAATGCGCCAGTTCGGCCGCGTCGAAATCCCGCAGGAGGCGTTTATTTCGGCGCTCAAGATGGATGATTGAGTGTCGGAGTGATTGCGCCAGGTCACTAGCTGTGGCTCCAAGGCGATCCGAGATTGGTAACCGATCAAAACCCGTCGTTCGGTCCGCCACGCTTCCGGTTGGCGCCAACGCTCATTGAGGGCGGTAGGCGGACGTTTGCTACTGGAGCGAACACAATCTACCTTAAATTAGAAGCAGTCTTCTCCCGCGCAGGAAAAGCATACCCGCAGATCCAAAGTGGTGGTCGTTCCCGGTGAATTGGGAATTGGCAAAGCGAAGTAGACGCAAAAAGCGGAGAACAACCAGCTGCTTTGGTTGAGGCGGACTCTAAGTTACTTCGCCAAATATGGGTTTTGACATTAAAGAAACGCAATTAAAATAAAGAACATCATAGTTTGATATGTTACAAACCTATTCTTTAGATGGCCCCTGTGGAATATAGTCTAGCTCGCATCTTTGCAAGCTGTCCAAATCAACGTCAATTGACAGACTATCACCATCAAGCATGTCTATATCAACAAAATCCTTGTTGAATGCCGCAAAATTTACGTCCTGATGCCGAAGTAAGGAAATGGTAAATTCAGCATTATGACTCAGTAACAAGCCTTCAATCACGTCATCAGAAAGTTTTTCTCTATCAGGACTTTCAAGATCTTGCGCGTGGTACCAAGTCATTTGGCCGGTTTCAGTTGCAGCTGCCAGAATGAAAACGGAGCCGTTACGGTATGGGCAACAAAATATTAGCCTCTGAATATTTCGTTTCTGGAGTTCGTATGCGCCGTCTATCGCTATGTTTGTATCACAAAGTGAATCTATGATGGTATATGGAAGTCTCCTGAAACCGCTTTTGTCAGCAACACCTACTTCGTAGGCTCCACCGAACAAATTTTCTCGAAAGTTATAGTCTTTAAATTCCCGCTGAATGATCATAGCGAGCAGTTGATATGCCAACACGCTAACAGGAAACTCCCTATCTGGCGACCTTGGTCCTACTACTTCATCCTTAAGGTATTGAGCGCCAGATCCTCCGGCATAGAAATTCAGGTGTCCAGAGCTGAATTGAAGGCAATTCGTGCCGCTAGCAAACGTTCTCTCTCCGCTACGGGCCGTGTATATAAATTCATCTGTAGAATCCTTATTCTCGTAATATACATCCAAGAAATTTCTGAAATCTTCTAGGGTTGGTATCGTAGAGAATTCTGAGACAACATCCTTGATGCGGCAAACCTTCCCTGCCGACAAGATAGCTCTGTCTCTACTAAGGCACATTTTAGAATTTAAACCGACTCCTGCAGTATCGATTGTCCATCCCGATCCTTCATGCAAGGGAAACCGGTTTGGTCGCATGATCCGTTGCCCTTCATAGGATACCATGCAATCGGATATATAAACACTTTCAGATTTCAAAGTGTCTTCGACCTCAAAAATCAATGTCATTTACACCTCAGCTAACTTGGTCTCTAGATGATGCTACTCGGTGGAGATTAACTTGACAATCAAAACAGTGCTCAAAGATCTGAGGGACCAGACTTGCTTGGGTTTTTAGTCGTTCGTGAAAGCGGCCCGACCGAAAGTATTCACAGCCGACCATCGATGGTTCTTCCATACCATTGGCAACCGTTGCGTGCGTGCTTTGGACACTCTCAACCCGAACTGGGTTCGGAATCTTGCGCTGGAGAACCGAGGCGGGTTTCTTGATATGACCTGATGCAATGGAATCCACACCTTGCATTTGGGCACGATCGCAACTGCGCACCTTGCTGTCTGTGGACGTCTACTGCCAGAAGCTACGCCGCAGGATCGGTTCGCCACGTCACCTTCAGCCAAAAGCCGAGTGCGCCCTTATTCGTCGCTTGTTCTAACGTATTTAAAAAACGCTGCTTCATGCGCTCTGCGGCCAATGCCCGGCTCCGGGCCTAACTTGCCTCCTCTGGAAGGTGAGAAAGGCGGAATTCGTTTCTGCCGCATGCGGGCGCATGACCCCGACGCGAGCGTCATGTCCAACAAGCGCGCAGGCCGGGCGGTCATTCCGGCCTGCGGTGTCGTGCCCGATCAATCCTCGAGCTTGAGGGACACCTTCAGTTTCGTGCGGTAAAGGCTGACCTTGCCGTTCTCGATCACCAGATCCTGTTCGGTGACCTCGGCGACGCGCAGATCGCGCAGTGTCCCCGAGGCGCGCTCGATGGCGACCGCCGCCGCCTTGTCCCAGGATTCCGGGCTGGCTTCATCGATGCGTACACAACGCGCGTACGAAACGTACACCCTGTACGCAATTGCCCGGCCCGACCCCTCTGACAGGGTCGGTGCCGGGCGGTATCTCGTTACCCCTTTGGCGGAGTATGGTTCAGGTGATCTCGACCACCTCGATGGCGAAGGTCAGGTCCTTGCCGGCCAGCGGGTGGTTGGCGTCGAGCACGACCTGCTCGTCGGTCACCTCCACAACCGTCACCGGCATCACCTGCCCCTGCGGCGTCTGGACCTGCAATTGCGTGCCCAGATCCAGCGGGATATCCTCGGGAATATCCGTGCGCGGCACCGCCTGCTGCGCGTTCGGGTCCGGCTGGCCATACGCCTGATCGACAGGGACCTCGACGGTTTTCTTGTCGCCGACGGCCATGCCCTCGACCGCCGAATCAAGGCCCGGGATGATCTGGCCGGAGCCGACGGTGAACTCCAGCGGGTCTTTTCCTTCACTGGAATCAAAGGTTTGGCCGTCGGTCAGGGTGCCGGTATAGTGTACGCGGACGGTGTCGCCCGATTTGACTTGCGTCATGTGATGTCCAATCTCTGTAGGCGTCGGTGGGTGTGCGAGGCCGCGCCGGCAGCGCGGGTTCTCGATGTGAATAGATATAAACGTAATCCTCCGCGCCGGGATTTGCAAACCGATCCTTGATCGTGAACGCCGCAGGATACCCGTGGGGCTTTCCCCCCCGCCGCTTCCATGTCACTCTTGCCGCGACCATATCCGGAGAGGTTTCATGACGATCACCACTTGCGTCTTCGATGCATACGGCACCCTGTTCGACGTGGCCGCCGCCGCCCGCCGCGCCGCCGCCGAACCGGGCCGCGAGAGCTTCGCCGCCCACTGGCCTGAAATCGCAGAGAAATGGCGTCTGAAACAGTTGCAGTATACATGGCTGCGCGCCGTCACCGGCGACCATGTGGGCTTCTGGCAGGTGACGCAGGACGGGCTCGACTGGGCGCTCGAGTCCGAGGGTCTGGCAGGTGATGCGGACCTGCGCGCACGGCTGTTGCAACTCTACTGGGAACTCGACGCTTACCCGGAGGTGTCGGGCATGCTCGCCGCGCTCAAGGAGGCGGGCATGTCCACCGCGATCCTGTCCAACGGGTCGCCCGACATGCTCGACGCGGCGGTGCAATCGGCCGGCATCGGCGCGCTTCTCGACGAGGTGCTGTCGGTCCAGAGCGTCGGCATCTTCAAACCGGCCCGCGTGGTCTATGACCTCGTCGGTCAACGCTTCGGCTGCGCCCCGGAGGAGGTGCTGTTCGTCTCGTCCAACGGCTGGGATGCCTGCGCGGCGGCGGGGTACGGCTTTGGCACCGTCTGGGTGAACCGCGCCGGCGACCCGGTGGACCGCCTGCCCGCCGCACCCGACCGGCAGATGCAGGATCTGTCCGGCCTCCCGGATCTGGTGTGCAGCTGATGGCGCGGTTCACCACCTCCGACGGGCTGTCGTTGCATTACACCGATACAGGTGACGGTCCGCCGATCCTGTGTCTCGCCGGCCTGACCCGCAACAGCGCCGATTTCAGCTTCATGGCCCCGCACCTGTCGGGTTACCGCCTGATATGTATGGATTATCGCGGCCGGGGTCAATCCGATCATGCGCCGGATTTCATGACCTACAACATCCTGCGCGAGGGGCAGGACGCGATCGAATTGCTGGATCATCTGGGGCTGGATCGGGTCACCCTGATCGGCACCTCGCGCGGCGGGCTGATCGCCATGGCGCTCGCGCATGCCCATCCCGGGCGTCTGTCGGGGGTCGTGCTCAACGATATAGGCCCCGAGGTTGCCGATGAAGGCATCGCGCGGATCATGGATTACGTGGGCCGCACGCCGGACCTGCCCGATCTCGACGCCGCCGCCGGGGCTCTTGCGCATGTCAATGCGAGGGCGTTCCACGGTGTCCCGCTGGAGCGCTGGCGCGCGCAGGCCGGGTTCATGTTTCACGAGGCGCCCGAGGGCGGGCTGGGGCTGCGCTATGACCCGCGGCTGCGCGACGCGCTGGTCGGGCAGGCGGGGGCCGGCGAGGCCCCCGATCTGTGGTTGATGTTCGACGCCCTGCGCGACGTTCCCACCGCGGTGATCCGCGGTGAAAACTCCGATCTGCTGAGCCCCGAGATCCTCGCGCAGATGAAGGCGCGGCATCCCGACATGATCACCGTCACGGTTCCGAACCGGGGTCATGTCCCGTTTCTTGACGAGGCCGAGGCGCTGTCGGCGATCCGCGCGGTGCTGGACCGGGTGCAATGACCGACATCACGCTGGTCCGTGCCGCGGCGTCACGGCTTGCCGGGCATGCGCGGCGCACGCCGCTGCTGTCATCGCCGTTTCTGGACGAGATCGCCGGGCGCAACGTGTTCATCAAGCCCGAATGCCTGCAACATACCGGCAGCTTCAAGTATCGCGGCGCGCGGTCGGCCCTCTCGGCGCTCGACCCCGATACCCGCGCGCATGGCGTGATCGCGTTTTCCTCGGGCAATCACGCGCAGGGTGTGGCGCTTGCGGCTGCTGAGTTCGGCGTGCCAAGCGTCATCATCATGCCCGGAGACGCGCCGCGTCTGAAAATCGACAATACCCGCGCCCTCGGGGCCGAGGTGGTGCTCTATGACCGCGACCGCGAGGATCGCGACGCCATCGGCGCGCGGCTGAGCGCCGAGCGTGGCCTCACCCTCGTCAAGCCGTTTGACGACCCTCAGGTGATCGCGGGCCAGGGCACCACGGGGCTCGAGATCGCCGAGGATGCCGCAGCCTTGGGCATCGAGACCGCCGATGTTCTGGTCTGTTGCGGGGGCGGGGGCCTGACCTCCGGCATCGCGCTTGCGCTGGAGGCGGATGCGCCGGGCCTGCGCGCGCGGCCCGTCGAGCCAGAGGGGTTCGACGATGTGGCCCGGTCGCTTGCCTCCGGCCGGATCGTGCGCAACGCGCAACGCGCGAGCGGGCTTTGCGATGCCATCGTCACGCCGCAGCCGGGCAACATGACCTTTCCCATCATGCAACGTCTGTGCGGCCCCGGTCTCGTGGTCAGCGAGGACGAGGTGCTGCAGGCCATGGCGCTGGCTTTCTCGCGGCTCAAGCTGGTCGCGGAGCCGGGCGGCGCGGTCGCCCTCGCGGCCGCTCTGTTTCACGGCGATGAGATCGAGGGCGACACGGTGATCTGCACGATCTCGGGCGGCAATGTCGACGCATCGGTGTTCTGCGACGCGCTTCGTCGGTTCGAGGGCTGACCGCCGGACGAGCGGCAATGCGACGCCCCGGCAGGATCGCCGTGAACCGGCTTGCACTCGGCGTCGAATCCGCATCATCTGCGCCCAGTTCAGGAGGTCGCGATGCAAATGATGAAAGCCGCCGTCTGCCACGCGTTTGGTGCGCCGCTGGTTGTCGAGGACGTGCATCTTGCCGCGCCGCAGGCGGGCGAGGTCGAGATAGAGATCGCGGCCGTGGCGATCTGCCATTCCGACATCACCTATGCCGATGGCGGCTGGGGCGGTTCGCTGCCGGCGGTTTACGGCCACGAGGCGGCAGGCCGCGTGCGCGGCATCGGCGCGGGTGTGACCGGGCTGGCCGAGGGTGATCCGGTGGTCGTCACCCTGATCCGCGCCTGTGGTCAGTGCCCGTCCTGCGCCGTCGGGCGGCCCACCGGATGTGAAACCCCGCAGGATGGCGATCAGGGCCCGCTGACCACGCAGGCGGGCGGCAAACTGCACCAGGCCATGGCCTGCGGGGCTTTTGCCGAGCGCGTCGTGGTGCATCACAGCCAGATCGTGCGTATCCCCGAAGGCATCGACATGGCCGCCGCCTCGCTTCTGGCCTGCGGTGTAATCACCGGCGTGGGGGCCGTGGTCAACGCCGCCGGGCTGCGCGCGGGGCAGGACGTCGTGGTGATCGGGGCAGGGGGCGTGGGGCTCAACGCCATCCAGGGCGCGCGGATTGCCGGCGCACGGCGCATCGTGGCGGTGGACATGACCGGGCAAAAGCTTTCCGTGGCGCGCGAGTTCGGCGCGACGGACGGCGTTCTCGCGACCGAAGAAAAACCGTGGCGGGTCGCGAAAGACATCATGGGCCGTGGCGCCGATGCCGTGCTCGTGACCGTCGGCGCGGCTGGCGCTTATGACACCGCACCGCGATATCTCGCCGGGGGCGGCCGGATGATCATGGTCGGCATGCCGCATTCCGGTGCCGAAAGCCGCTATGAGGCCGGCAACTTCGCCGCCACGGGCCAGTCCATGATCGGCTCCAAGATGGGCGATGCCGTCATCCGCCGCGATATTCCGTGGATGGTCGATCTTTATGGCCAAGGCCGGCTGAAACTGGACGAGCTGATCTCGGGCCGCTGGCCGCTCGACCAGATCAACGACGCGATCGCCGATACCAGATCCGGCGCGGCGCGGCGCAACGTCATCACCTTCCCATGAGCCTTTTCACTTCATCTTGCCCGAAATACTCCGGGGAGCGCGAGGTGCAGCGCCCCTCGCCCCGGTCGGATCGCGCAGCGATCCCAAACACCAGCACGGAGCGGACACCATGAAACTGCAGGATCTCGACATCATCGTCACATCGCCCCCCGCGCCGGGCTGGGGTGGGCAGTACTGGATTCTCGTCAAGCTGACCACCGATGACGGCATCATCGGCTGGGGGGAATGCTACGGCACCAGCATCGGCCCGCAGGCCATGCGCGGCGTGATCGAGGATGTCTTCGCCCGGCACATGCAGGGCGAAAACCCCGAAAATATCGAGCGGATGTTTCGCCGCGCCTATTCTTCCGGGTTCACGCAGCGCCCCGATCTGACCGTGATGGGGGCGTTTTCGGGGCTCGAGATCGCCTGCTGGGACATTCTGGGCAAGGCGCGGGACCGGCCTGTCTGGGCCTTGCTGGGCGGTCGGATGAACGACCGCATCCGCGCCTACACCTATCTCTATCCGCTGTCGCATCACGATCTCGCCGCATTCTGGACCTCGCCCGAAATGGCCGCCGAAAGCGCGCTGGACTGCGTGGCGCGCGGCTATACGGCGGTGAAGGTCGATCCGGCCGGACCCTACACGATGCGGGGCGGGCACATGCCGGCAATGTCGGATATCTCGCTGTCGGTCGATTTCTGCCGGGCGATTCGCGAGGCCGTGGGCGACCGCGCCGATCTCCTGTTCGGCACGCATGGTCAGTTCACCACCGCGGGCGCGATCCGCCTCGGTCAGGCGATCGAGGCGTTCTCGCCGCTGTGGTACGAGGAACCCGTGCCCCCCGACAACATCGCCGAGATGGCGCGCGTGGCGGCTGCCGTGCGGATCCCGGTGGCCACCGGAGAGCGGCTGACCACCAAGGCCGAGTTCGCCGCGATCCTGCAGGCGGGTGCGGCGGCGATCCTGCAGCCGGCCCTCGGACGATCCGGCGGAATCTGGGAGACCAAAAAAGTCGCGGCGATGGCGGAGGCGTATAATGCGCAGATCGCGCCACATCTCTACGCGGGGCCGGTGGAATGGGCCGCCAACATCCATCTGGCGGCCTCGATCCCCAACATCCTGATGGCCGAGACGATAGAGACCCCCTTTCACGACGCGCTGATCATGGGCGGTATCCGGACCGAGGCGGGGTTCGTCACGCCGCCCGAGGCACCCGGGCTCGGCATCGAGGTGGACGAGGCACTGGCGCACGCGCACCCCTATCATGGCACGGGGCTGCATCTGGAAATGCAGGACGCGCCCTGCGACTACGTGCACGGGAACAGCTTTGCCGGGGGCGCGCCGCTCAAGACCGAGTGAATGTGATGTGCCGCGCAACCGGTGTGGCGGCCCGGCTACCGCGTGTACTTGATGAAGGGTGTCAGCGTCCCGATCCGGTCATAGAGCTGCCGCGCTGTCGTGTTGAAGTCTTGTGTCGTCCAATAGACCGACGGACAGCCGTCGCGATCCGCGCGCGCATAGACCGCCTCGATCAGCGCGCGCCCCGCACCGCTGTTGCGGGCCTCAGGCGCGACGTAGAGATCCTGAAGATAGCAGACCGGCTCGATCCGCCAGTTATGCGGGTGGTAGATGAAATGCACCAGCCCGATGATCTGCCCGTCCTGCACGGCGATCAGCGCGTTCTGCGCGGGATGATCGGGCGAGATAAGCCGCGCGAACGTCGTGTCATAGACCGCGTCGGGCACGCTCGTTTCGTAGAACTCCAGATAGGCGCGCCACAGCAGGGTCCACGCGGGTTTGTCGTCTGTCTCGATAGGGCGGATTGTCAGGGTCATGGCGGGCCTTTCACATGCTGATACACCACCAGTCTGCGCCGGACTGCGTGTCTTTGCCATAGGTCACCCCGAAAGATCCGTGGCATTTTTCAGCCGATGGGGTTGCCACCCCTGCGCGCCTCTCCCATTTTGATGGTTCTGAACAGTGAAAAATATCAACAGGAGTCAGATTTGACCTTCAAAACCAGCCTCGCAGCTATCCTGAGCGCCGCCGTCCTCGCATTTGCGGCACCCGTCGTTGCGCAGGAATCGCAGCCGGCGCAGATCGCCGCCGAAGATGTGACCGACGCGCAGGTCGAGGCCTTCGTCGATGCGATCCTCGCGGTCGAACAGGTCCGAGACGAATACGGGGCGCCCATTCAGGCGGCCGAGGATGAAGCGGCCCAGAAAAAACTTGTCGAAGAGGCCAACGAGGCCGCCTTTGCCGCCGTCGACGCGGTCGAAAACATGGATGTCGACACCTATGTCGCGATTGCCAACGCCGCCGGTGACAACGAAGACCTCAACCAGCGGGTCATCGCGCGTCTCTCGGAAGTGCGTCAGGAGTGATCACCACGTCATCTCCGGCGGGTCACCTCTTGGATTGACCCGCCGGGGAATTCTATCGTCGCTCACTCTGCCGCGACGGCCCGCGTATCGGCAAGGGCGACGATATCCATCATGATGGTGTTCAGCTCGAAATCCTTGGGCGTGTAGACCCGGGAAACGCCAAGCTGTCGCAGGCGTCTGGCGTCTTCTTCGGGAATGATACCGCCCACGATCACCGGCACATCGCCAAGCCCCGCCTCGCGCATGCGGGTCATGAGATCCTCCATCAGCGACATATGGCTGCCCGACAGGATCGACAGGCCGACCACATGCGCCTGTTCATCGAGGGCGGCGCGGACGATCTCCTCGGGCGTCAGGCGGATGCCCTGATAGCCGATATCCATACCGCAATCGCGCGCGCGGAACACGATCTGCTCGGCTCCGTTGGAATGCCCGTCGAGGCCCGGCTTGCCCAGCACGAATTTCAGGCGGCGGCCAAGCCGGTCACTGACCGCATCGACGGCGTCGCGGATATCCTCCAGCCCTTCGGTCATGTTCGAGGGGTTCGGTGACACGCCGGTCGGGCCGCGATATTCGCCGTACATCGCGCGCATCTGCTCGGCCCATTCGCCGGTCGTCACGCCGGCGCGCGCGCATTCGATCGAGGCGGGCATGATGTTGCGTCCCTCCTGGGCCGCGGCGCGCAACTCAGCGAGAGCGGTCTTCACGGCGTTCGCGTCGCGGCCCGTGCGCCATGTCTTCAGCGATTCGATCTGATCCGCCTCGACCTCCGGGTCGACCACCATGATGCCGCCATCCTCCGATTGCAGCGGCGACGGCTCGCCGGCCTGCCATTTGTTCACGCCGACCACGATCGTCTCGTTGCGCTCGATCCGACCGAGGCGTGCGGCATTGCTGTCGACCAGCCGTGCCTTCATGTATTCGATCGCCGAGACCGCGCCGCCCATCCCGTCGAGAGCCGCCAACTCGTGCCTCGCCTCGTCCTTGAGCGTCTCGACGCGTGCGTCGACGGCGGGGTTGCCGTCGAAAAGGTCGTCGAATTCCAGCAGGTCGGTCTCGTAGGCGAGGATCTGCTGCATGCGCATCGACCATTGCTGGTCCCAGGGGCGCGGCAGGCCAAGCGCCTCGTTCCATGCGGGCAGTTGTACGGCGCGCGCGCGGGCCTTTTTCGACAGCGTCACCGCCAGCATCTCGATCAGGATGCGGTAGACGTTGTTCTCGGGCTGCTGTTCGGTCAGGCCAAGCGAGTTGACCTGCACGCCGTAGCGGAAGCGGCGGAATTTCGGGTCCTCGATGCCGTAGCGGTCCTGCAGGATTTCGTCCCAGAGATCGACGAAGGCGCGCATCTTGCACATCTCGGTGACGAAACGGATGCCCGCATTGACAAAGAACGAGATCCGGCCCGCCAGTATCGGGAAATCCTCTGCCGGGACGCGCGGTTGCAACTCGTCCAGAACCGCCACTGCGGTCGCGAGCGCGAAGGCCAGCTCCTGCTCGGGCGTGGCCCCGGCCTCTTGCAGGTGGTAGGAACAGACGTTCATCGGGTTCCATTTCGGCACATGCTTGTAGCAGTATTCGGCCACGTCCCCGATCATCTTGAGGCTCGGCGCAGGCGGGCAGATATAGGTGCCGCGGCTGAGGTACTCCTTGATCAGGTCGTTCTGGACCGTGCCCTGCAGCGCGCGCGTGTCCGCGCCCTGTTCCTCGGCCACCGCGATATAGAGCGCCAGAAGCCACGGCGCCGTCGCGTTGATCGTCATGGAGGTGTTCATCTGATCCAGCGGGATCTGGTCGAAAAGCGTGCGCATGTCACCCAGATGGCAGACCGGCACGCCGACCTTGCCGACCTCGCCGCGGGCCAGGATGTGATCGCTGTCATAGCCTGTCTGGGTCGGCAGGTCGAACGCCACCGACAGCCCCGTCTGTCCCTTGGCGAGGTTGCCGCGATAGAGCGCGTTCGAGGCCTGGGCCGTCGAGTGCCCCGCATAGGTGCGGATCAGCCAGGGCTTGTCTTTCTGCGGGTGCGACATGGGCGGGCCTCTTGAATCAGGTGGCGCAATTTTCTTACGTTCGGCACACATTACATGCAACAAACTGGCGCTGTCAATTCGCTGCATTGCGGCGTGGGCCGAGAGGTTGTCTTACCCCGCCCCGAAAGATACGTATCGCGGCGAAGATGATGAATGAGGTCAGGACATGAGAGCACGTCTTTCGGCAGTGGCGCTTGTGGCAGTCGTTGCCGTCGGTGCCTGCACCACCGAGCAGGTGGCCGGCAACACCGGCGACGCCGCCAAGCTGGTCGGTCGCGTGGCCGTGAACACCACAGTCGGCGCGACCAAGCTCGCCTACAGGGGCGCACGGGGAACATACCGCGCGGTACAGGAAGCGCGCAACCCCGAGGGAGAGCCGTTTCCGCCGGGCACGTTCCTGTGCAGCGCCGGTGAGGGTGTTTTCGTCGAGGCCGAGCGTGGGCCGGATGGCAGCTACAACTGTGACCAAGTGACAAGCTGAGGCAGGTTCCGCAGGTCACGCGCCGCGCAGAAAGTGGGGGGCATGTTCCAGACTGTAGAAATGCCCGTCTGGGGGCTGGTGCTGCTGGTCGCATTCGCGACGGTCACATTCGCCTCGCATTTCCTGTTCCCCTCGGTCCGGTGGTTTTTCCGCCGTCGGCTGGAACGTGCGGTCAAGAAGCTCAACCAGCGGCTGCAACGCCCGATAGAGCCGTTCAAGCTGGCGCGGCGCTATGACATGATCCAGCGGCTGATCTATGATCCCGAGGTCAGTCGCGCCATCGTGGCCCATGCCAGGATGCAGGGCGTGCCCGAAAACGTGGCCTTCGCGCGGGCCCGGGGCTATGCGCGCGAGATCGTGCCCAGCTTTTCCGCGAGCGCCTATTTCGGTGTGGCGATCAGGCTGGCCAAGTGGATCAGCCAAGCCCTATATCATGTGCGGCTGGGGCATTTCGACGATGATGCCATTGGCGCGATCGATCGCAATGCGACCGTCGTTTTCGTGATGAATCACCGATCCAACATGGATTACGTGCTGGTGACATGGCTTGCCGCGGAACGCTCGGCGCTCAGCTATGCGGTGGGGGAATGGGCGCGGGTCTGGCCGCTGTCGCGGCTGATCAAGGCCATGGGGGCCTATTTCATCCGCCGGCGTGAGCGTGATGCGCTCTATCGGCGTGTTCTGGCGCGCTATGTGGGCATGGCCACCGATGGCGGCGTGACGCAGGCGGTCTTCCCGGAAGGCGGGCTCAGTCTGACGGGGGCACCGCACGAGCCCAAGCACGGCCTGATCAAGTATATCGTCGAGGAACGCGAGCGGGATGCCCGCGACGTGGTCTTCGTGCCCGTTGCGCTGAATTACGACCGGGTGTTCGAGGACCGCCTGCTGATTGCCGCGGATCAGGGCGGGGGGCGCAAGTTCCCCGCGCGGATCAGCGTGATTGCGCGGTTCATTCTCTGGCAGGCCTGGCTCAAGCTGCGCGGGCGGTATCACCGGCATGGCTATGCCGCGGTCAGTTTCGGGGCACCTATGTCGCTTCGGGCCTATCAGGCGGATCATCCGGCCGCGAATGCCAGAGGGCTGACGCGGGCCCTGATGGCGCGAATCAAGGCCGAGATGCCGGTGCTTCCGGTGCCGCTGGTCGCGCGCGCGCTGTTGCGCGCGGACGGCCCGCTCAGCCGTGATGCGCTCCGCCTCGCGGTCGGTCGCATGCTGGACGGGATGTCGCGCGCAGAGCTTTACCTGCCACAGGGCGATCCCGAGCATGCGGTGCGATGCGGCGTGGAGATCCTGCGTGATCGCGGTCTGATAGAGGAACGGTCCGGAACCCTTTCCCCGGTGGAGTCCGAGCGCCCGGTTCTGACCTATTATGCCGCTTCCATCGCGCATCTCTTTCACGGTCGCAGCGGTGCATGACCGATTTTTCTGCAGTTGCTCGGTCATAAAGTTACAAGAACGCGCCCACAGCTATTGCAATATTACCTGTCCCTCAGTATCCCGTATCGAATGATCGAATTTCTGCACTGCGGCAACAAGGAACAGGAGGCTTAGGATGGCTTTGGATACCGACACGGGCATCGCGCCCTACGATGCGCCGGAAAAGGATCTCTACGAGGTCGGTGAAATGCCCCCTCTGGGCTATGTGCCCAAGCAGATGTATGCGTGGGCGATCCGCCGTGACCGGCATGGCGAGCCGGAAACGTCGTTCCAGCAGGAGGTCGTCGACACCTGGGAGATCGACAGCCAGGACGTGCTGGTTCTGGTGATGGCCGCGGGCGTCAATTACAACGGGGTCTGGGCCGGTCTGGGAGAGCCGATCAGCCCCTTCGACGGTCATGGTGCGCCCTATCACATCGCCGGGTCGGACGCATCTGGCATCGTCTGGAAGGTCGGCGACAGGGTGAAGCGCTGGAAGGTCGGTGACGAGGTCGTGATTCATTGCAATCAGGACGATGGCGACGACGAGGACTGCAATGGCGGCGATCCGATGTTCTCGCCCACACAGCGCATATGGGGCTACGAGACGCCTGACGGGTCGTTCGCGCAATTCGCGCGTGTGCAGGCGCAGCAGCTCATGCCGCGCCCCAAGCACCTGACATGGGAGGAAAGCGCGTGTTATACGCTGACGCTGGCCACCGCGTACCGGATGCTGTTCGGCCACGCGCCGCATGATCTCAAGCCCGGCCAGAACGTGCTGGTCTGGGGGGCGTCGGGGGGCCTCGGATCCTACGCGATCCAGTTGGCCAACACCGCGGGGGCCAACGCCATCGGCGTGATCTCGGACGAAAGCAAGCGCCAGTTCGTGCTCGATCAGGGGGCCAAGGGTGTCATCAACCGCAAGGAATTCGACTGCTGGGGTCAGTTGCCCAAGGTGAACACGCCCGAATACAACACATGGCTGAAAGAGGCGCGCAAGTTCGGCAAGGCGATCTGGGAGATCACCGGCAAGGGTGTGAGCGTCGACATGGTGTTCGAGCATCCCGGCGAGGCGACGTTCCCGGTCTCGACGCTGGTCTGCAAGAAGGGCGGCATGGTGGTCATCTGTGCCGGCACCTCGGGGTTCAACTGCACCTTCGACGTCCGCTACATGTGGATGCACCAGAAGCGCCTGCAGGGCAGCCATTTCGCCCATCTCAAGCAGGCATCGGCGGCCAACAAGCTGATGATCGAGCGGCGGCTGGACCCCTGCATGTCCGAGGTGTTCCAATGGACGGACATTCCCCGGGCGCATACCAAGATGCTGCGCAACGAGCACAAGCCGGGCAACATGGCGGTGTTGGTGCAAGCGCCGCGCACCGGGCTGCGCACTGTCGAGGATGTGATCGAGGCCGGCAAGTAATACGCCCCGATCCATGCCCCGATCCATGCAAAGGCCCGCGGGACGTGTCCCTCCCGCGGGCCTTTTGCGTCAGCAAAGGGATTTTCCGGGTTTGATCATCCCCATCTCCGAGCGGCCCCGTTCTGTGGAAGGGTCAGGCATGTGTCGGAGCCTTCGCAACCACCGCCTCACCATTTCTGGGGAGTTGGATTCCGCGAATAGTATTCGAAACGAATGTAAGCCAGGATTGTCTTAACCTGACGTTAACTCCTTTAAAGCGAGGCTTGCCATGCAAAACGAATGGATACTGGACGTTCTGACGGACCTCAAGAGCTTCGCGCGGAAAAACGGGTTACCGAACCTCGCCGACCACCTGGAGGATACCTGTTGCGTGGCTCGGGCAGAGATGACGGGCCATACCGAAGGAAACGGTGTTGGGATACATGGGCAATGCGCCGAGATTGGACGGCATCATCGAAAGGTTGGAATCCGCTAGGGCTCTGGGGGATCTGCAAGGTATCATCGTCGCGCTTCGCGACCAGCTCGGCGTTGATCACGTGGTCTATCACTGGGTCGCCAGCAGCCCCGACACAAGCAATGATGGTGTTCTGGAGCATTTCGAGAAGGTTCCCGACGAGGGTTTCTGCGGGCAGCAATACGGGTGTGGCACCTACGATCCGGCCTGGGTGGAGCGCTATCTGAAAAAAGGGTATCTTCGAATCGATCCGGTCATACGGGGCTGTTACCAGCGCTTCCACCCGGTCGACTGGCGGCGCCTCGACTGGTCGAGCAAGGCCGCGCGCGCCCTGATAGAGGACGCGGTCGCATACGGGGTGGGCAATCAGGGCTACTCCGTCCCGCTCAGGGGGCCGAACGGGCAGTTCGCGCTCTTCTCGATCAGCCACAATTGCGACGACACCACATGGGAGGCCTTTACCGAGAAGAACCGCCGAAACCTCATCCTGATCGCGCATTACTTCAACCAGAAAGCCCTCGAACTGGAGCCGCGACGCAAGCCGGAACCGTCGCAACCCCTCAGCCCCCGAGAGATCGACGTGATGACGCTTCTTGCGATCGGGTATAACCGCGCGCAGGCCGCAAACACGCTCTCGATCTCGGAGCACACCTTGCGCGTCTATGTCGAAAGCGCGCGCTTCAAGCTGGGCGCGCTGAACACCACCCATGCCGTCGCCCGGGCGCTCAGCCGCGGGCTGATCGTCGTGTGACGGGCAGTGACCCTGCAGCCGTTAATCACCGCTTAATTGCCCGCGCGGGGTGGACCCGTCTCGTTTACCACCCTGTCGGAAGCTTCTCCTCATTGACACATGAGGAAAAGACCAATGATCCGCTATGTTTACGCCTCCGATCTGCACAAGCACCCGACCCTCGCACATAGCATGTTCCGCGACCGGGCGGACCAGTTCAAGACGCGGCTCGGCTGGGCCGTCCGCATCGACGCGCATGGCGAGGAACGCGACGCGTACGACGCCATGAACCCCCTCTACGTCATCTGGGAAGACGCCGGCGGCAGACATGGCGGCTCGATGCGGTTGCTGCCGACCACGGGGCGCACCATGGTGAACGATCACTTCTCGCATCTGACCGATGGCGTGCACATCCAAAGCCCCGCGATTTGGGAATGCACCCGGTTCTGCCTCGCGCGGGGTGCCAGGCCCGGCGTGGCCGCCGCCCTGATGCTTGCCGGTGGCGAGGTCATGCGGGCCTTTGGCGTCGCACATTACATCGGCGTCTTCGATGCCCGCATGGTGCAGATCTATCGCCGCATCGGTGCCTGCCCGGAGATCCTAGGCAAGCATGGCGACGGGCGCGACATGATCGCGGTCGGCCTGTGGGAGTTCACTGCCGGTGCGCAAGCCCGCGTTGCCCGCAGGGCCGGGATCAGCCCCGCGCTTTCGCAGTCGTGGTTCGATCAGTCCTTTGGCGGCACCCGTGCGCGCGAGGTCGAGGCGGCCTGAGCACACAGGCAGGCACCTGATACTATTCCGGTTGGCATGGAAAGGCCCGCGGGACATATGCGTCCGGCGGGCCTTTGTTCCGGGATCGCCGGATCAGATCGCGAGCTTGGGGATGATCTGCTTCTTGCGGCTCATCACGCCGGGCAGGACGACCGTGTCGCCCGAGACGGTGACGCCAAAGCTTTTCTCGGCCAGCGTCTTCACCAGATCGTTCGGCACCAGTAGCGTCGCCTCCTCATTCAGGATGTCCACGACGAACAGAAGCACCTGACCCACGCCATCCTCGGCGGCCACGGTCTTCATGCTGCTCATCAGGCTGGCCTTGCGATCCAGCACCATGTCGGGGGCGGTGGTTTCCAGCACGCTGACGCGGAACCTGGTGCCGCCGACTTCGTATTCCTTGGAATCCATGCGCAGAAGCTCGGCATCCGAAAAGGCCGAGACGTCGGATTTCGCGGCGAACATCTCTGCCGCGTAGTCAGGGATCAACACGCCGAGATCGGCGGCCAGACGTTCGGCCACCGCCTTGTCGTGGTCGGTGGTGGTCGGCGAGCGAAATTCCAGCGTGTCGGACAGGATGCAGGTCAGCGCCGCCCCCTTCATCGCCTTGGGCATCTTCGCGGCATCCTCGCCCATCAGGTCGATCATGATGGTCGCGGTGCAGGCCAGCGGGCGCACGGTGATGTCGATCGGACCCTTCGTCTCCAGCCCGCCGACCAGCTTGTGATGGTCGATGATCGCCTGCACATCCGCGTCGTTGATCGCCTCGGGCAGTTCGGCGGGATTGTTGGTGTCGACGACGACGCAAGCCTGACCCGCCTCCACACCATCGATGATGCGGGGTTTCGGCAGGTCCCATTTGTCGAGCATGAAGGCGGCTTCGGTGCTCGGTTCCCCCAGAAGCACGGGCTCTGCCTTGGTGCCTTTCACCTCGCCCAGATACCAGGCCCACAGGATCGGCGAGCCGGTGGAGTCGGTGTCGGGGGATTTGTGGCCGAATACGAGCGTGGTCATTATCTTCCGTCCTGTGTTGTGATGCAGTGTTTCGGCGCACCCTATAGGGGCCAATGTCGGCTTTGTCACCCGGTGTTGCCGCGGTGCGGCGGAAACGGGCGGATCAGGCCAGAAGACTCACCGCCTGCGCCACGAGCACGGCCCCGGTCGCCACGAGCGTGTAGCCCGCCAGCATGAACAGCCCGTCGCGCGCGAAAAGCTCGATGGCGAAAAGCGTCATCGCCGAGGCGAGCGTCGAGGTCAGGAACGGCACGAACTCGATCAGCGGCATCAGGAACGACACCGTGCAGAAGATCAGCAATGCGGGCAGGTTGGCCGGCTTGTCGGCCAGCCAGGTCAGCCGCTCGTTGATCCATGGATCGACCACCGCCACGGGTCGGCGCATGACCCCGACTGCCCGTCGCAGCCGTGTCGCGTCGATCGCGCGGTCCAGCAGGAAAACCGGCAACCATATGCGGGTCTGGCCGAAGACCATCTGCACCGCCACAAGCCCGACCAGCAGCGACAGGAAACTCGGTACGCCGGGCACGGCCGAAACCGGCGAGACCAGCGCCAGGCATGGCACCAGAAGCATCGGGGTGAAGGCGCGCGGCCCCAGCAGCTCCAGCACGTCGCGGACCGAGACCTGCCCGTCGCCGGTCTCGTGTTCAAGCTGATCCAGCAGCCGCATGAGGTTGTCGCGCCGCGTGACGGGCACGGGCGGAAACGGCTTGGTCTCGTCGGGTGCTTCTGTCATGAGGGCCTACATAGAGCGGATGCGGCGCGATCACCATCACGCGACGGATGACAATTGCATGACGCCCGCCGCGCCGCATGAATGTGACACCCACATGGCGCAAGCGTCTTGACATCATGGATGCCACTCCTTAATCAGCAGGTGTTAGCACTCACCAATGAGGAGTGCTAACGATCCCCGTGGAGGGATCACAAAGGGAAACTTTGAGCCAAGGAGCCTCAGAGATGGCATTTAAACCGCTGCACGACCGCGTGCTTGTTCGCCGCGTTGAAAGCGAAGAGAAAACCGCCGGGGGCCTGATCATCCCCGAAACCGCCAAGGAAAAGCCGCAGCATGGCGAAGTCGTCGCCGTCGGTGATGGTGCCCGCAAGGAGAACGGCGAGCGCATCGAGATGGCCGTCAATGCCGGTGACACCGTCCTGTTCGGCAAATGGTCGGGCACCGAGGTCACGATCGATGGCGAAGAGCTGCTGATCATGAAGGAAAGCGACATTCTGGGGATCATCGACGACGACAAGGCCGTGAAAGCCGCCTGAACGCCGCAGATCGTCTGATTTCCCGAACATAAAAGGAGCAACTGAATATGGCTGCCAAAGACGTACGATTTGATACCGACGCCCGCAATCGCATGCTGAAGGGCGTCAACACCCTGGCCGACGCGGTCAAGGTGACGCTTGGCCCCAAGGGCCGCAACGTGGTGCTGGAGAAAAGCTTCGGCTCGCCGCGCATTACCAAGGATGGGGTGACCGTCGCCAAGGAAATCGAACTGGAAGACAAGTTCGAGAACATGGGCGCGCAGATGGTGAAAGAAGTCGCCAACCGCACCAATGACGAGGCCGGCGACGGCACGACCACAGCCACCGTTCTGGCCCAGGCGATCGTCAAGGAAGGCGTGAAGGCCGTGTCCGCTGGCATGAACCCGATGGACCTCAAGCGCGGTATCGATCTTGCGACCACCAAGGTCGTCGCGCATATCAAGGCGGCGGCCCGCAAGGTCGAAAACTCCGATGAGATCGCACAGGTCGGCACCATTTCGGCAAATGGCGAAGCCGAGATCGGCCGCCAGATCGCCGACGCGATGCAGAAGGTCGGCAACGAGGGTGTCATCACCGTCGAAGAGAACAAGGGCCTCGAGACCGAGACCGACGTGGTCGAGGGCATGCAGTTCGACCGTGGCTATCTCAGCCCCTATTTCGTCACCAACTCCGACAAGATGATCGCCGAGCTCGATGACTGCCTCATCCTGCTGCACGAGAAGAAACTGTCGAGCCTTCAGCCGATGGTCCCGCTGCTCGAGCAGGTGATCCAGTCGCAAAAGCCGCTGTTGATCATCTCCGAGGATGTCGAAGGCGAAGCGCTTGCAACCCTCGTGGTCAACAAGCTGCGTGGCGGTCTCAAGATCGCGGCCGTCAAGGCACCCGGCTTTGGGGATCGTCGCAAGGCCATGCTGCAGGACATCGCGGTTCTGACCGGCGGTCAGGTGATCTCCGATGATCTCGGCATGAAGCTGGAATCCGTCACGATGGACATGCTCGGCTCGGCCAAGACGGTCAACATCACCAAGGACGAGACCACCATCGTCGACGGTCACGGCGACAGCGCCGAGATCGAGGCACGGGTCGCCCAGATCCGCACCCAGATCGAGGACACCACGTCCGACTATGATCGCGAGAAGCTGCAGGAGCGCGTCGCCAAGCTGGCCGGCGGTGTGGCCGTCATCCGCGTCGGCGGCATGACCGAAACCGAGGTGAAAGAGCGCAAGGACCGCGTCGACGACGCGCTGAACGCCACCCGGGCTGCCGTGCAGGAAGGCATCGTCGTTGGCGGTGGCGTCTCGCTCGTGCAGGGGGCCAAGTCGCTTGAAGGTCTGACCGGCGAAAACTCGGATCAGAACGCCGGCATCATGATCGTGCGCAAGGCGCTCGAAGCACCGCTGCGCCAGATCGCCGAGAATGCCGGTGTCGACGGGTCCGTTGTCGCGGGCAAGATCCGCGAAAGCGACGATCTGAAGTTCGGCTACAACGCGCAGACCGATGAATATGGCGACATGTTCAAGTTCGGCGTGATCGACCCGGCCAAGGTGGTGCGCACTGCGCTGGAGGATGCGTCCTCGATCGCCGGCCTGCTGATCACCACCGAAGCGATGATCGCCGACAAGCCGCAAAAAGAAGGTGCCGGCGGCGGTGGCGGCGGCGGCATGCCCGACATGGGCGGCATGGGCGGCATGATGTAATCTGCCCCTACGCAGCTGAACCAGGTCGAAGGGTCGCGCATTGCGCGGCCCTTTTTCATGCGAGCGCGCCTGTTGGACGCGCCTTGAGTCGAGTATTTTTGGCAAGATGAAGCCGGGTTTTCAGCTTTCGTCGTCCGCGATCATCGCCCGAAGTCCACTGCGATAATCGGGATGGATCAGCCGGACGCCGAGCGCCTCGCGGATGCGGCGATTCGAGACGCGTTTCGATTCCGAATAGAAGGAGCGCGCCATCGGGGACAGGTCGGCCTCGTCGAAGGCGACCGCATCGGGCAGGGGCAGGTCGAGCAGGTCCGCGGCGAAGGCGATCACGTCCTGTGGCGGGGCCGGGTCGTCATCACACAGATTGTAGGCGGTGCCGGGGCAGGGCGCGCGGATCGAGGCCTCCAGCACCTGCGCGATATCGTCCACGTGAATGCGGCTGAAGACCTGTCCCGGTTTGATGATGCGCCGTGCCGTACCTTCGCGCACCTTCGCGAAGGGCCCGCGCCCCGGACCGTAGATGCCCGCGAGCCGGAAGACATGCAGCGGCAGATCGGGAATGGCCTGCCATTCCACCTCGGCGGTGACGCGCAACCTGCCGCGCCGCGTCGACGGGGTGAGGGGAGTGGTCTCGTCCACCCAATCCCCCTGATGGTCGCCATAGACCCCCGTGGTCGAAAGGTACCCGGCCCATGACAGACCGGGCGCGATGCGGGCGATCTCGGCCCCGTGGCGTGCCAGCACCGGATCCCCGTCCTCGGTCGGCCCGACCGAGTTGAGCAGATGCGTGGCCTCGTTCAGGGCGGGCGTGACATCGTCCTTGTCCCAAAGAAGCGGGATCACGCCGTCGGCGCGCAGGGTCTCTGCCTTGGCGGCATCGCGGGTCGTGCCGTAGATCCGCCAGCCCTGCGGCAAGAGGCGCGCCGCGAGGGCGCGTGCCGAATAGCCGTGCCCGAAGGAGAAAAGAACCTTGTCCATCACAAACACATGGCCCGGACCGGCGCGAATGGCAAGCTTCCGCCCATGTCGAACGAGCCCTCTGGCGGCGGCTGGCGCGTGCGGGCATTCTGCCGGCTGTCGTTCAACGCCGGATCCGTCATGCCCCAACCGTCGCGCCGTCGAATTCTTGCCCTGCTCGCCATTGCGCCGCTCGCCGCGTGTTCGCGTTCGCACCCAACGGTGGCGACCCGCAACGCCGCCCTCGCGCTGAACGAGCCGCCGCTTCACGCCAACGAAACACCGGCGCTGCGCCGTCTCATCCGCCGCTATGCCGATCATTACGAGGTGCCGAGCGCCCTCGTGCATCGCCTTGCGATCCGCGAGAGCAGGCACCGCCCCTCGGCGCGCAACGGGCCCTATTACGGGCTGTTGCAGATGTTGCCGCAGACCGCCCGCACCATGGGCCATCAGGGTCCGCCCGAGACATTGCTGGATGCCGAGACGAACCTCAAATACGGCGTCAAGTACCTGCGTGGCGCGTGGCTTGTGGCCGGGGGCGATCCGGATGCGGCGATCATGTGGTATGCGCGCGGCTATTACTACGAGGCCAAGCGCAAGGGATTGCTGGTAGAAACCGGGCTGCGATCGGGATGACGCGGCGCCTTGCGCGCCGCGCCGCTGCGGCGGTAATCACCGGGTCTCAGCTGGCGTAATCCGCGCCTTCCGCGTCAAGCAGGGCCTTGATCTCGGACAGATGCCGGTCGGCCTGTCCGGGATAGGCGTCAAGCTCCTGCGCGGTCTTTTCGGCCACGTCATCGGACAATACCCGCAAGGGGCGTCCGGTTTGCAGGGCGCGGATGTAATTCTCCGCTGCACGCTCGAAATAATACAGCCGGTTGAACGTGTCGGCCACTGTATCGCCGATGACCATGACCCCGTGATTGCCCATGATCATGACCTTTTGCCTGGGATCATGGAAAAGCCGCGCGCAGCGTTCGCCCTCTCCCTCGAAGGCCAGACCGCCATAGCCCTCGTCCACGACATGCCGGTCGAAGAACATCGCGCTGTTCTGGTCGATGGCGGGCAGGCGGCTGTCGGCAAGGCTGGCGAGCACGGTGGCATGTATCGAATGCACGTGCATCGCGCAGCGGGCATGAGGACACGCGCGGTGCAGCCCGCCATGCAGCCCCCAAGCGGTGGGATCGGGCGCGTCCGGACGGTTCAGGGTTTCGGGATCGTTCGCGTCGACCATGATGAGATCGCTTGCGCGGATGCGGGCGAAGTGCATCTGGTTGGGATTGATCAGGAATTGTGTGCCCTCTTCGTTGATGCTCAGGCTGAAGTGATTGGCAACCGCCTCGTGCATGCCCTCGCGGACGGTCCAGCGAAAGGCGGCAGCCAGATCCACCCGTTCCTGCCAGTTTTCCATGTTGGGCTTCAGGTTCGTCACGCTCATGTCGCTTTCCTTTCATCTGTGTCGACGGGTCGGCCGGCGACCCGTGCATACCCGGCATAGTCTCGGTTCTTGTTACGCCACGTCACTTGGGACGATATCACACTGTTTCGTAGAGACGCAGCCCCTCTCACTCGGGGTCAGCTTGATCGCACCACCGGGCCGTGTCAACGTGATGCCTACCGCTCAAGGACAGGATGCAGGCATGACCCCGACCGACAGCACAGGCTCGATCCGGACACCCGATCTGCCGGGCCCGGAGCAGTTCACCGATGCCCGGGCCGCGGTCGACCGGCTTTGCCATCTCTATGACACGGCGGTGCGGTTTCTGTGCGAGACCTTCGTCAACGCCCTTGCCGGAGAGATCCCCGCCGCGCGCGCCCGGGCGTTCTATCCGGAAATCCGTCTCAGGACGGCCACCTACGCCAAGATCGACAGCCGGCTCAGCTTTGGTCATGTCTCCTATCCCGGCACTTATGCGACGACGATCACCCGGCCGGACCTGTTTCGGGCCTATCTCGAGCAGCAGATCGGGTTGCTGATCGAGAATCACGGGGTGCCGGTCAGCATTGGTGTGTCTGACACGCCGATACCGGTGCATTTCGCGGTGGCTGCGGATGCGGGGCTCACCGTGCCGCAGGAGGGCGCGGCGCATTTCACTCTGCGCGACATTTTCGACGTGCCGGACCTTGCGACCACCAATGATGACATCGTCAACGGCACCTGGGAGAAGGGCCGCGGTGACGCCGCGCCGCTTGCCCCGTTCACCGCGCAGCGCGTGGATTACTCGCTGGCGCGTCTGGAGCATTACACCGCGACCGATCCGGGACATTTCCAGAATTACGTGCTGTTCACCAACTATCAGTTCTACGTCTCGGAATTCGAGGCCTTCGCCCGACGCATGCTCGCCGACAAGACGAGCGGCTACACCGCCTTCGTCACCACTGGCAATGCCGAAATCTCCGACCCCGACGCCCCCCTGCCCATGCCTGACCGGCTGCCGCAAATGCCCACCCATCACCTCAAGCGCGCCGACGGCTCGGGCATTACGCTGGTCAATATCGGCGTGGGGCCGTCGAACGCCAAGACCGCGACGGATCATATCGCCGTGTTGCGCCCGCATGCCTGGGTGATGGTCGGCCATTGTGCGGGGCTGCGCAATTCGCAATCGCTTGGCGATTTCGTGCTGGGGCATGCCTATCTGCGCGAGGATCGTGTGCTCGATGCCGATCTGCCCGCCTGGGTACCGATCCCGGCGCTTGCGGAGATTCAGATCGCCCTGCAGGAGGCCGTGGCGCAGGAGACGCAGCTCGACGGTTTCGATCTCAAGCGCGTGATGCGGACCGGCACGGTGGCCAGTGTCGACAACCGCAACTGGGAGTTGCGCGATCATCGCGGCCCGATACAGCGTCTGTCGCAATCGCGGGCCATCGCGCTGGACATGGAAAGCGCCACCATCGCGGCCAACGGGTTCCGGTTCCGGGTGCCCTACGGCACGCTGCTATGTGTGTCCGACAAGCCGCTTCAGGGCGAGTTGAAGCTGCCTGGCATGGCGTCGGATTTCTATCGGTCGCAGGTCGCGCGGCATCTGATGGTGGGAATCCGGGCGATGGAGTTGTTGCGCCGCATGCCGCTGGAGCGTATCCACAGCCGCAAATTGCGGTCTTTCGAAGAGACCGCATTCCTGTGACCCTCAAAAAAAACGCACAAAATACGCCAAAACGCACGGCACGCGCCCACCAGAGATTGTGTTCGTACACATAATGACGTTAAATCACCAACACGTGGCCCAAGAGACGGGCAGTTGCAGGAGATCAAGAAATGGCAAAACCCATGACAAAAACCCAACTCGTGACCGCTCTGGCCGAGGAAATGGGCAGTGACAAGAAAACTGCGGGCGGCGTGCTCGATGCCGTCATCAACGTCATCACGCGCGAAGTGTCCGAGGGCGGCGCCGTGACGCTGCCGGGTGTCGGCAAGATCTATTGCCGCGAGCGCCCCGAGCGCATGGTGCGCAACCCCGCCACCGGCGAGCAGATGCCCAAGCCCGCCGATCGCCAGGTGAAGGTGACCATCGCCAAGGCGCTGAAAGACAGCGTCAACGGCTGATCCCGCGTCGCGATGGTGCCCAGGGGCCGCCTTGCGGGCGGCCTTTTGGTGTGGCCCCTTGCAGCCGGGCGTGACATCCACAAAGGTCGCGACACGCGAACACGGCAGGAGCGGGCATGGATATCCGGGCGATCTTGATGGGGCTGGCCTTCGCGGTGATGTGGTCGTCGGCCTTCACCTCGGCGCGGATCATCGTGGCCTCGGCTCCGCCGCTCACGGCGCTCAGCCTGCGCTTCCTGCTGTCGGGTCTTCTGGGGATATTGATCGCCCGCGCGATCGGCCAGAGCTGGCACCTGACACGCGGCCAATGGCGCGCGACCATCGTCTTCGGGGTGTGCCAGAACGCGCTTTACCTCGGGCTGAATTTCGTCGCCATGCAAACCATCGAGGCGGGGCTGGCCGCGATCATCGCCTCGACCATGCCCCTGCTGGTGGGGCTGGCAGGCTGGCTGATTTTCGGCGAGCGGATCGGCTGGATGGGGATGATCGGCCTCGTGGCCGGGGTGATCGGGGTGACGATCATCATGGGCGCACGGCTGAACGGCGGGGTCGATCTCTACGGGCTCGGGCTGTGCGTGGTGGGCGTCGTCGCGCTGACCTTCGCCACGCTGGCGGTGCGCGGGGCCACCTCGGGGGGTAATTTCCTGATGGTGGTCGGTTTGCAGATGCTCGTGGGCAGTCTGGTTCTGGGGGTCGTGGCCGTGCCGCTCGAGACCTTCGATGTCGACTGGTCCTGGACGCTGGTCGCGGCTTTCGCCTACACCACGCTGGTGCCGGGGCTCGCGGCGACGCTCGCGTGGTTCTGGCTGGTGAACCGGATCGGCGCGGTGAAGGCGGCGACCTTCCATTTTCTCAACCCGTTCCTCGGCGTGGCCATCGCGGCCCTTATCCTCAGCGAAACCCTGAGCGTGCAGGACCTCGTCGGTGTCGCTGTGATCATGCTGGGCATTCTGGCGGTTCAACTGTCCCGGCAGAAGCGCGTGGTTTGAGGGCGGATCGGGGGCGCTGCCCCCGTCGCGCGCGACTCCCCCGGGGTATTTTCGCCAAGAAGAAACGAGGCGCGGTGTCAGCCGATCCGGCCACGCGGGCCGTCCCCGACCTGGCCGCGATGCAGCAGCAGGTGGTCAAGGAGCACGCAGGCCATCATCGCCTCGCCGACCGGCACCGCGCGGATGCCGACGCAGGGATCGTGCCGGCCCTTGGTGACGACTTCGGTCGGTGTGCCATCCACGGTGATCGAGCGGCGCGGTGTCAGGATCGACGAGGTCGGCTTGACCGCGAAGCGGACGACCACATCCTGTCCGGTCGAGATACCCCCGAGGATACCGCCCGCATGGTTCGATCCGTATTCGGGGCCATCTTTCCCGGGGAAGATCTCGTCGGCATTGGCGCTGCCGGCGAGGCGCGCCGCCGCCATGCCCTCGCCGATCTCGACGCCCTTGACGGCGTTGATCGACATCATCGCCGCGGCCAGATCGGTGTCGAGCTTGCCATAGATCGGCGCACCCAGCCCGGCGGGGACGCCGCGCGCCTCGACCTCGATCATCGCGCCCACTGAATCGTGGCGTTTGCGCAGATCCTGCAGATATGCTTCCCAGTCCGGCGCGGCCCCGGCATCGGGCAGCCAGAAATCGTTGCCGTCTATGGCGTCCCGGTCGAACCGGGCGCGATCCAGATCCATCTCGCCCATGGCAACCATGTAGCCCTTGATGTCCAGCTTCGGTGCAAGCTGCGCGAGTGCCGCGCGCGCCACACCGCCGGCCGCCACCCGTGCCGCCGTCTCACGCGCTGATGACCGCCCGCCACCGCGCGGATCGCGCAGGCCGTATTTCAGGTGATAGGTGATGTCGGCATGCCCGGGCCGGAAGGTCCGCGCGATGTCGCCATAATCGCGCGACCGCTGATCGGTGTTTTCGATCATCAGCTGGATCGGCGTGCCCGTGGTCTGCCCCTCGTAGACACCCGACAGGATGCGCACCGCGTCGGCTTCCTGCCGCTGCGTGGTGTTCTTGTTCTGACCGGGGCGGCGTCTGTCGAGCCAGTGCTGCAGCATGGCCTCGTCCAGCGCCACACCCGGCGGGCAGCCATCCACCGTGGCGCCGAGCGCAGGCCCGTGGCTTTCGCCCCAGGTGGTGAAGCGGAAAAGGTGACCGAATGTGTTCAGGCTCATGCGCGTAACTCCTTTGATCCTGACCTAGCCGCGCCTTGTGCCCGCCTCAAGCGGTTTTGCCACTGGTCGGCGTCCTCGCTCAGTCCGCAGCCGGTTCGAGTACGGTCACCCCCACGGCGGCGGCGCGCGCGAGGTCGGGATCGAGCGACATCGGGATATATTCCCCACGCCGCCACAGCTCTGCAAGATTGTCGTAAAACCGGCTCAGGAAGTGGCCCGACTGACCGGTCGAGATGATGAAGACACTGCTGTCGGGATCGGCGAAATCGTAGACGCCCCGGTAGCCCGCACCATGCACGTTCTGGAACGGATCAGGCCCGTCGCCGCCGCGGGTGCGCCCGCGCATCAGGGTGTTGTCGCCGCCGGAGGTGGATTGCCGGATGTTGACGAAATAGCGCAGAAGCGGCACCTTTCCCAAGGCTTGATGGTCATGCGTGGCCTGATGCGCATCCCCCCACCGCAGGCTTTCGAGCGAGGTTCCGTAGCGTTCCGATATCCACAGGAGCGCATCATCGAGGGCCATCCGCGCGATGTCCGAACAGCGTTCCGTCGCCGCCGATTGACGGACATCGCACCAGGCCGATGCGCCGTCCACATCGCGAAAGACACGCTCGATGAAAATCGGGTCGGGATGATCGAATTCGCGCGAGAGCGGCCCGAGATCGTCCCGGATCAGCCGGTCCATCAGCGCGCGCATCCATGTGACATAGATCAGCGGTTCCGGCAGATGTTCGTTCATCTCGCCGTTCCAGTCGGCCAGCAGGTCGAGCGCGCGCCGGCGCAGCCGTTCCGGCGTGCCCTCGGCGGCGGCCTCGCCGGTGAACCACAGATCCGCGCCGATCAGCGGAAGAAGTGACCGCGCCGTGAAGCTGACCGTGTCGAGCTGCGCCTCGATGAAACTGTCGCGGGTATGCCCTTCGCGGTCCTGCATCAGCTTGCGCCAGCGGTAGATGCGCTGCGTGTCGCCCCAGAGATGGCTGACATGCATCGGAAAGGGGCGGTCCACGAGCTTGTTGTTGGTGTTGCCGAGAATGCCACCCCGCGGGGCCACGAATTCGGGATTGGCGGCATGTGGCAGCCTGCCCTGCCAGCGATTCTCGGTCACCCATCCGCGGGACGGCATGCGGCCCTCGCTTTCATGGCGGGCGGTGCGGCGCGGCATCGCACCGATCAGGCGCATGGCGATGGTGTCCTGATCCGCCAGTATCAGGTTCTGCGAGGGGGCGATGAAATCGCGGCTCTGCTCCAGCGCGTCCTGCACCGTCTGCGCCCGCATCAGCCCCATGGCCGCGCTCATCGTGGTGTCCTGTCCGCTGAGCGCGGTCCAGGCGACCGAGGCCACGTGGCCTTGCGGGGTCACATCGTCGAGGTTGTAGTGACTGCCGGGCAGCACCGGGCCGTTCTCCGTCCAGCGCAGGGTCAACGTGATCGGATCGCCGTCCTTGATCTCGACGATCGAGCGCGCGGTGCGAAAGTTCTTCCAGCCATCCGGCGTGCGGTACTGATCGGTGTTGTCGGGATTGACCTCCTCGATATGGACATCCTGATCGTCGAGATAGGAGGACATGACCCCCCATCCCAGTTGCGCGTTGCGCCCCGTCAGGATTGCCGGAATACCGGGGATCGTGCCGCCGATCACGCCGCCGCGTTCCAGTTCCAGCCGTGCGAGATACCAGATACCGGGGGCCGAAAACCCCAGATGCGGATCATTTGCCAGCAGCGTGCCATCCGAGGCCGACCGCGACCCGGCGGCGGCAAAGCCGTTCGAGGCTCCGGCGAAGGCGCGCGGCCTGAACGGGGACAGCGGATGATCGGTCACATCGTCGGCGGCCCTGGCCGTGTGCCGGAACGTCGCGTCGGGAAAAAGGCTGGCATATTCCGGCAATGCCGCGATCCCGCTTCCGGGGGCGCGTGGCATGATGTCGTCCAGCCGCGCCGGGTCGTCCAGTTCCAGAGAGGTGCGCGCGAACAGCACCTCATTGGCCAGGTGACCCGACAATTGCACCGCCATGAGCTTGATCAGGGCGATGGAATCGGCGGGTTGCCAGGGCGCGATCGGGGCGTTGAAAATGAACTGCTCGGGCGCGCCACGGCCAAGCGCGTCGCGGTTGATCTCGGTCAGGCGCGCGTTGACACCGTCGGAATACGCCCGGAGGGCGGCGCGTGTCGGTGCGTCCTGCGCCGCAACCGACTGGCGGGCCAGCGTGTAAAGGCCGAAGCGGCGCATCGTGGTGTCGATCCTGACCGTGCGGCTGCCGAACACTTCCGACAACCGGCCCTGCACCGTGCGGCGCATGGTCATCATCTGCCAGAGGCGGTCCTGTGCATGGGCATAGCCGAGGCCGAAGAAGGTGTCGGTGTCGGTCCCGCCGAACACATGCGGCACATTCGCCGTGTCGCGCACGATCTCCATCGGCGCGTCGAGCCCCCGCACCGCGAGGCGTTTGTCATAGTCCGGCAGCGAGCGCGACACCAGCATGTATGCCACCAGCAGCGCCAGCAGGGCCAGCACCACCAGCGCCCCCGCCGCCCGCAAGAGCCACTTGATCACCACCGTCACCGCGTCCGCCTTCTTCGAGTTTCCGCTTGCATCCCCGTCGGGGATAGTCAGAAACTGCCTGAGTGACAATGCAAACACGGGAGAGGAGAAGCGGAAGAATGGCAAAGCTTGCATTTCTGGGGCTCGGTGTCATGGGCTATCCGATGGCCGGGCATCTTCAGGCCGCCGGGCACGAGGTCCGCGTCTACAACCGCACCGCCGCCAAGGCCGAGGCTTGGGTCTCCGAGCATGGCGGAGACCACGCCCCCACCCCGCGCGAGGCGGCGGCGGGTGCCGATTTCGTCATGGCCTGCGTCGGCAACGACGACGATCTGCGCAGCGTGTGCCTTGGTGAGGACGGCGCGTTCGCCGGAATGTCGGATGGCGCCATCTTCGTCGATCACACCACCGTTTCGGCCAAGGTCACGGCAGAGCTTTACGCAGGCGCGCGCGCCCTCGGGGTGCAATTCGTGGACGCGCCCCTTTCCGGCGGTCAGGCCGGGGCCGAGAATGCGCAGCTGTCGATCATGTGCGGCGGTGACGAAGACGCCTATGCGGCGTCTGAGCCGGTGATGAACACCTATGCCAAGCTCTGCCGCCGGATCGGCGAAAGCGGCGCGGGTCAGATGACCAAGATGTGCAATCAGATCGCCATCGCCGGGCTGGTGCAGGGCCTCTCGGAAGCGCTGCATTTCGCCGAAAAGGCCGGGCTCGACGGGCGCGCGGTGGTCGAGGTGATCAGCCAGGGCGCGGCGGGCTCGTGGCAGATGGCCAACCGCTACGAGACGATGCTCGACGACAAATGGGATCATGGCTTTGCGGTGAACTGGATGCGCAAGGATCTCGACATCTGCCTGTCGACCGCCGACGAGACCGGCGCGAGCCTGCCGGTGACGGCCCTCGTCGATCAGTTCTACAAGGACGTGCAGGCCATGGGTGGCGGACGATGGGACACGTCGAGCCTGTTCGCACGACTGCGCAAACTGGGCTGACTTGATCGGATCCGGTGGGGTTGTCGCCGCATCGCTCGCCCCGCCGGTTTCTTTTTGGTATAAATACCCGAAATCCGAATGGCGCGGCGGGTGATCACGCCTCTCTGGGGCGCATCACCAGCCAGATGAGCGCGCCCCCGGCAAGCATCAGGAACGGGGCCATGGCGAGATTGACGGCGGTCCAGCCCATCTGCGCGCTGCTGCCCGAGCAGTTCATCAACCCGCCTGAGGCCAGCGACGCGAAGGTCACGCCACCGAAGACCAGCAGGTCGTTGAGCCCCTGCATCCGACCCCGCTCATGGGCTTCGTGGGCACCCGCCAGCATCGTCGTCGCGCCGATGAAGCCGAAATTCCAGCCTATACCGAGCAGGATCAGGGCGACAAAGAAATGTTCCAGCTCCACGCCCGACAGCGCCACGGCCCCCGCCCCGGCAAGGATCACGAGGCCGGTGGCCACTATTCGCTCGACCCCGAAGCGGGCGATCAGGTGGCCGGTAAAAAATGACGGGATATACATCGCGAGCACATGCGCGGTGACGACATCCGCCGCGCGGCCCTCGGTGAAGCCGCACCCGACCACGGCCAGCGGTGTCGAGGTCATCACGAGGTTCATCAGCGCGTAGGACACCATCGCACAGATCACCGCGACGGCGATGCGCGGGGTTTTCAAAAGCTCGATCCGTGTGCGCCCGCGTGGCGCGTCTTCGGAGGGCATCGGCGGTTTGGGGATATCGAGCATCAGGAACAGGAGCGCCCCCGCGAGATTGAGCACGATCACCGCCAGATACGTGCCGAAGAACGGGATCACCATCGCCTGAGAGGTCACCTTCACCAGCTGCGGCCCGATGATCGCGCTCAGCAACCCGCCCGCCATCACATAGGAAATCGCCTTGGGGCGGAACGCGTCGCTGGCCGTGTCGGCGGCGGCAAAGCGGTAGAACCCCTGGGCGGACATGTAGGTGCCGGTGATCAGGCTGCCGGCAAGGAAAATGGAAAACGACGCGACATACAGCCCGTACGCCCCGACCGCGCCGCCGATCGCCCCGGCCATCGCGCCGATCATGAAGCCCGTGCGCCGGCCATAGCGCTGCATCAGATGCGAGATCGGCGTCGCCGACAGCATCGATCCCAGCACGATCAGCGAGATCGGCAGGGTCGCGAAACAGGGGTTGCCGGCCAGCGATTGCCCGGCCAGACCGCCCACCACGAAGATCATCGGCATCTGCGCGCCGAGGATCGCCTGCGCGGCCACCAAAACGGCCACGTTACGTTTGGCCTGACTGTCATCTCTGGGCAGGGCGGTATCGGTCATGGCGATGTGCTAGCCCCGGCGACAGGCGGGTGCAAGCGCGATGTCGCCCCTTGGTCTTTGGCACAAATTCCCTATGCTGCCGCACATGGTGGGACGTATCATCGAGACGGAAGACGACGTGGCCGAAGGGGTCGAGCACCTTGCGCGGCGCTGTCCTTATCTGGCGAAGGCCTATGCCCTGACAGGAGAACTGCCGCTGCGGCGCCGCCCCGACGGCTTTGCGGAACTGTTGAACGCGATCATCAGCCAGCAGGTCAGCGTGGCTTCGGCGGGTGCTGTGCAGGGCCGGATGGAAGCGGCGGGCTTGACCCGGCCCGCGGCGATCGAGGCCGCGAGCGACGAGGCGTTGCGCGCCGCGGGCCTGAGCCGGCAGAAGGCGCGCTATGCCCGCGCGCTTGCGGCAGCGGATATCGACTATGCCGCGCTGCGCAGCGCATCCGATGACGAGGTCGTCGCGACGCTCACGCAAGTGCCCGGCATCGGCGTCTGGACGGCCGAAATCTATGCCATGTTCAGTCTCGGTCGCGCCGATATCTTCGCCCCCGGCGATCTGGCGATGCAGGAATCCGCGCGTATTCTCTATGATCTGCCGGAGCGTCCGAAACCGCGCGCCTTTCGCGAGATGGCACAGGCGTGGTCGCCTTGGCGCGCGGTTGCCGCCCGCCTTCTCTGGGCGTATTACCAGAGCGTGAAGGACAGGGAAGGGATCAGATGACACGGGTATTGACCGCAAACCGCCAGACGCCGCAATCGGGACAGACACGCTCGGCGGTGGTGTTCCTGCATGGCTACGGCGCGAATGGCGCGGATCTGATGGGGCTCGCGGAGCCTCTGGCTGCGCATCTGCCCGACACGCTTTTCGTATCACCCGATGCGCCGGAAAGTATCCCCGGCATGCCGAGCGGTCTGCAATGGTTTCCGATTCCGTGGATCGACGGGTCGAGCGAGGAAGAGGCCGAGCGCGGGATGATCGCGGCAGCCGCCGACCTGAATGCATTCCTCGACGCGCTCATGGTCGACGAGGATCTGCTGCCCGAGCAGGTGGTGTTGTTCGGCTTCTCCCAAGGCTCGATGATGGCTCTGCATGTCGCCCCGCGGCGCGAGGACGAGGTCGCGGGCGTCGTGGCGTTTTCAGGGCGGCTGTTGTCGCCGGACCTGCTCAAGGATGCCACGCTCAGCCGTCCGCCGATGCTGCTGGTGCATGGCGACGCCGATGACGTGGTGCCCGTGCAATCCATGCCCGAGGCCGCCGAGGCGTTGCAGCAGGCCGGCTGGAAGGATGTCTATGCCCATATCATGAAGGGCACGGGTCACGGCATCGCGCCCGACGGGCTGAACGTGGCCCTGGCCTTCATGCGCGACAAACTGGGGCTTTGAGACGGGGCCGCCCGCGTCCCTGACGCGCGGATGTGCGCAAGGTCATCACAAAGCCGTGAGTTGAATTCGCGCGAAGCGCAAGCTTAGCGCGAATCGCCCGCGCGTCAATCAGGATCAGACAGATAAACCTGTGAACCATCACCTCCCTCAGGGCGTATACTTTATGTGATGTCAAAAACAGCATCACGGTAAAGAATGCTCATAAGGAGTTCATGTCATGTTTCGTAGAACCTATCTCGCCCTCGCGACGGCAACCATGCTGGCCGGTCCCGCCTTTGCCGACAATCACGGGGATGCAAAAGACATCGTCGATATCGCCGCAGGCAATGACGATTTCTCGACCCTCGTCGCAGCCGTGCAGGCCGCCGATCTTGTCGAGACGCTGAAGGGGGAAGGCCCGTTCACCGTCTTCGCACCGACCAATGAGGCGTTCGAAGCCCTGCCCGAAGGCACGGTCGAAATGCTGCTGATGCCGGAAAACAAGGATCAACTGACCGCGATCCTGACCTACCACGTGGTGCCGGGCAAAGTGATGTCGGGCGATCTGTCGGATGGCATGATGGCCACCACCGTACAGGGCACTGACGTCACCATCGGCACCGAGGACGGCGTCACGGTGAACGGCGCAAACGTTGTCGAGGCGGATATCGAGGCCAGCAACGGTGTCATTCACGTCATCGACGCGGTGATCATGCCCGAGTGATTCGGGACACCGGAACAGGGCAGGGGCGGTCCATGCGGGCCGCCCCTTTCATTGCGCGTCGGATTTCACCCTGGGGCTGTGTCAGACGCCGACGTCGATCATCGCGCGCGCCAGAATGGGCACGGTGCGATCATTGAGCCCGGCGATGTTGATCCGGCTGTCGCCCACCATGTAGATCCCGTGCTGCTCGCGCATCTTCGCGACCTGTTCTGGCGTCGCGCCGAGCCGCGAGAACATGCCGCGATGCTGGGCGATGAAGCCGAACCGGTCCGATCCCGAAAGCTTTTGCAGCTCGGCTGCCAGTTGCTCGCGCAGTTTCAGCATGTTCAGCCGCACATCCTCCAGCTCGGCCTGCCAATCGGCGCGCAAGGCATCATCGCCCAGCACCATGCCGACCAGCCGCGCGCCGTGATCGGGGGGGAAGGAATAGTTCTGCCGGTTGAGAAAGGCGAGGTTGCCTTGCGTCACCTTTTGCAGGGCCTTGTCCTGCGCCACCGCCATCAGGATGCCGGTCCGCTCGCGGTAGATGCCGAAATTCTTGGAACAGCTCGCCGCGATCAGCGTCTCGGGGCAATGCGCCGCGACATAGCGCACGGCCGCCGCATCCTCCGCCAGCCCGTCGCCAAAGCCCTGATAGGCGATGTCGATCATCGGCAGGGCACCCTTGGCGTTCAGCAGCTCCACGACCGCCTGCCATTCCGTCATGTTCAGGTTGGCGCCGGTCGGATTGTGACAGCAGCCATGCAACAGCACCACGTCGCCGGCGCGCACCCCCTCGAGATCGCCGAGCATGCCGGCGAAATCGACAGCGCAGGTGGTGCTGTCGAAGTAGCGATAGGGGACCATTTCCATCCCCATATGCGCCAGAATGCTCAAATGGTTGGGCCATGTCGGGTCGGACACGAAGACGCGCGCGCCCGGATTGACCATTTTCACCAGCTCGAACGCCTGCCGCACCGCCCCGGTGCCGCCCGGCGTGGCGACGGTCGAGACCTGATCGCGCGCGACGGCATCCCCCAGAACCAGCCCGACCATCGCGTCGGTGAACGCCGGCTCGCCGGCAAGCGCGGTATAGGCCTTGGTCGTCTCGGCTTCCCAAAGCTGCTTTTCGGCCGTCTTGATGGCGCGCATGATCGGCGTCACGCCCTCGGGCGTCTTGTAGACCCCGACGCCCAGATCGATCTTGGTCTCGCGCGGATCATCGCGGTAGGCCTGCCCCAACGCGATGATCTTGTCGGCGGGTTTCTCTTTCAGTTTCTCGAACATCATGCCTCTCCTGTGGCGACGGGCAGCGTCGGAGACGCGCCCCATTCAGTCCATGACCCGTCATAGAGCGCGTGATCGGTCTTGCCGATCCGCTCCAGCGCCAGATTGATCACCGCGGCGGTCACACCGGATCCGCAGGAGGTGATCACCGGCTTGGCCATATCGACCCCGGCTGCGGCAAAGACGGCGCGCAGGCTGTCGGGATCCTTCATCGTCCTGTCGTCGTTGAGCAGTTCCGTATAGGGCACGTTCCGCGATCCCGGAACATGCCCGGCGCGCAGCCCCGCACGCGGCTCGGGCGCGTCGCCACGAAAGCGCCCGGCGGCGCGGGCATCGAGGATCTCGTGATCGCCCAGCTTCGAGGCCGCCGACACCTGCGTCACGTCGCGCACCATGTAATTCTGACGCCGCACCGTCATGTGGCGATCGCGCACCATCGGCGGCAGATCCTCCGTCGGGCGGCCCTCGGCCTGCCATTTGGGAAACCCGCCGTCCAGCACGGCGATATTGTCCTGTCCCATCAGGCGAAAGAGCCACCAGACCCGCGCCGCGGAAAACAGTCCCTTGGCGTCGTAGACCACCACCTGATGCCCGTCGCCGACGCCCATGGCCCGCAGGCGCGACATGAACTTCTCGACCGGCGGCACCATATGCGGCAATTCAGAGCGTGAATCACTGATATCGTCGATATCGAAGAACCGCGCGCCGGGAATATGCGCGGCCTCGTATTCGGCGCGCGCATCGCGCCCTTCGTCGGCCATGAAAAGCGTACCGTCCAGAATCCGCAAGTCGGGATCTTTCAGATGCGCTGCCAACCATTCGGTGGAAACAAGGGTCTTCGGATCATCAGTTGCCATCGGCATCCCCCGGACGTGACTGAACAAGTGCTACAGTCTGGGCGCGCGGAGGGCAAGACCGTGCAGTCCGCGCCGAAAGGCGGGCGGCGCTTATCTGATCAGCAGTCTGCGGATCGCCCCGAGGATCACGAGGATCACGGCCCCGCCAATGCCGCCGATAATGAACGGACCCATGATCGCGCCGATCTCGCCGATTTCGCCGCCTCCGGCAATCCGTGCAAGCGTCGTCGCCCCCAGCATCGACAGGATCTGTGCGCCGATCCCGCCGCCGATGATGCCGGCAAGAGAGTTGCCGATCGTCCCGAGGTTACTGCGTTTCAGCAGACCCCCCGCGACATTGCCGCCGATGGCCCCTGCAATCAGGCTGATGATCAACTCCATGACGTCTCCGGATCCCGATGTGCAACAAGATATGGCGCGGCAACGAAAGGCCAGGAACCGGCGCGGTGCCGCGTCACTCGCGATGCTTCAGCAGTCGCTGCTTTTGACGGTTCCAGTCACGTTCCGCCTCGGTATGGCGCTTGTCGTGCTTTTTCTTGCCCTTGGCGATGCCGATCTTGATCTTGGCGATGCCGCGATGATTGAAATACAGCACCAGCGGGACCAGCGTCAGGCCCTTGCGCTGCGTCGCGTTCCACAGCCGGGCCAGTTCGCGTCTGGAGGCCAGAAGTTTGCGCCGCCGCCTGACCTCATGGCCGAACGTCTTGGCCTGCTCGTAGGGCGGGATGTAGGAATTCACCAGCCACAACTCGCCATGCTCCACCGCCGCGTAGCTTTCGGCGATGTTGGCGCTGTTGACGCGCAGGGATTTGACCTCGGACCCCTCAAGGATGATGCCGCATTCCAGATCGTCCTCGACCGCATAGTCGTGCCGCGCGCGCCGGTTCTCGGCGATCACCTTGTAGTTCGGATTTTCCTTGTCCTTGGCCATCCCGCCCCTCTATCGCCGCGCATGATCCCTGTCCAGCGGCCCACGCGGCTCAGGCCAGCGGATCGGGCGCGATATTGCCGCCGCAAACCAGCGCCGCGACGCGTTCCTCCGGTGCCGGCACGTAAGCCCCGCAGAGCAGCGCGGCAAGCGCGGTCGCGCCCGCCGGCTCGACCAGTTGCCGCAATTCGCGCCAAAGCATGGCCTGCGCCTCAAGGATCGCGGCGTCCGGCACCAGAACGCTTTCGACCTTGCGGGCGGTTGCCAGATCGAAGCAGATATCGCCGATCCGCCGCGCGCCAAGCGAATTGGCCGCGACGCCCGACACCTCCACGTCCGAGGGGGTGCCTTCCCGCAATGCGGCGTGCAGCGCGCAAGAGGTGTCCGGCTCCACCGCGACCACCTTGCGTCGATCCCCAAGCCAGCCAAGCGCCCCGGCGATCAGGCCCCCGCCGCCCACGGCGATGAGTACGGTGTCGGCCTCGATACCCTGATCCTCCCATTCCGCCATGAGCGTGCCCTGTCCGGCGACCGTGGCCTCGGCGTCATAGGGATGGACCTGCATGGCACCGGTCGCGGCCTGCCATTCGGCGGCGCGTGTGGCCGCCTCGGCATAGGCCCCGGGGACAACCTGAAGATCGGCCCCCTGCGCGCGGATGAGCGCGATCTTGGCCGGCCCCGCGATCTCGGGGACATAGATGCGGGCCCGGTGGCCAAGCGTCGCGGCCGCATAGGCCACCGCCGCGCCGTGATTGCCGCCCGACGCGGCCACGATCCCGGCCTCGGGCACCCCGGCCTGCAGAAGCGTGTTGAACGCGCCGCGCGTCTTGAAGCTGCCGGTATGCTGCATCTGCTCGAGCTTGAGCGCGACCTCGTGCCCGCCGACCCTCAGCGTCGTGACCGGCGTGCGCCGGACATGGCCCGCGATCCGCGCACCGGTCCCTGAAATCATCGCCTGCCAAGTCACCCTGCACACCTCTTTGTCTTTTCTTGTCTTTGCAAAGCCTATACGCCTGTACCTCCAGACCCAAGCAAGGATCGCCCGCGATGAAAGACCACCGCCTGAGCCAGTTCCGCGATGCCGAATCCGACCGGTCCACCGCCGAACAGGTGCCCGACACGGCCCAGACCCGCGCGCCGGCCTATCGCCTTGCCTTTGCGGATGACGATTTCCTCTGCCGCGACGAGCTGCGGCCCGTGCGCCTGCAGCTTGAATTGTTGAAACCCGAGATGATCCTGAACGAGCGCGGCATCCTGAGCACCGTGGTGCTGTTCGGCGGCTCGCGCATCCCCGAGCCCGCGCATAAGGACACGGCCCGGACCGAGACGCTGG
>Ga0307981_1000223_pt1 | contig 60845 bp, 60 predicted proteins | sample OrgLakmetagen987_FD_201849 | JGI IMG/M metagenome (GOLD analysis project Ga0307981, IMG submission 201849) | Saline water microbial communities from Organic Lake, Antarctica - #987 | ecosystem: Environmental > Aquatic > Non-marine Saline and Alkaline > Saline | place: Antarctica: Organic Lake... | reverse complement strand
GCGCCATTTCGGCCACGCTGATCGCCATCCGGATGCCACCGAGGCTGTCAGGCATTCCCGCGACGGCGGCGGCGATCACCTCTGCGTCGGGATGGGTGTAGCTGCCCATCTTGTGCTGCCCGCCGTCCACTTTGCAGCCCAGCGCTGCGCGTTGCAGCAGGACATATTCCAGCCCAAAGCCAAAGCCCTCTTCTGAGACGTTCTTTGACACTGGCAGTTCCAGCTGTGCCCTTTCCACTCGAAAAGCCCATTCCAGCGCTGCTTGCACGCCTAGTGGGCGTTTCACCTTTGTGCCGCCGATCCGTCCGATCCGTCCCTGCATGCTCATGGCTGCAATCCTTCAAAGAGATTCATCTGCGCTGGGCTCTCCGGCCCCTCGCTCGGCCGCCAGATCCACGGGCCCGAGGCCATGGGCAGCCGCGAGAGTGCGCCACGCATGTGCTGCTGCCAGTGGGTGAACTCCGTTGCCGAGCAAGCGCAGAGCGCGTGCCCGATGGGCCAGCCCATCAGCCATCCGACGAATAGCGGATTGAGCCGCCGCCGTGCCCGTGCCTTCAGGATCCGCCGCGAGACGACCCGCCCATGCGAGGCAATCATGAAACCCCAGAGCGGGCGCGAGATCGGGGCGTGCGGTGAGGATTGTCGCCCATGCGTCGTGATCACCGGGTCCGGGCGGGTGAAGCCCTGCTCCGCCCGGTAATGCAGGATATCCATGCGGGACTTGCCATCGGCCCGGATCACGCTGGCCTCGCTCGGTCCCTTCCAGTTCTGCGCGGCCGGTGTCGGCCACTGGATCGCTTGGGCCGACAGTTTCGGCTCGCCCCGGCTGTTGATCTTGCCGCGCAGCCGGTCGACCTGATCGTCCGCCACCGGGGTCTGCCATTGCGCTGCTTGCGCTGGCAGGGGTGGTGTCCCGCCCGAACCGTAGCTCTGCCCCGGGCCACCCTTCGCGCCGTCGGTCGCTTTCGGTGTCGACCAATTGCTGATGTCCAGCGCCAGCGCTTCCGCCTTGCGGGAGAAGTCGCTGTTGCCCGCCGGGTTGTATCGGTCGGTGCCGGGATGCAGGCTCATCGGTGTGGGCCAGGATGAAGATGCGCATCCGCTGGTGCGGCGCGCCGACTTCTGCCGCAGAGAACAGGCCCGCCGCAGGTGTGTAGCCCATGTCCCAAAGCTCTCGCAGCACGGTCTCAAGGCCGAGGCTGACGTGACCGGGGACATTTTCGAGGAACACCCATTCGGGGCGACATTCAGCGATAACCCGGGCGACCTCTGGCCAGAGGTGGCGCGGGTCGTCGGCACCGCCGCGTTTTCCAGCGGCGCTGAACGGCTGGCAGGGATATCCGGCGAGGACGATGTCGAAGGCCCCGCGAAAGGGCCGGGCATCGAAGCTGCGCAGGTCGTCCCAGATCGGTGCCGGGGCGAAGTATCCCGCGCGCTGGGCGGCGATGAGCACAGTTCGGGGCCAATCCTCCCATTCGACAAAAGCGCGGGTGTGGAAACCGAGTTCGGCGAGCATGAGGCCCAGATCCAAGCCTCCGCCGCCTGCGCAGAGGGACAATCCGTGCCGGGGACGTGACACCATGCCATTCACAGGATCCCCCGCTGACGCAGCCTGTCGGTCGTCACCAGCTCGCGGGCCAGCATCGCCGCGCAGATGGCGTTGCTGATCATGCTGGGGGGCAGGAATTCGTCCGAGTTCACCTTGGCCGCATAGAACGCCGCCAGCTCATCCGGGCTGGCTGTCGGCTTACCTTGCGCCTTTTGGCGTTGCTTTGCTTTCAGGGCACTGCCATTCGCAGCAACCATCTGCGCATAGCGCTTCGCTGCGCGCTCCATGAAGCGATCCAGCGCCTTCGGGCCATCGGGCGGGTTCGGATGGTCGCGCCGGGTCTCGGTTGCGACTTCGATGATCCGATCCTCAGACAACCCGAGGTCGTCGATCCAGCGGCGCACGTTCAGCCGAGCTGGCGCGCCCTGCCACCAAGCCGGGAGGGTCGCGTTGGCGGCAAAGCCCAGCGCGCCGAGCAGTTCTGCGAAGAACTGATCAAACTCGATCTCGCGCGCTTGCGCGTCCTCCTCCTCCTTTACTGGTTTACTTAAAGGTTCTCTTACAAGGTTAGTGTCCGGATTCCGGACACGGCTTTGGTCATTTTCCGGACACGGGTCGGGGCAAAATCCGGACACGGCTTCGGCGTTAATTCCGTGTCCGGATTCTGGACATGGCTCGACTGATACGCGGGCATTGGGCTCGATTTCATCAGCCGTTTCATCGATCTGATCAACGGGCGCAAACCCGTGTCCGGTTTCCGGACATGGAACCACACCCGCAGGTGTGAAGCCCCGCTCAAAGCCCAAGATGTAGCGGGTGGGTTTCTGGCGTTTGGTCACCGGATCAATCCGAGGCACGCGGCGCAACAGGCCGCCTGCCTCTAATTGGCGGAGGTGATCGTTTAGCGTTGAGCGGCTGATCTCGCAATCGTGGGCCAGCCGCACCTGTGAGGGAAAGCAGCCAAAGTCAGGATTGAACCGGTCGCACAGATGCCAGAGCACGATCTTGGTGGTGGGTTTCAACCCGCGCTGCTTGATGGCCCAGTTGGTGGCGTCATGGCTCATGGCGCGGGCCTCCTCACAGGGGGCGCAATGCGTGTTGTGAAGCCGTGCTCCGTCAGCGCGCCCAGCGCATCGTCGAGGCTGCGCACCAGCGCCCAGCCAAAACCCTGCGCCAGCACGGCATCGCGAAACGCCTCCTGCGCGGGGCGCAAACGACCCTTTGGGGCTTTCAGCTCAAGGAACAGCACGCGCCCGTCGCAGATCACCATCAGATCGGCAAAACCCGCATGGACGCCCATGCCGACCAGGATCGCCTGGCGCTTGGCTCCGCGAGGACCGGGCTCAGACACTTCATTGGCGCAGTGATGGATGATGGCTGTGCGGGGCAGAACGGTGCGCAGCGCCTGTACGACTGCACGCTGCAGATCAGCCTCGGGGGTGCCACGGCGGTTCATTCCCCGACCTCCCCGTTGCTCTCACGCTGGGCCTGCCGGATCGGCTGCCGCGCGTCGATCACCAGCAACAGCGCGCGGGCATCTTTGCGTTCACCGTCGGTCTCGCCATGCGCGGCCAGAACGTTGCAGGCGAGCCGGATCAGGTGGTCGCTGTGATGGGCCACATCGGCGATCACAGCGCGGGCTTCCGCGACGCGGTCAGCGGGCCATGGGGCGGGGAGGAAGATAGGCGCGGTCATGACCGCCCCCTTGATTTGCGCACCGGATGCACTTGTTCCTGTGCGCGGATCCAGTCTTGAACGGCGGCCCTACGGTAGAACGATTTGCGTCCGATGCGTGTGCAGGGTGGCCCCTGGCGGCGCGCCTCCCATCTGGCGAGCGTGTCGGATGTGATACCCAGTTCGCCAGCCAACTGCTCGCGGCTGATCCAGTCCGCCAGCAGGTTCAGCGGTTCTTGCGGGACTTCAGGTTGGGGTTGTTTCATGGCTGCTCCATTTTTCCTCTGCCCCTCTCTTGGGGGCAGGGACAGCGAAGCAGAGCGCGCGGGGCGGAAGACAAGCGGAAGGTGGAATTGAAACCCGCCGAGCAATTCCGGTCCATGTTCTATTGGGATTTCAGGCTATCCCGGGTTGAGTGCGAGACCGCCACTGCGCGCCTGACAGATCTGATATCGAAAGGCTTTATGCGCTGGTCACAGGACCAAGCTGCTCGCTCATTCTGGCAGGTCAAATTGGCTGGCATTTGAGAGTGATTCGCGGGATTTGCGCGGTGCGGAATTGACGGAACGACTAATTCCGGTCCCGCGCTGCCGACATTCAACGGCACTCAACAGTTTGTTACGGCAGCCGGTTGCATTGACCGACTATCACGAGTTCGTGATTGTGAGCTCGTCTCTGGGATGCGTAATCTAGGTGTGAGCAGTAAGCACTAATCGAAAAACACGAACACAGCCAGGCGCCAGCATCCCGTGGGATGCGGCTCTGGCCCACAGGCGGTTTTCCTCGACACAAGGCTCAGCAGCCAATCCGCATGCATTGCATTGCGGGCTTTTTAACCCCGCATTCCGACGGTTTTGACCGAACGATGCCGCATGTCTGAAAGGATTCTATCTATGCCACTGCCGCCTATCGCCTTTTACTCGATCTATGAACTTTCAGCGCGCTGGGGCTGTCCTCCGGCCGATGTCGCGGGCTGGGCCGCAGCTGGACATTTTCAGGTTCTGGCGGGCATCCCGCCTGTCAGCTGTGGCGATGAGACCGTCGCGGGGCTGGTCGAAGTTCCGATTGCAGAGCTGATGCCAATGTTCCGTCGCTATGGACCCAGCGATGAACTCTGCCGCCTGAAGCGCGTCCTGCCACCTGGAAGTAAAGTCTGGCTGAAAGTGACTGATCCCCCTGATGGTATCCCGCTTCGGTCAACGGATCTGTTGCTGGCAGCGCATTCGGTGCAGGAGTTTGAGGAGGAACGCGATTTGCTGCGCCGCCCGCCCACAAACACAGGTGCTGCGCCCCGCTATGATTGGGATGCGATGTACGCATGGTTGACGTGGTTTTTGTTCGACAAGGGCGTGCCCGAGACGCAAACGGCGCTGGTGGCTCTCGTACAGGACTGGTTCGTGCAAAATTCACGGTCGGGGGATGTCCCGGATGAAAGCACGATCCGCAAGCGGCTTGCACCACTTTGGCGCAAACTGCGCGGTGAGGAGCCGGTGTGAGGGTCACGCCGACTTTGGCAGCCCGCCTTCATCCTGCGCCGCGCCGTGCACAAGGCGCGGTCGCGGACGCAAGATGCTGGCCACGGTGTCGACGCCCGCGCGCAGCGGTGAGTCCATCAGATGGGCGTAGCGCTGTGTTGTTTGCATCTGGCTGTGACCCAACAGCCTGCCGATCATTTCCAGTGACGCACCGCCGCTGACCAGCAGGGAGGCGAAGGTGTGACGCAGATCATGAATACGCACGTCAGGCAGATCCGCCTCTTTCTGGACGCGCGCCCAGAAGCGGCGGATTTCGCGCACCGGCTGGCCAATAACCTCACCGGGGAATAGCCATGGGTTGCCGTTCGGCACCACCATCTGGCGTTGGCGCAAGATGGTCACGACCTCCTGCGAGATCGGCACGCGGTGGATCTTGCGCTGCTTAGTGGTTGCGGCGGGTTTCGACCAGATCGCATAGTCGAGGTTGAACTGCTCAAAGCGCGCGGTGCGCACCTCGCCCACGCGCGCGCCGGTCAGCATGCACATCCTGATGATCGCAGCGCCGCGCTGATCCTCGGCGTTGTCCAGCACTGCTGCGATGCGGGTGAGTTCTTCGGGGCCCAGAAACCGCTCACGGGCCTGTTCGATCCGCCGGTGGAACCCCTGCGCCGGATTGTCAGCCCGCCATTCCCATTCCATCGCCAGCGTGAACATCTTGCGCAGCACCTCACCCATGCGGTTGGCGCGGATCGGTGTCGGCTTGTGTCCCTGCAGCTTGCGCGCGCGGTTATTGGGTTTTGCCTTGCTGGGGCGGGGGCGGCCCTCGGCGACGAAATCGAGGAACCGCGCGACGTCGGACTTGGTTATCTCCGTCACCAGCTTGTTGCCCCATGCCGGTTCCAGCATCTTCCGAAGCATCGAAACCTGATCTCCCGCATTGTTCTTGGCCAGTTTGGGCAAATGCTCCGTAATGTAGCGGTCAATCATGTCCTTCACGCGTGGAGCCTCGCGAAAGTCCTCCCGCACGGCCAGAGGGTCGCGCCCTTCGTCGATGGCGCGGCGCAACTCCTTGGCGCGTTCGCGCGCGGCCGTCACGCTCCACTCGGGCCAGCGTCCGATATTCATGCGCCGCTGCCGCCCGGCATGGCGGTAATCGATGGTGAAGGTCCGTGCGCCCGATGACTGGACCCTCACGGCAAAGCCGATCACCTCGGTGTCGAAAATCTGGTAGCTGACGCCCGCCCGAAGCTCAGCATCGCGCAGGGCTTTCTCATTCAGTTTCAGTCTGTTGACCATGTATCCGGCCTCCTTATCCCTCGACACAGGCGTAGACTCGCGCCGTTATCAAGTCACAGCATGAGGCAGAGGGTGGAAGACAGGCGGAAGGTGGAATTGAAGTGGGCAGGGCTATTCCGGTCAAGGGGATCAGTGGGTTGAGTAGGCGCGCCCAGCGCTCTGTGGATTGCACATGAGGATCGAAGGCTACCAGTGGAAGGCGCAATACTTTGCTGTTGCGTTGTCCGACTCGAGGGGCGGGGACCGATCATCCGCTGCGCTTGGGACAAATGACGGCTCAGGGCCGTGAATGCGTGCGGGGATCCTGCTAGAAAATGTTCGGAGAGGGACGACATACTGTGAATGGAATTTCTCGCTGCTTGGTCGTTTGAGCATCGCGAAATCGATGCGCCGATGCGCCCTAGCGTGCATTTGTTATCCTTTGAGACCGCCAAAGTGCTCGGATCAGAAGTCCTGCCGCAACAAGGTCTGCAAGAATTATTCCTACCAATAACGGCGCGGGCGCGATCAGCGGTCCGGTAAACTCGACAACCGTGCCGATACAGCCCCCGACCATGCACACAAGGGTCACCCACGCCACCCACGTCATGCCACGCCACAAACCGACAGAGAGAACGCTGTAAAGCGCGGCTGGAAATAGCAGAAATAGGCTGGAAGATACAAACCCGGCCAGTGCAAAGCCTATCAGATGCAAGATCGCGCTCGCGATAAGTGGGATGATGGCAAGGCGCATAGCGCACTCCTCCGGGTTATGTCCAACGGGACGAATACGGGCCCCGCCAAGTGATCGTACCGCAGAGGACACCGGCAAGAAATCCACCCAAATGAGCCTGCCAGGCGATTGCGGCAACGCTCGACAGCGTCAGCACAACATTGATGGCCAGCAGCGCAAACCCCTGTTGCACTAGCGGCTTGAGGCTTTCGCGGCGGGCTTGCCTGTCCAAGACCTCCCAAGTCACGACAGTGCCCAAAAAACCGAAAAGAACGCCTGACGCGCCTACCGATGGCATGCCGGTCACGGAAAGCGCCGCGAAGAGCCCACCCGCCCCCAAGGCTGACAGCGCCGCAATGTACCAAAACGCGGATGTTCCCAATCGGTTGACGATGATCGGTCCTAACCACAAAAGCCCCACCATATTCGTGAAAAGGTGCAAGACCCCGCCGTGCAGCAGGGCCGAGGTGGCGAACATTAGAACCGGCTGTCCGGCGAAGATCGGCGCCGCTCCTTTCAAGAGGTCCGGCCAAAAGCCGCCCAGTGTGATCATAAATCTGCGCATGCTGTCCTCGGCGCCAAACGGCATGCTGACCAGCACAACGAGTTCAAAGAACAGGCAGGCGGACAGAAAGACCTGCACAGGCTGTGGCTGTTGGGAGAGTGGGACGAACATGTGGAACTCTCAATTCTTGGTGTCGGACAGGCAAGGCACGTCGGGACGGCTGAGGTGGGCCCGGGTTTAACGCCCACCAAAAAGCACGAGCGCCACAAGGCTTCCGGCAATTGTGGGAGCGATCAGCACAATCGCCACGATAATTCTTGCGCGCCGTCGAAATGCACGTGCATCCACTGATCTAGGCGGAGTGGACTTAAGCACGAAGACGGGCCTTCAGGACCAAAGGCGTCCACATCTGCACACGCCTCTCAAATCTGCCGGTTATGCGCACCTTATTGGTCCTGCGGCGTAGACGCTTTCATCGATTTGCAGAGCGGCCCATCACCGGAACGTGCCTTGCTGGCGATGACCGCACCGGCAACCATCGCCCCGCCGATCAAGGCCCCGTTGATGAACGCGCCAGCCACGACCTGCTGTGCCAAGCCCAGTGTTTTCAGTTTCACTATCGTCGATATGATCATTGTCTTTCTCCAAAGTTGTCTAGATACTAGAACTAAAACGCGCCATCGCTACCAATTGGGAAAATACGTCGCACGATGGGCGCACCTACCGGGACGAACAGTTCCAGCCGTCTTACTTTGCGGCCCCGGTTAGCATCATCGTGTTCGGCGTTTATCAAATATGGTTTTGCGCAGCCTCTCTAGCCCCGCAAAAGAGGCACCCTCGCTCGGCCGCCAGATTCACGGGCCCGAGGCCAAGGGCAGCTGCGAGAGTGCGCCACGCATGTGCTACTGCCAGAGGGTAAACTCCGTTGCCGAGCAGACGCAGAGCGCGTGCCTAATGGGCCAGCTCATCAGCCATCCGACGAAGAGCGGGTTCAGCCGCCGCCGTGACCGTGCCTTCAGGATCCGCCGCGAGACGGCGCGCCCATGCGAGGCAATCAGATAGGCCCAGAGCGGGCGCGAGATCGGTGCGTGCGGCGAGGACCGCCGACCATCTGGCATGATCACCGGGTCCGGGCGGGTGAAGCCCTGCTCCGCTCGGTAATGCAGAATATCCATCCGGGATTTGCCATCCGCCCGCGTCACGCTGGCCGGGCTGCTGCCCTTCCAGTTCTGCGCGGCCGGTGTCGGCCACTGGATCGCTTGTGCACTCAGCTTGGGCTCGCCCCGGCTGTTGATCTTGCCGCGCAGCCGGTCCACCTGATCGTCCGCCACTGGCGTTTGCTATTGCGCCGCCTGCGCTGGCAGGGGAGGCATCCCGCTCGAGCCATAGCTCTGACCCGACCCGCCATTCGCGCCATCCGTCGCTTTCGGCGTCGACCAGTTGGTGATGTACAGCGCCAACGCTTCCGCCCTTCGGGTAGGGCCGGTTGCGTCCTGAAGGACGACCATGGTTCGCAAGTTTGCACGGTCCGTTTCCTGCGCGAAGCTGCTGTCTGTCCAACTTGCCATTAGCGATAGCGCACCGCCGATATCGACATTAAAGCCTGCGTACACGTGATCATGAGCTGCGGCTCGGCGATTACTTTTGGCACGTGGCTGCTACTGCTCTTGTCAACACCTGGTCAACCGGCGAACGCAGTTTTGGGCATATCGGAAAACGTCTAAATCCGGTGAACCACAACAAAGGAAGTCGAACTCAGTTCGGGATATCAATGACTTATCGTGCAAGTGATTGAAAAGGCTAGCTTTGGCAATTTCTCTGGGTTTCGGCTCATAACCTGAAGGTCGTCAGTTCAAATCTGACTCCCGCAAACCAAAAATATAGCAAGATATCAGAGGCTTAGGCCGATTCAGGGCGCCCAATGGGCGCCCTTATTGCGTTGCAACACAGAACAACACATTCCCCAAAGTTTCCAAACCCTTACAGCTGTTCCCATCCCCTCCGTGCAACACCCATGCGACACGGGCTTGGCCAAATGTTCTGCCGATATTCACGGTCTCATTAAACTTGATTTCCATGCCGACAAGAGCCGTAATGTCCCCGACACCATGTTGGAGACAGCCATGACCAAGACCAACGCCGCCGCTCTGGACGCGTTCATCACCGCCAAGACTGAGATCGATATGATGCTCGCGCGTCTTGCCGCGCACAGCGCTGATCACTTCGATTGCAGTCCCGAGGAAGTGAACTGGGCCAATGTCGGGACACTGGACCATTACCGCGCCCGCCTCCGCGAAATCACCTACATGGCGTTCCACGAGGGCGAACACGCTGTCTGATCCTTACGCCGCGACGGTCGCCACACCATCCAGCCGCACAGCAACAATGGTGGTGCCGTTTCCGGCGGCCTCAGTGGCGATCCCCACGGGGAAGCGCCCAGCGCCAGGCAGGTTGATGTTCTTGGCCGTGTTGTCCCATGCGACGCGTGTTCCAACCGCAAGCACCGCCGCGCTGACCTTGGGTAGTCGGTAGACGCCCTCCGTTGCCACTTCGAGGGCCTCCCCCTCTGCAGATGAATGGAGGGAAACGCCGAAGAGGCTGCCGACGATCAGCCCTGCGTCAGAGACGACACCGCCGGTAGGGGTAGTGACAGTAATGATGCTGCCTTCCTGGATGTAGTTTTTCATTTTCAAAGTCCTTTGGTGGATTGGATGCGGACGACAGAGATGCGCTGCGGCCCAGTTCTGAACATTTGCCGGTTGAGGTCGCCCAGCGCCGACGCCATTTCCGCATCGGTCGCATAGGTGACGCGCTTGCCGTCGTATTCGACGACGCGGACGCCCTGATAGCGTGCGGCCATCAGGGCGTCGCGCCAGGCTGTGAGTTGGGCGAGGTCAGCCATCCTCACGCACCGGCGTTCATGTACCAGCCGCGGTGGTCGATGAAGCCTGCGCCAAAGTCCAAGATCACCCGGATTTCCACACCGTCGACATCCCAGCCCGACCTGCTTTCGACCTGCGGCCCCTCGTTCCCGGACAGGTAAGCGAACTCCAGGCCGTCAATCTCGCCGGGGTCGGCAGTGATATACCAGCGGGTGGCGCTGGAAAGGCGCGGTTCCACAACCAACGAGAGCGATCCCGAGAAGGGGTTCACATCGGCGGCCGTGGCTGGTGCAATTGTTGCCAGCCATTTCTCGGCCACGGTCTCCAGCGCAGGCGGGACCAGCAGATTCTTCGGTGTGACCCGGATTGTGCGGTCCTCAATCCCCTTTTGGGTGCGCAGCGCCAGCCGGGCGACAGAGAGCGTCGCATCGGAGATGACCGCGCCGCTGCCCGCCCTGTTGCCATGGTCGACGTGAAACAGCGCCTTGGTGTCCGACAGGGTTGGGCCGTTGCCGCTGTTGGCCTCCAGCAGGGTCACGAGGATCCGCGCCTCTGTCTCGGCCGCGCCCTGACCCATGCGACGGGCGAGGTCCGAGAACGCCCCGAGGTCATCGTTCACCAGCACCTGGCGGGTGATGCCGATCTTGCGCGCCCACGTCTCGATCTTGTAGGCCTCTCGCGCCTCGGCCATCGTCCCGGCCTTGATCTCGCCGTGCTCGTTCAGCTTTTCCAGTAGAGGGGCCTCGCCCAGCATGATCTTGTTGACCGACCGGAAATCCCGCGCCGAGGTCTGGCGACCGAGGCGGCGGATGCCGGAGGGCGCGGCCTGGTAGGCATCGCGCAAAACGCGGCCCACTGTGTTGCCGAGGATGATGGGGAAGTCCGAGGTGGTGTGCAGCGCTCGGGTGACGAGCGTGGCAGGCGACAGCGCCATGGTGGACTCGCCGCGCAGGGTCAGCAGTTCCTTGGCCATGTCCACCGGCGTGGCGTATGCATAGCGGCGGGCAGGTTCGGAAAGCTCGTGGCGCGGGTTGATCCGGGCATAAAGGGCTTCGCCCATCTGGCGGGCGCGAAGGCTCGGGTCGTCCTGGCTCTCGCCGATCTCGACCCGCACCTGTTCGGAGCGGATCGGCGGCGCGCTGCGGCTGGCAAGTGAATCGAAGGCGGCACGCCGGGCGGTGTCGGCATCGGCGGCAGCATCGATCTGGGCGTCGATCCAAGCCTGGTCCAGCCCGGCGATGTGGGCGATGGACCTGATCTCGGTGTTGATCGTGGCGCGGGTATTTGCACCGTTGTCGTTTGCAACTGTGCTCCGGATATCATCGGGCATATTGTTCTCCATTCTAATATGGGCACCCTGGTCTGCGGGCGTCGGCACCAGGGAAATTTCGTGGGGGGTCCAGCGCACGGCGGTCAGGACGCGTGCGCCGTTCTCGGTGGTCTCGGACCAGTCCTCGACCGAATAGCCGACGGAGACATGGCGCAGGATACCCGACAGCACGTCCTGCCAGAGCGGTTCCACCTCGGGCCGGGCCGAGAACCGGATCAGCGCCGTGCCGCGCTGGCCATCGACGCTGGCGGATTGCACGCTACCCAGCACATCGCGCACGGCGGATTGACGGTGGGCGTCGAGGACGCTGGCCCCTTGCAGGAACGACAGGTCCACCGCTTCCGGCGCAAGGCTGAGGCGTTCGACATACTGGCCGGCCATGTCGCGGCGGCGCACGGGCGCGCCTGTGGACCAGACCACCTCAACAGTGCGTGCATCGCGATCGGCGCTGGCTGGGGCCAGGTCCGCACGGCGGGTCAGAAGGCTGACGGCGTCATTCATCGGGGATGTCCTCTTTGGCGGCGGGCGGCGCACCGAAGCTTAGGCCCAGCGCATCGGTCCGCGCTTTGTCAGCGGCAATCTCGGCATCGACTTGTTCTGCGTCATAGCCCCGTTCCGAAATCGCCTGCCTGCGGCTCTTAAGCCCGGCGTTGATGGCGAGGATCTCAGCCTCCACGTCCTTCTTCGGATCGACGTAATCGAACTTGGGCGGGAGCCATTCGCAGGAAAGATAGGCAGCGGGATCACGGTCGAAATCGCGGGCGGGCAGGTCGCTGGACAGTACCGCCAGCCGCACGAAGCGTTCCCAGACTGGACGGCAGAACAGATGCACCACGACGTTGTGCTGCAACTGCTCAACCCGACGGCGAAACTCGATCAGCCCGGCACGGATCGAGGAATAGGTCACTCCTTCCAGATCGCCCGAGACCAGTTCGTATGGCAGGCCCATCCCCGCAGCCACAGCGCGCAGGTGGTTTTTGACGAAGGGGCCGTAGGCGTCGCTCTCGGTCGGATTGGAAAAGCGGATGTCGGTGCCAGGCGGCAAGGGGATCAAGCTGCCGGGTTCCATGCCAACGGTCAACGCGCCGCCATTGTTGGCGCCGGTCAGCCCGCCCGCCGTGCCATCCGGGTCGGTGATGAAGCCTGTGAACAGCGCGGCAACCTTGGCCTTCACCAGTGCTGCATCCTCGAACTGGTCCAACTCGTGCAGCCGCAGCAAAACCGGAGCAAGCCAGGTGATCCCGCGCAACTGTCCAGCGGTCAAAGGTTTGAACAGGTGCAGGCAGTCGGTCGCGGGGATGCGCAGCGGCTCCAGCCGCAACGACGCCAGCGGATCGCCGGGCCGATCACGCGATACCCAATAGGCGGTGCGCTGCCCAGCGCCGTTGAACTCGATGCCAGCCCGGATGCGCGCGCCGCCACCAATTTCGCGGTGCAGGTCCATCGGTACTTGGTCGCGGTCCATCAGGTCGATGTGCAGGGGAACAGACGTGGCATCGGCCACCACCCGCAGCCGCGCGAAGCTTTCGCCACCCTCGACCATCGCCCGCACGGCCATCGCCTGCAGCCCGTAGAAATCGGCAAGCCCACTCGGATCGGCATGATCTGTCCAGCGCAGCCACAAGATCTGCAAACGCTCGCGCACCGCCCGGTCAGGATGGGTGGATTGCGGCTTGATCCCCGCGCCGACCACATTGCCGACCAAGCTGTCCACCGCCGCCGATACCCACGGATTGTTCCGCGCATACCACCCGGCCCGCCGCGCAGCAGTCGTGGCACCGGAAAGGATCGCCGTGTTCAGCCCATCGACCGTGCGCTGTCCCTCCCAACGGCGACCGCTGCCCGCTGCATCGAAGCTACGGGTGCCGGGGCGGGCGAACAGGTGGTTGAGCAGGTTGCGCATGCGGGGAGAGTCGCATGGCAAAGGTGCGGCAAGCTATTGGGAATGTTCGGGAAGGCCTTCCATCGGCGGGCGCTGTAAGGCTTGCTTTCAGGCCAGAGAAAGTTTCGCCGAAGTGCTTGGCAACTGCTCGTTAAATTTCACGGAGGGATATCGTGTCATCGATATTCTTGCTGTGGTGCCCGTCCCGGACATGATCGCCTGCGGCAGTCCCGCAGCTATCCGCCGCCTGTGTGCGCCGCCGGTTTCCGAATCACCGCCCAGAAATTTGAGCAAAAGCGGCTCGACAGGCCCGCCAAACGGGCCCTGATCAGACCTAAACCACGATCAATCCCACCTACGAGACCAAAAATTGCGCTCAGACCGGACGTCACATACCCAACGATGGCAAGGTTTGTCCAAGAGCGTTGACTGAAAAACGAAACAGTTAGAGGATGAAGAAAAGTTCCTTCTACTTGGGGAATGCGGTCTTAGTGTGAGTGAGGTAAAATGAAGCTATATCTGGCAGCTAATAGGGTGGTTGGAACCCCTTTCGGCTATCTTCAGTTTGTGCGTGTTGATGATGAGGGAAATGAAACTGAGGCCGAAGTTCAAGCAGGTTACGTTGGTTTTGGAAATTGGAACGTTCTTGTAAGGCCCCATGTACCTCCAGCTGATCGAGCAGACTATAGTCGAGTAGAGCTTGTTATTGGCCCAGACCGCTCAGTTCCTGGCGTTTGGAATTTAATAACTGAAGCCGCCGAATACATCAAAAATACATTCGACATACCATACCATAATTTTTATCCTGGCGGAATCAATCGCGAGATTCAGAATTCCAACTCATTTGTTAACACTATAATGCATATCGTTGGATTGGATGCAGCACTATCAGATGTGACGCCTGAAAGTATTGATAGTGATTTATTTATTAATCCTTTTCTGGGCGTTCAGAGAAATATAGCTTTCGATGGCTACGTTGGAGCCGGGCCGCTCTACTTGCAAATACCAGCGGTTCCCATTGTCGTAGACGGAACGTGGGACGACAGTGAAGGCCAATCGGGCAATAGTGACCGGCCTTCCAACGACATAATTAATGGTGGGCTGGTGGCTGACCGTCTGTTTGGCGGCTCGGGCGATGACACGCTCAGGGGCTTCTCCGGCAATGATCATCTCTTCGGGGGAGATGATGATGATGAACTATATGGTATGGACAATAACGATACGCTGCGTGGCGAAGCCGACGATGACATTCTCTATGGTGGTTCCGGAAACGACTCTCTGCAAGGGGACGGCGGGAATGACGAACTGCATGGTGGCGAAGGGAACGATACCCTTGACGGTGGGACGGGCAATGACACGGCGGTATTCCGATACAACTGGACCGAATACGCCCCCGGATCGTCGCCAGGTGGCTTGAGCCTTAGTACGCTTGGTCTGAACTCTGAAACTGACACGCTCATCAGCATCGAACGTCTTCAGTTTGCAGATCGGCTGTTCACGTCGATCGCACAATACACCTCGGCCTTCGCCGAATACAGTAACCCGACACCGCCGCCGCCCCCGCCAGACGTTCCGGTGCCGGCCGGGCAGCAGCCGGTGACCCACCAGCCTTTTACCTTCACGCCGCCGCCAGCGGGAGACGTGCCTTTTTCATACAATGTTCCGCAAGGCGTTCAGAATCCAAACATGTCTGTCACTGGGGCTGTCAGAACCGAGTTGGCAGCGGGCGAATCGATTCCGATAGCAGATCTGTTCCCGCGGAGCGGATGGGATGGTGACGGTGAGAATATCGCCTTTTTTGCCGTCTCTGACATAACGTCGGGTGGTGGGTACATCACACTGAACGATGTGAGGGTGCCGGATTTTTCGTATTATGAGGTGCCGATATCGTTCCTGCCCTTCTGGGCGTTTGTCGCGGGTGAGCCCGGCACAACTGACGAGCTTCGCTTTACAATCATGCAGCCGGACGGCGACTTCAGTCCGCGGATACCTAGTGGAGCAGAAGCGCGTGTCACATCGGTCATGCCAGACCTGCCAGAACTCCATGTCGCCGATGTATCGGTCGGCGGGCAGGACCTTGCCTTTGGCGACCTGGTGACAGAAACGTTCGACAATGGCGATCGAATTAGCGCGAATTATGACGTTGAGAACCGTGGCGATGCCGACGCCGTGAGGACAACAACAGCCTTGTACATCTACAACGGCAGTTCGTTCGAGCAAGTTGACACGGAACGAACCTCCACAATCCGGGATGGTCGCGCAGATAGCTCGGAGGAGATGTCTTTCAGGGTGCCATCCAGTCTGCGTGACGGCATTTATTCTGCGTTCATCGTCCCTGATGTGAACAACGATCAACCAGAATCTGATGAGAGTGGGGCAAGGGTCTTTGCGTTCAAGTTTACAGTGCAAGAGGGCCTGCCACCGCCGCCCGAATTGGTGAATTTGACTGCCGGAAGCTTTCTTCCCAGCGCAGCCGTGGTGACTATCGGCGAAGCAGTGAACTTTCAGTGGGCAGTTCAAAACGAAGGCAACGCGACAGCGGGAACTTTCGATTCCGGGGTCTATATTTCCAATGATCCCATCGTCACAACAAGTGATCGCCTCCTTGTGGAGGCGGGCACATCCTCAAGCCTCACTCAGGGTTCGACGAGAGGCCAATCGGTTGATAATTTTGCTATCCCGGCCGATCTTGCTCCTGGCACCTATTACGTCGCTGCGATCGTTGATAATCGAGGCGTGATTGTTGAATCACAAAAAGTCGATAATGCATCCAACGTGATCGAGATATTGATTGAAGCGCCTCTACCGCCTCCCGACACGTCGTCCCCGGTATTGTCCACGACATTGCCTGCGGACGATGCGACGGGCGTTGCAATCGGGGCGAACATGGTGATGGACTTCAACGAGGCGGTGCGCGCGGGGGCTGGCAACGTCGAGATTTTTCAGTCGAACGGCACGCTTTGGCGGTCGATCAACGTGACCAATATCAACCAGGTAAGCTTTTCGGGCTCCACGATGACGATAAACCCTGGGGTCGATCTGGCGGCGAGCACGGGCTACTACTTGCGCATGGCCTCCGGCGTGGTGCGCGACGCGGCGGGCAACAGCTTCGCAGGCATCACCAGTAGTACGGCGCTGAACTTTGCGACGGTGGGCGTTGATCCAACAAGCCTACCTGATGTAAGCGTCTCCAACTTAGAAGTAGTGATGCGCACGGATGGAAGTGGATTATTCGATGCAACGTTTTCGGTTCAGAATGATCTCGCCGAACTCCCATATGGCGCTTCGGTAGCGTTGCGATTATCGTCTGATCAGATCATCTTTTGGGAAGGTGACTATTTTCTTGGGTCCGTTGGAACCGGCCAGATGGATGATGGTGATTCCCTAGACCTTACGATCACTGGCATTGACTTGGACTGGGTCCGAAACTATTCAAATTTTGCGCCTGGCACTTACTATTTTGCCGCCGAAGCCGATTATGATGGTTCGCTCAATGAACTAGACGAACAGAATAATATCTCCAACCTGGTGCAAATAGATCTTGACTTTCCAAGTCTGACATTGATTGGGGGAGATGGTGAAGAGACGCTGAACGGTGGTAACGGCCACGACACCTTCCATCCAGGAGCAGGAAATGACCTCGTCCAAGGTGGCGACGGGGACGACCAGATATTTGCTGGAAGCGGAGCAGACTATTTGATTGGTGACGCGGGCGATGAAACGATCACGCTCGTTGGCACTTCCTATCATTCTGCACAGTACGTCGCTTTCAACGTCAGTTCAGCGAACCAGACCGGCACAAGCCAGCGCATTAATCTGGACGGAAAGGTTAAGATCGAAGCGGTCATTGACGGTGGCGCGGATTTCGACACCATCTACCTGAGCGATCAGGGCGATGCCTTCTTCCTGCACGATGCCTATTCGGGCTTCCATCAGTCACTCACGCTGTTCGCGGACTATGTCGGTAACGACAGCATTCAGCGGTTCATCAATATCCAGAACATAAACGGCCTTGGCGGCGACGACATCATTGATCTGACGAGCCCAGACTACAGCTTGGTGGGCGCGTCGATTTCTATCGACGGGGGCGCGGGCAATGATGTGGTGTGGGGCTCCGACGCCGATGAGACGATCTATGGTGGGGCTGGAAACGACACGATCTTTGGCGGGACAGGAACGGATGTGCTGTTTGGCGGTGTAGGGGCTGATGTGTTCGAATTCACCAGGACGTCGACGGACACCACAGTGATGGATTTTAACGCTGGTGAAGGCGACCAGCTACGATTCTACAATGCAGGTGATGCCGACTTCGACCCCACAAGCATTGGCCTCACGGAAAACGGGATACGGATTGCCTATGTCGAGGCAGGAACAAGGCACGAGATCGACATTGTGCTCGCGGCATCTGCAGACGATTTCAACTTTTCGCTGCAACAAGTCCTGTCGTCAACCGACTTTTTTTAGAGGTGATTCCAACAAGCAGATGGCGACTTCAGCGCATCCAACCTGATCGAATGATGCGGTTGTCACCAGCGACAGCGGTACGGTTTGCTGGAGTTTTAGCGGTGTTTATTGCGTCCGTCTCCTCGTTCAGCCGCATCCCCATGCTGATCAACCCATGCAGGGCGGCGTGGGCGTAGACGAAGGTGTCCAACGCCTCGTTGCGTTCGCCGTCGCGCTTGGGTTGCCAGGAACGGATGGGGCGACCCTTTTCGAAGCGTGTGACGACCCGCTCGGCGGTCAACTGGCGGAAGTAGTCGGCGTCGAGGCGACGGGGGAAGTGGATCGCGCCGGGGCCGGGTTCGGTCAGCTTCAGGCGGGCGTAGACGGCGTCCTTCACGGCATCGACGCCGATGATGAAGAGCGGGATCTTTGCCTTGTTGCTGCGGGTGGGGCGGCGGGGCCAGACCGGGATGCCGGGGCCGCCGCGTCCCTTGATCGCCCAGATACGGCGGGCAAGGCGGGTGCGGCAGAACTCGTAGGCCATCTTGGTGTGGTGACCGCCGGTGTCGATGGCGGCGGCGCGCACGGGCAGTTCGCCATAGGTGCCGTTCAGCACGCCATCGAGATCAGACCAGAGACGCGGGCCGGAAGGGTCGCCCCAGAGCACGCGGTAGTCGATCACCCATGCCTCTTCGTCACGGCCCCAGCCGACAACTTGCACCTCAATCCGGTCGCCCTGCACATCGACGCCTGCCGTCAGCGCGGCCACGCCGGGGGCGAGGTCGGTACCCCAGTCTTCGCGCCGTGCCATGAGGGGATCGGCAGGGACGGTATCACCCGCTTGGTCCTCCCAGGACTCGCCCAGCTTGGTGTTGACCCAGACCTGCAGGCGGGCAGGATCCTTGGCGACGCGCGCATGATCCAGCGCAATTTCGGACCAAGTTTCCCACGGCGAATAAAGCGACGACAGGTGGAACCCCGCCGTGCGGCCATCGCCCAGCGCGGTTGACCGCCATTCGCCAGCGACCAGAAGCTGGGGCTTTTCGTGTTCATGATGCACGCCTCCGCAGGCATCGCAGATCAGATAGGCTGCGTCGCGCTGCCCCACGGGCCATCGGATGCGCGCCCAAGTGATCGGAGCCATGTCGCCGCAATGCTGGCAGGGCACGTGGAAATACCGCTGGTCGCTGTCGAGATAGGCCGCCTCGATGCGAGAATGGCCCTTCAGGGTGGGCGTCGACACCATGTAAATCTTGCGCCGCCCCCGGAAGGTTGTGGTGCGCTGGATCGCCAGATCGACGGGATCACCCTCGCCATCGGCATCGCCGGGATAGCCGTCCACCTCGTCGAGGAACAGATAGCGGACCGGGGTGGACCGCAGGCCCACAGCGCTGTTGGCACCCGTCATCACCAGCTGGCCTCCGGGGAAGGATTTGCGGAACAGACTGTTCCCGGCGTCGCGCGACCTTGGGGCTGAGACCAGATCGCGCAGTGCAGGGGTGGCCTCGATCAGCGGGTCGATGCGCACGGTGGTGTTGCGCCGCACCATGTCGAGCGACGGCATGACAAGCATGGCGATGCCGGGTGCGTTCTGGATGATATAGCCGAGCCAGTTCAGCCCCGCCTCCGACCCACCCGTTTGCGCGCCCTTCATTAGCACCACTCGTTCATAAGGGCTGGAGGTGGACAGAGCATCCATCACCGTCCGCAGATAAGGCGTGCGGTCGGTGCGCCAGCGCCCCGGTTCCGCAGAAGTGGGTGGCAGGATGCGATTGCGGTCTGCCCAGTCCGACACCGGGATCGGCGGCTCAGGGCGGATGCCGCGACGCCAGGCAAGGTCAATCTCAGGCACCATCGCCAAAACTCCCCAAGGGCATGTCGGCAAGGTATTCCAGATGTTCGCGCATCATCCGGTCGAGGGCGGCGAAGGTTGCGCGCGGATCGGCCCCAACTTCGGCGGCCAGCAGTGGGGCGGTGCGCTGGACCCAAGCCATATGCGCATCGCGTTCGGCCCGTGCCCGGGCGAATACCGTGCGGGTTGCGGCGACGGTTTCGACCAATTGACCCTGTTCGCGTTCGAACGCCAGCTTGGCACGCTGCACCTTGACGATCTCATGCAGCCGTTTGGCCTCGGCCAGCGTTGTCGAGACCCGGGCGGGCGATGTAGGGGCGGCGAAGGCACCACCCTTGTTGCGACGCGACGGATCAAGATTGTCCTCGATCCAAGCCAGCCCCGTGGCCACGTCGATCTGGCCATCGCCGCGCACCGGCAGACCCTCGGCCACCAGCTGCGAGATGCGTCCCTTGGTCAGACCGACGCGTGTGGCGAAGGCAGTCTTGCTCTCTGAAGTGTTGAGTTTAGTCAATTCCGCCCCCTGACGCTGGAGGGGTCATGCGCTGTGCTCCCCCGCATACAAATCGGCCCAAAAGGAACCGCTGCTTTCCCGGTCCTTGCCAAACTGTCTGGCTTGACGTGCCAGTGCATCGTGGCGTCGTCCCAGCAAGACAGCATTGGGTCCGGGTTGCGCCGGTGTGGGTCCGGGTTGGGTCCGGGTTTGTGTGCACTGCAACCCATTGAAATTGTTGAGTGGGTCCGGGTGATCCGGGTGGGTCCGGGTCTAATCGCTACCTTTTCATAGCGCGCGCGTTTTCCCCATCCTGAAAAGGTTTCTGAAAAAGACCCGGACCACCCGGACCCACCCGGACCCAGCATTGATTTTGTTGGATTATTTGAGATGTGCAGACCCGGACCCAACCCGGACCCAAAGCTGACAGACCCGGACCCACTCATGCCACGTTCTCCTTGTCGAGGCTGTCGCGCCGATACCGACGTTCGCGCTGGGCGTCATTGCCGTGGCCACCAATGCGAGCGCGGAACTGCCGGAAGCCCATGCTGGTCAGGGTGCGCACGACCCGGTTCTGATCTGCCTGCGTCCAGCGCCCCCTTTCCATGCCCAGCGCCTTTTCAAGGACCTCTGCCACGGACACGCCTTCGTGCTGTCCTGTGGCGTGTTCGAGATAGAGGCGGATGGGATCGTCCCAGGCATCGCCCTGATAGCGGTCTGCCTGCTGCTCTGCAGCCAAGGCTTCCAAGCGTTGATCATCCAGCCACCAAGGGTCGCCAGCGCGAAACCGCACACAGGCCTCTGCCCACAACTGGTTGCGGTCTCGCTCCACAGCAGCGATGTCGATCGCACCGCAGGCGACGGGCCAGAACCGGCGGCCGCCGGTGGCATCTTTCAGATATCCACCCTCGGGATTGACGCTGCCCGCGAACACACACTGGCGTGGCAACTCCACCAGCCGCTTCCCATAGGGAGGGCGAAAGCGATCCGTGGTTCGGCTGATGAAGGCCTTGATGGTGCCGACCTCGGCGCACGTCATCGTGTCCAGTTCGGCGATTTCGATGATCCAGACGCTTCTTGTCTCCATGGCAGCATCCTTGCTCCCGAGATCGGACAAGCGGTCGGTGAACCATGGGTGGCCCATGATCTGCAGGGCGCTGGACTTCTTTATCCCCTGAGGACCTTCAAGGATCAGGGCGCAGTCTACCTTCGCGCCGGGGCGGTAGATGCGCGCCACAGCTGAAATCAACCAGCGTGGGCCGACCACACGGGCGTATGCGCTGTCCGCCGCCCCGAGATAGGTCGAAAGCCAACCGTCGATCCGTGCTACGCCGTCCCAACGAAGGGCGTCGAGATATTCTCTGACGGGATGGAACAGGCGGTCGTGCGCCACCGCCTCGACCGCCTGGCCTGCGATAGAAGCTGGCACCAGGATACCCTGATGCTGAAGCCAGTCCGCCACCAGCAAGTCATAGCGGTCAGACCAGTCGGTCCTTTGCCATGTGTGCTGTTTGGGGTGCCAAGGCGGCGGACTGCGTGCGACGGTGGTCGACGCGAATTCATCATGCCAGAGGACGCCCTTCCATTCTGGCGCAGTCCGCAGCGCCAAAATGGCATTTGCGAGAACGGGCCGGGGCTCGCCATCCCGGTTGACCAAGAGATCGCCGCGCCAGTCGGTGGAAATCGCGGCTGCGGGGATGGATCGTTGGATCAGGTCGCGGACGGCCTCCTCTCCGCCTGCGCGCAACACATCGTTGAAATCCGAGCCTGCTGGCGGATCCGCGACCGCCACGTCATGGCCCCGTGTGCGAAGCGCGGTAATTGCACTTTGGCGCTGATGGTTGGCCTTGCTATCCAATGCGTCACCGTCGCCAGCGATCATGACAGGTTTTCCTGCCGGGACCGGCGCGCGCGCAATATTGGAAATGCCAAGGCAGGCCCATGTTTCCTGTCCTGTGGCTTGCCAGATGGACAGTGCGTTCTCGACGCCCTCGCACAGGATCAGAGGCTCAACGCCAGGCAGGCGGACGGCAGCGCGATCAGACCAACCATCGACAGCCTTGTTGGTGCGCTTCACGACATCCACCGGGGCCTTTCGACCATCCTCGGTGAGATACACCTGCTGAACAGCCAGCACGTCTCCGGCCTCGTCCGTGGCAAGGGCGACCAGCGCACCATGCTGGCCAGCGGCAAAACGGCGAAACCTGATGGTCGCCGGTGGAGTTGCGGTGATTCCGCGGTTGCGCAGATAGGCCTCAGCGGGACTCGCCTCGATCCCCTTGGAACTGGCGACGATCTTGGCCAGGGATGTCTTGCGGTCCACGGTCCTTGGTACCTGCGTTGTTAATGGGGCAGGACGGTGTTGAATGTCGCCGAGCCAATCCCGCGCCCAGCGCCGGGCCTCTGCATCGTGCACGCTTTTGTAATGCTTGATCAGTTCCAGCCCATCGCCGCCGATCCCCACCTCGTGGTCATACCAACGCCCAGCGCGTGGGCCTGCGATCTCGACCGCGAGGCTGCCCTTGCTGCCATAGCGCAACTGGGATTTTGTGGTGAGTGCGAGGTTCGGGTTGCCCAGCAGTGCCTGCGCCAGATCGGCCACCCGATTGTTGACGCGCGCGGCCAGGTCGGCGACCGAGGCTGGGTTGCTGATCAACGATCACGCTCCTGCGCCTCGATCCACTCGATCAGCTTGCTTTTGCGGGCGCAGATAACATTGCCGATCCTGAACACCGGCATCCGCACTTTGGCGTCACTGGCGTAGTAATAAACCTTGCGTCGATGGCGCACGTTGCCGAAGACAAAGATGGCGATGGCTTCCGCACCGTGCAGGAGGTCGTCGGCAAGCGATGGGCAAGCGTCTGCTGTCGCAGGGGTGACCTGCGTTTGAATGTTCATGGCTGTCTCCGTTAAGGCTGGGGGGTCAGTCGCTGCTAAGGGCTTTTGTGATCCGTCGCTCGATGTCGTTCAGGTTCACGACCGAAAAGGAGCGGACCTCTGGATCTGTCACAAGGTCCGGCAATCGCTGGGGCGAAACGATCCGCGACGCAGGTACAGGAATGTCAGAGTCCATGAAGGCTGCGTCTTCTTGCGAAGAAAGCCGGATAGGGCCTTCGTAGATCACCAGCAGAGCGTCACCGTCGGCAACGCCATGCAGGTTGGTGATATGCGGCGCGACCCGAGCAGGTTCTAACCCAAGACGAGCGAAATCCGCGATCGCACCAAGAGCAATAGCATCCCGCATGGTGAAAATCCGGGCCTTGCCGCGCTCGCAGTCATTCTGCGGGGTCAGATAGCCGCGCGAAATCCAAGCGTCGACTCGGTACCGACCAACATTGAAGGTGTCGACCAGTTTCTGGATCGTAATTTCTTGTGCCACTTCACTATCCTTTGACAGTACGCATGATGTATGGATATATAACCTCGTGCACTGCGTCAATGCTATTAGTAATCTTTGTTAACCTGGGATCCACGGCAAGTTTCTGGTCCCAAGCATCGGAGTGAAAGGAAGATGGCTACTACTCGCAAACGGACGCTGCCTTCGGGACTTGTGCGCTGGCAGGTGGATTTCACCGACCAAGCGGGCAAGCGCAGGTCAAAGCTGTTCCCGCGCCGCAAAGACGCCGATGTCTATCTGGTGAAGGTGCGTTCGCTGGTTGCCAACCACACCTATCTGGCTGACAGCGATAGCACGACAGTGGCCGAGGCCGCAAAAAGCTGGCTCGACCATTGCGAGTTGCGCTGCAAAACGGGGCGGCGGATGGAACGCTCGACCCTGCGCGGCTACAGCGACTATGTTCGGCTGCATCTGAACGCGCCGGTGGTCGGGATCGGGGACAAGCTGATCGCCCAACTGACCCGCCGCCATGTCAACGAACTCCGCGACAGGCTGCTGCTGAATGGTAGGTCCGAACACCTGACCCGCCGCGCGATTTCCGTGCTGAAACTGGCCCTCGACCATGCCATCGACAACGGCCAGTTGTTCACCAATGCCGCCCATGGGGTCCGCGTCATCAAATCCAGTCGGATCGAGCACAAGGCCCCGGTGCCATCGAAGGAGGCGATCCGGTCATTGATTGAAACTGCCGACGAGGATTTCAAACCGCATCTGATCGTTTCGGCGCTGGGCGGGTTACGTGCATCCAAACTGCGGGGCCTGCGCTGGCAGGACGTCGATTTTGACAAGGGCTTCATCTATATCCGCCAGCGCGCCGACGCCTACAACCAGATGGGCGAGCCGAAATCGCGGGCAGGGTTCCGCGACATTCCGGCCGGGCCGATGGTGTTGAACGCCCTGCGCCGCTGGAAACTGCGCTGCCCGAAAAGCGAGTTGGGACTTGTTTTCCCTGCGCCACAGGGCGGGATCCTGCAGCACACCCGCACACAGGACCGGTTCCGCAAGCTGCAGGAAAAGGTGGGGGTGACGATGCGCTGGCACGACCTGCGCCACTTCGCCGTATCGCTTTGGATCGAGCAGGGCTTCTCGATCAAGGAGATCATGACCTTCGCGGGTCACTCCTCCATCCAGATGACCATGGAACGCTATGGACACCTGTTCCCTTCGCCGGATCACCAGAAGGCCATGGCCATGGTTGAGGCGAAGCTGTTGGGTTAGCGATTTTCCTTCACCTGACACAACCATACAAATGTTGAACAGCTGTGCCCTGCTAATGTCATGCTGGGCGAGGCCCCTTTCCCTCACCTTGGCAAAACGGATGCCTACGCATAGAGCCCTTCCTGTCTCACCATGCAGGCATAGCATTTTCGCGAGCGCAGCGAAATGGCCCGAAAAGTCGAGGCTGAAAGCTGCCGCTCGAGCATCACCGAGCCAGCGTCTGCTTCGCGTCCCCATTGCAGTCGCATAGAATGCTGGAAACACTCCGGGGACCGGACATGCTCTGGAGCCCTCAGGCAGTACGATCAAGCTCAGCGCAGAGAATTGCGATGTCGATCTAATCAATCTCTCGGAACCCGCACGACACAAGCAAAACGCGCCTTGGAGTGGCGAAAGTGATGAACGAGCCATTGCGGGAATAGACTCACTGCCATCAAACAGTTATTGATAACTTCTAATCATGTGGAATTACCATGCCTGGCTTGGATAGGAGGATAATCGCGGAGATCGACCACGAGAGGGTCATTGCTCACGTGAAGGCGGACATTCGCAGCGATTTCATCCCTGCTCCGCACTACAACGCAGTCTTCAACCGGGCGGGCGATGATCTGTGGGACCAATTGAAGCAGCAGTTGAGGGCAGGGACGTACCAGCCAGAACTGCCACTCACCATAAGCGTGCCCAAGGAGCGGTTCTTCACGAGGCCGGGAAGCATCCTGAGGCCTGCAGACAGGCTCATGTATCAGGCGCTCGTTGACACAGCCATGAACCAGCTGGAAGATGGCCTCGACCGCACCCGGTCCTTTAGCCACGTCCCTTCGGACGAAGAAGGGGAAATGTTCCAGCCTAACCACAGATCGTGGGAGCGATTTCAGGGCTGTGTCGCCGAGATCTGCGACGGAAGTGAATTCATCCTGAAGGCCGACATCTCCAACTACTTTGAGAGGCTGCCACAGCACCATCTAGTGAATCTAATGGCCGCGGCTGGCTGTGCGCCGGAGGTCGTGAGTCTGCTGGAGGAGATGATGTTGGCGTTCCGCGAGCGGAACTCGTTCGGCATCATTCAAGGTGTGTATCCGTCGGACGCGCTTGGCAACTTCTTCTTATCGGACTTCGACGCTTACTGCGAACTAGCGGAAGTCCTGTCTGCCCGGTATGTGGACGACATCTACATGGGCTTCCCATCGGAGCCGGATGCGCGAAAGGGCCTCGCCAGCCTGATCGAATCGCTGCGCAAGGACGGCCTGCACCTCAATGAGTTCAAGTCGAAGATCATGCCCGCCGACGAGGTGATCCGTGAGGAGACCGCTATTGACCGCTTGTTCGACGAAATCCGTGAGGAGATCGAGGACGACGAGACCTACGAACGCGCCAGCCCATACGGCTTCGAAGTCGAGTGGGAGGATGACGAGGAGGATGACGAGGAGGATGATGCGGACGACGAAGACGACGAAGAACTCAAGAACGACGCTGTCGAACGCTTGATGGAAAACATCGGCGACTACCCGAACCAGGAGGATCAGATCGAAAAGTTCTGCCTGCCAATCCTACGATCCGCCCAGTCCGGCAGCGCCGTGGAACACGTGCTAGGGAACCTAAAGGAGAAGCCGCATCAGACCCGGCTGTACTTCTCCTACATTTCCACCTTCGTCCGGGCCGAACAGGATGTGGTCGACGCGCTCGAAGAGCTTGTCGCCGACGACACCGTGTCCGATTATCAGCGGATGTTTCTGCTGGCTGCTTTGCTGCGCGCAAAAACTGTCACACGGGCAACGGTCAACATGGCCCTTCAATGGCTCCAGAATCGGACCGTAGCGAAGGAGACGCGTGCGATGGCGGCGATCTTCGCCGCGAAGCACGGCGTGGCTCAACAGAAGCGGACAGTGCGCACCTCCTACGAGGACGAGCCTTCCGACTATGTTCGGAGCGCGATCCTGTACTCCTCGAAGTATCTGACCGCTGTGGAGAAGAAGACCTGCAAGCGGGCTTGGGGTGGCCACAGTTCGATCAACGCGCTGATTGCTCAGACCATCTGACAGAGCCAGCTGCCTGCATAGCAAATGTCTCTGTAAAAAAATGTTGGCGCGCGCGATTGATCCCAGCGAAGCTCTGAGGGTGATGCGATTACTGTTTCTTGCCAACAGTTTGCGGTAGTTCCGTGCGACACGACGCCGACGTTACGACATTGAAATTCACCTAAACTATTGATATAAAAAGGTTATCCTAGGCGCAGGGCTGAGCCTCATAACCTGAAGGTCGTAGGTTCAAATCCTACTCCCGCAACCATAAATACTATACTTTGCATAACCTCCTGTTCGCAGGAGGTTTTTTGCTGTTGGGGCATCTCCTTCATGGCAAGGCTCATCGACAGGATACCCGCCAGCGCGCCGTGGACCTGCAATTGCGGTGTCATGCGCTTGCCACCCGTCGGCACAGGCGTGACCACGATCTTGTCGATCAGGCTTCGAATCTCCTCCTTTGCATCGCTATCGCTGTCCGGCTCAGCCAACCGCTTGATCAGGGCCTTGATACGCGTGTGATACGTATCTGCCATCTTCGGGTGGATGCGCAGGGTCGCATTCGACGGACGCACAGCGGACAATTCAGTCTCCAGTTGCTTCTGGCGCGCCTCTAGCTGGCCCATACGGCCCTTGATCCGGTCCGCAGGCATGCCTGCCAAGATGGCGTTGACGAGGACATCCTGATCTTTGATCACCTTGGCCAGTTCTTTCTGCTTGATCGCCGTGTCGTCAGTTCTGGTCGCCGCCAGACGGTTGCGCTCGGCGATGTATTCCTCCGTAAAGGCCTTCACCAACGCGGGGTCCATCAAGTGGTCGGTAAGGGCGGTCAGGATCTGGCCTTCCATGTCCTGCCGCGCGATCGTCGTGCGGTTGGTGCAAACGGACGTGCCCTTGTTGCGCGAGTTGCTGCAGCCGAAGCGATCTAATGAGACGGTTGAGAAGCCACCGCCGCAGCATCCGCATTTGATCAGCCCGCTGAACAGGAATCGGGGCTTGCGACGCTCCCAGGCTTCGGTCTGGGTATGCTTGATCTTGCGGCTTTGTTGGCGGGCTTTGACGGCGTCCCATAAATCTTGCGGCACGATGCGCAATTCCGGCACATCCTTGGTCTCCAGCTCTGTTTCCGATTTTGGTCGGGCCTGCCGTTTGCCGTTCTGAGGATCTTTGATGAACCCCTGCCGGTTCCAGACACGACGGCCAATGTAGAGCTCGTTGTTCAGGAGTCCTGTGCCACGCTTCGGGTTCCCGTGAATGGTGGATTTATCCCACGACGGTCCGCGTGGCCCCGGTATGGCCTCGCGGTTCAGCATGTCAGCGATCTTCCCCGGCGACATGCCATCGAGATAGGCCTGAAAGATCCGCACCACGACAGGCGCCTGATCCGGATTGATCGCAAGATCGCCCCTGTTCAACTCACCATCCTCCCGCAGACTGCGCAGGACATCATAGCCGTAAGCTTTACCGCCAGCAGATTTGTCCTTCTGAATGCGCCCGCTGAGGCCCCGGCGGGTCTTGGTCGCGAGGTCCTTGAGGAACAGCGCGTTCATCGTGCCTTTCAGGCCGATGTGCATCTCGTTCACGGTGCCTTCAGAGACGGTCTCGATCCCCACACCCGCAAAGGCGAGCGTCTGGTAAAGATGCGCAATGTCCGCCTGATTGCGGGACAGCCGATCAAGGGCTTCGGACAATACGATATCGAACCGATGGGCGGACGCATCGCTCTGCAGCCGCTGGATACCGGGGCGCATCATACTGGCGCCCGATGTGGCGTGGTCCTCGTATGTGCCGACAATCTCCCAATCCTCGCGCGCGGCACGCGTGCGGCACAGCCGGATCTGGTCATCAATAGATGCGGCGTTCTGAAGGTCCGAAGAAAATCGGGCGTAGATTGCCACGCGAACAGGTGATTGTGTCATTCTTCTTCTCCAATATGCTGAACTATTTCTTGGATGCGTCGTTCACTTTTTTACCAAGCAAATCGGCCTCGTGATCCACCTGCGCCGCATCGCGTGCCAGTGCGCGGACGAGAGCCAAAATCTGATCTTGATACTGTGATGCTCCAAGAGACGGAGCAATAGGCACGTTCGAAGGCATCGGTGCTGCAGGCGGTGCCGCCGATGGCACCTCCTTGGCGCGCGCATGTCTTTTCCGGTCCCGTGCCATCGGCCGAGTTCTCCTGCCCGTCCCGGGGCTTGCTCGGGCGGAGCGTTTTGCTGTGATTTGTGCCGAACTTCTGTCCGGCGGTCTGGTCACATATATAAAGCAAGGGAGGCCTCATGGATTGGACAGATTAGCGTAAAACGGGGCTGATTGCCGGAATATTGTGGATAACCAATCGGTTGTATAAAGTATGTCTAATATTTCGTTGTGAAACCGAAACAATCAAAGATCCGAAAAACTGACAAAACCCAAAAATATGTATTTTCTCTTTCTGCCAAAAACAAAGAAACAGAAAAACTCAACTTCGCTCTTCCTTCCAAAAACTGAAAATCCGACTTGCTTCTGAACAACCAAAAAATCCAGAAACTAAAAAACGCTGATCAGGTCACCGGCAACGCCGAACATCCCAGGCCAAAATCCTGCGACGCCCATAAGATGACATCGGTTGGATTGTTGAAAGATGTATGAACCACCTTTTCAAGTTGGCCGCTGAAAAGTGATCCTGCGCCAGTCTAGCAGGCCGAGCAGCAATCAATCTATCCTGACGGTTAGGTCGACGTCTTCCATCGCCACGCAAACTGCCACCAGACGTTGGCCTCGACGTAATCGCAGCCAGCTTCTGTAAATGTGTTTGGCCCCATTGAATCGACTGCGAACCCGCTGTCCTTGCCTCGGATAGCCTTGAAAAACGCCTCTTTAACATGCGGTGCCGTGATGTCGTCCAAGCGGATTGCGCATCGTTCATGAACTACGTCGATTTCCGGCAACCCACCCACAATACCCGTATCTGACCGCTTCGGATAGCGGTCCATAGCTGCCATATATGCGGCGCGATCCTCCAAGAGGCGCGATTGCATGACGTTGCATGCTGCCGCGATCTTGGCGACGTCACCTTGAAGTCGCCGCCAGCCTATCCCATCAATCATCACCCAACCGGATGTGGTGACGCCGATCACTGGATGGGGTGTTGCGCTCATGTTGACCACTGGCCACGTCTGATGGCCTGTCGTGATGGCACCATCGGAGATGGGATCGACTGGCAGATGGGCGATAGGAGGAATGTCGAAAGCAAGGGTTAAAAAGGCATCCATATTTGTATTGGGAAAAGCAGACTCCATGATGAACATCCTTTCGTTTGAGGTTTTGGGCAGCGTTTTGGTTTATCAGGCGTTCTTATTCTTCTGATTGGATGATCAGCGTTTCTCCAGGTCAGGCAGGGTGTGGCAGATCTCGCTGGGCACGCGCAGGCGATTCTGCGGCAGATGCAGATTTGAGGCGCAGGGTATTGGTGGTCTTTTTCTCCGGAACCGCATGAACATCGCGAAGCCGAAGCTCGATCTGCGCGGCACACAGGGAGCGCTTTTCCAGAAGGTCGCATGCCAAGGCTTCCAACGTATCGCGGTGTAAGGCCAACACCTTGCCCGCCTGTTTCTCGGCCCGCTCGATGCGCTGGCGCACGCGGTCACGGATGCCCGGCGTAGTCAGGTGGACGCTTTCCGGGTCGGCGTGCCAGACGGGCCCTTCAAAGCCGAGGCCAAGGGTGGTCTCGATCCTGATCGCGTAGTCCGTCGCGATTGCCAGGTCGGATGTGTCCGGGCCGCCCGCACCCGCAGAGATTTCGCCCAGGAGCAGTCGCTCTGCGGCCCGCCCCCCGAGCGCAAACGCGATCTCGTTTTCGAAATCCAACAATAGGTTTTCATGAAGCACGGCCTCCCGATACACCCTGCCACCGCCATCCGAGATCTGCATGCTGGTAATGGCTCCCAGTTCAAGAGCAGCGGACATCACCGCGTGGCCTGCCTCATGGACCGCAATCCGCCACAGCCGATCAACATTCTCTGTGGCAGGATTAATGTTGAGCTGGTTTTGCAGCATGGCGATGTCGAGCGGTTTGCGACGTTGGCGGGCATCAGAGCGGGCCGCACGGATGGCCGCGTCCAGATCAGCGGCGCTTTTCCCCACGACATAGGGTGCGAGGGCGCACAATTCGTCGTCACGTATGTCCTCGCTCAGGTTATGGCGCAGAATGGCAAGGAGTGCCTCGGAATCAGGTAAAGGGACAGACACCTTCATGTCGATGCGGCCTGCGCGCAGGACCGCAGGGTCCATCTGGCCCGGATGATTGGTGGTACCCACAAGAATGACGCCCTCTTCGCGCGAGATTGCATCAAGCTCAGCCAAGAAAGCGTTGATCACCTGCGCCCGATAAGAACTGTGCTGGTCCACCGTATTGCGGGAACCAACAGCGTCGATTTCGTCGATGATCAGGAAGCTTGGGGCCTTCCGCCGCGCTTCGGCAAAACTCGCCCGCATCTCGCGCAGAAGGTCGCCGAGATGCCCAGCGGATTGCCACGCCCCGAAGCTGGCTGCGACAACGCTGACGCCCGCGCTGTTGCCCATGGCCCGCGCCAGATAAGTCTTGCCGGTGCCCGGGGGGCCATAGAACAAAACGGAGCGGCTGATCTCGTCCCAACCGGCTTTGCCCTTCTTCCAAAGCACAAGATCGTCGACGAGCCTGCGGGCCGCAGCAAGCGCAGGGCTGTCGCCTGTCATATCCTCGAGACGTGGGCTGGAGGATTGTGGGTTGCGGGTTGTCACCGCGTTCAGCTTGATGAGAGCATCATACAGGCTTGGCGCGCGCAGGGCGGCGCAGGCCGTGACGGTATCGAGGTCGGCGAGAGCGTCGTCTGCTGGTAACGCGGACCGCAAGCTATCGGCAGATGCGATTTGGTCGGACAAATGGCCGGAGTGCAGAAGCGCCGTGACGATATCACCCGAGATCGCCCTCATAGAATGCGTGGCCGGTGCCACCGCCGCAAGGTGCTTTGGCAGAGACACGCCGCCCGATTGCAAGATCAGCACCGGCTCGATCAGGTCGAAGCTCTCGGTGATGAGCGATTCCATGCGGCTTTGGGCGGACTTCGCCAATCCACCATCGCTAGTTTCAGGGGCGATGATCTGCCATTTTGCTTCCCCAAAGCAGATCTTAAGGACATCGGTGATCGTCGAGAGGTCCGCGATGGTTATATCCCGCAGCACAGTGAGCGCGCCGCAATGCAAGGAGTCCTCGACGACCTTGGATGACCCAAAGGTGGCGGCGAGGCGAATGGCAATCAGAACCTGACGGGCGGGAATGTAGCGCGACGGCGAACGCGGGACCTTTCCCAAGGGGATAATATCGTCACCGGATTCAAGCTTGGCGAACAGCAGTTCAAGCTCGCTGTTTGGGCCCTCGTCGTCATGATCCGGCGGCATGCGGTGATGACGGCGCAGACGCGCGATCATGGTATTGGACAAGGCGGTCCAAACAGGCTTTTTGAGATTGGAGTGGGGCATAGCGCAGCCCTCCCTGATAGTGGGTTGTGATTGGGTCCGGGCAAGTTGCCCGGACATGGGATGTGTTTTGCAGGGCGAGCTTCGCGTTAGGCAGGTTGCTCGAAGTCTGCCCTGATGCCATCGAGGTGCCCCAGAATAACCTGGGTCAGGCGGCCGTCATAAATCTCCGATTTAACACGGATCTGGTCGCGGAAGCTGGCCGGGGCCACTTCGTTGCCGGGGTGGTCGCTGCGCAGCAGGGCATGAAGCCGCTTCTCGATCTGAAGCGCGATCTGCCCAGTGGGGATCGCCACTTTCGTCAGGAGCGCGCAGGGCATGTCCTGATCGCGCAGCAGCTGGTAATTCATCCGGCTTTCAGGATCACGCGAATAGCCGAGCTTGACGACCTCGCGGCCCGTCGCAAGCGTGAACGACATCGCATAGAGCCAGCTCGGAGCGGCAGACCAGACCTCACCGCAGCCACCACAGGAGAACCGCCCGCTTTGCATATTGGCACGCGCAACGCGCTGCTCGTGACCGCATTCGACGTGTTCGTAATGGCGGTAGTTCGCGTTGTTCTGGCGGTCCTGCCCGATCAGGCGCCAGCCGCGGGTTGCTGCCTCCGCCACCTCGGTTGCTGCATGGCATGTGTCGCACCGCAAACCGGTTGCTCCCGCGGCAATGCGCTTGATCAACTCAAGCTGACGCCGCACTACGTGTCCGCAGGGGGCGCGATATACCGCGCAATGGCGGTCGGCAGGATCGCGGTGCAGGAAGGTAAGACCAGCCGCCTCGGCGTCAGCTTTCCACACAGCTTCGATGCAAAGTGAGCAAAGCGGCTGGTTGTTCATCAGCGTGAACAGCTTGATCTTGTTCAACGCGCCGCACGTGTGGCAGCGGGCCGCAAAATGCATCCGGTCGATAATCCGCGCGACAATGTCGAAGCCCTTGAGCTTGGCGGTCTCGATCCAGTGAGGCTGCAAACCACCCGTGTGAATGGGATACGGAAAAGAATTAATGGTCATCATGTTCGGGGTGTTGTTGTTCATAGTCATAGTAAGTCCTCCGGTTAGGGGCATAAGATGTTCAAATATCTGGGGGTGCCCGCAGCCAAAGGGCTGCAGGTGCAGGTCTGCACGTGTCGTCAAAATGAAACTGCCGACAGGTTACGCAGTGTGGGGGGATCTGTTGATCAGGCGGGTGCCATCGGCACAAAATCCGGATCAGGATCGTCGTCGAGCACATCGGGTGCGGAGTCGAACAGCGGCAGGGCGACCAGTGCCGTGATCACATGACGCGCCTGGATCAGCATTGCATTGCGGTGCATGGCCGTCGGGCAAATGCCCGCAACCTGAAACCGGGTGAAGAAGGCAAACTGCATGGCGCTGTGCAACCGCCGCGCGCCCCCAAGCTCTTCACAGCCGAGCATGGCATCGATCAATTGCGCGGTGCGGAACAGGGGCTGATCTTCGGGGATCAGGCGCGGCAAAGCGAGAAAGTCGCGCAGGTTTCCAGTCAGGCGTTCCTGCGCCAATTCAGCGTCGCGCAGCCAAACGCTATAAGCGGGGTCCTGACTGTGGCTGACATCATCAAGATCGCGCTCGGCGATGACAAAGTCTACTGCAGTGAAAAGGAATGAGGGAAATGCGAGCGACGCGGGTGTCACACGGTGCTCTTTATGCGCCGAAAAGGGCGTGATAGGGGTATGTTTAGCCATGATGATCTCCTAAGGATCTGATTGGTTAGGATGGGAGCGAGGGTTGCCGCCCTTGCTTTCGTCCGCTCAACGTGCCATAACGCCATTATGATGTCAACATCAAAGTGCGAGAGATTTATAATGGCACCCCCAAAAAAAGATACTGAAGCCCTGACGCTTCGACTTCCACGCAATATGATCGAGGCGATTGATGACCGTCGACGTCTCGAACCAGACTTACCAACCCGTCCGGAAATGATCCGGCGCGCACTTTATGAATGGCTTATGACAACAGACGCACCCAAACGCTAAGGGTCGATTACGTCGTTTGGCGCGCTCAGATCCCGGGACCGTGCCCTGGGGCGAAATGGTGTTGGAATATCTTACAGGGCGGCACATTTCCTATTTATCGGGCCGTCCAAACACATCATTTTTCCCGTCGTAACGCACTCGCAGATCGTCAAGGTCAGCGTTCGAATCAAGGCCCATCTTTTGGCGGATACCGTCCAGAGCCCTGAAGTCGTTTGCGATTACCGCGCGCTCTCGTGCAAGGATGACATCAACGGCGGTGCGGATGAGACAAGCAATGCGCGTGAGCAATGGAATGACCGGTTTTATGTGCGAAATGATGGATCGGCGTTCCCGCTCGCCAGCCGCGGCTGCCATACCGAAGGCCAATCCTTCGGCTTTCGTTTTCGACGGCGCGCTGTATCTGATCACATCTTCAGCCAGATATTCGAGACCCCGATCAAATGCATCTGCGCAAGTGCGCATTGCCGATGCTTGAGTCTCGGCCTCCCTCGCATCGGTTTCCGCTGTATGCTTGGCTTTTTCCGCCGCTGCGGCCTCGGTGACCCGCAAATCACGATTCTTGATTGCATCCGCTTCAGCGCCTTTTGCGACGTCTGCGGAATCGAGAGCAGCATCGCGCTTGGCCTCTGCCTGTGCGAGTTCCCTCAATACGGCATCTCGCTCGCTCCGGCTCTGCACGAGCGCGTCGCTGGCAACTTCCGCCTTGTCGACAAGTTTAATCACAACTTGCTGCGCGCGGTTCTGGTGAGAAAGTGCCTCAGCCGCCCCGGCGCGCGCAACCATGGCGACTGTCTCATCCTGTGCGCGTTTATCTTCGGCAGACTTGGTTTCTCTCGCAAGCTCGGCCTTGCGGGCGGCCGCCTCCTTGATGGCACGTTTTCTGGATTTCCGGAGGGTCTTCGCCCCAGTGTCCCGGGCATCCTCAAGCAACAGGCCAGCCATCTCTGTTGCCGAACTCAAAGAAGCTTCTGCTTTGGCGCAAGCGACCCGTGTTATCTTCAGCTTCGCCGTTGCGTCCACGGTTTCCGTTTGAACGCTGATGAGTCTCGCTTCGGCCTTGCGCGTCTTGCGTTTGGCCGCACGTTCTGACCGGGATACGCGTTGGCGGATCTTCTTCAACGCAGTCGTGCAATCCGCGACCGTTTCTTCCACAAGGATTGCGGCATCGGCACGTCCCTTGTGCCGCTCTGCCTCCCGGTATTCGGAGGGCGAGATATGATGCCGTTTCTCTGGGGCAGCCAAACCCGCCGCTTTTGCTTCACGCCGCGCCTCAGCGCGACGTTCGCCCCGGGTGATGCCGATCTGCTCGAAATGCTCCCCTGCCAAATCCTGAGCCATTTCATAGCTCTTCAAAATTGGGTTCGCCGCAGCGCGGAGCAGTATCTGTTGCCCGCGATTTTTGCTCGTCTTCATATCCCATGTCGCCGTGACAAAATGGATATGAAACGCTTCTTCATCGCTGTGCGAGGCGGCATAGACCAACTGGCGACCTGGAAAATACGTCTTCAGAAATGCCATCGCATATTTGCGGAAATCTTCCACTTTGGTCTGATCCCATTCATTCGCACCAGCTCCACCGAACCATTCCTTGTTGACCGTCAGAATACCCTCTCGCAATGGCGCATCTGTATTGGCATGCCATGGAGATTTGGGCCCCTCTTTCTGCCTGCGCTTCGCTTCAGCAACACGGCCCTTTGCCTTCAGAGCCCGGACCTCTTTCTTCAGGTTGCGGTCGGCCATACGAAGAACTCGGAGCTTCAGTTTTGGGATCCAGTCATCATCACCATGCTCGACTTGGTTGAGCGTTTTGAGCGAGAGATCGACGTGGCTCAGATCCCCACCCGAACGCCGATCGTGCATGTTGAACCGCGAGAGTTGCTTTAGCTTGAGGCCAGCAAAACGCTGAACAACAGGTGGCATTTTGGCGAGTGATATCACAGGAGTGGCATTGTCAAAGCGGGGATGGACAGACATGGTGGCCTCATAGGTCAGAAATTGTTACTTTCCGAATCTACGACAAATCAAAGAAAATCCCGCCGACAAAATTTGAGGCGTGTCTGATGTCACTACTCACTAGTGAACTTGCGGTCCCCACAAGTTCACTGTTCGCAAGGGGGATACCCCCTTGACCCCTTCTCGTCAGCAATATTGGCAAAGCCCCATACTGCAGACTGCGACCAGCGACCACGCTGGACCCGGTGCGGCGGCATGCCCCTAACCCGAGTAGGAACGGTAAAGACAAGCACGCTTGCTCTGGCACACAGAGGCTTGGGGTTCGCAGTTGAGACCCATGATGGCTTTGTGTCGGTTGTTACACTAGATAAAGTGATTGATCTGAAAAGAGGCTTGCAGGGAATAGTGACCGGCGGCGAGGTCGAGCTATTCGGTGATCAGATCAATTTGATATTTGAAAAGTTTCACCCATACCTAACGCGTGACCTTCTCCAGGCAGATGCGCTGTCTGCAAGGGTAGACGAAAGTTCATTGAAAAAGTCTGTAGTGGAATCGTTCAACATTTGTTCGCCGAATGACCACAAGAGCTCATCCCATCCTGCGGCAAGCTCACCATCGGCGTAATCCTGATGCTGCGGAACCTGAAATCGCCCGAGACCTACTTTCAGGCGGCGTTTCGGGTGCAGTCACCTTGGACGCTCAAGAATCCCAAAGGGGATGATCCCAACCGCGAAGACATCCTGAAACCGGTGTGCTTCGTCTTCGACTTTGCGTTACTGTGCTGCTTCCAGACTGGGCACTATTTGGCTCTGCTCTCCGGCACTAAGCCGCAATTCTGATCGGTGGTCGAATAGATGCACCTGGGCGGCGTCAAATCCCAGACCTACCTCTTGCCCTTCTCCGAACTGCTTTTTTTGCGGTGAGACGACGGTGATCGCGTGACCGTTGAACTCCAAATGATACAGGCGGCCGGATCCCAGTTCTTCTGCGAATTCGAATGTGGCGGTGATTGTGCCGCTATGTGGCGGCAGTAACGCGATGCTCTCAGGCCGCACACCGAGCTGAACCGACTGCCCGTTCAAGGCCTCCGCACGGGGCGCCGAAATTTCGATCTGGGCGCCGCCCTCAACTATGACCGCCGATGCGAGTGCATTCACCGTGCCCTGCATGAAATTCATCGCAGGCGATCCAATGAAGCCTGCCACATAGACCGACGCAGGGCGGTCATAGATTTCTTCGGGTGTGCCGATCTGGTCCACGGTGCCCTTGTTCATGATCACCATCCGATCGGCCAGCGTCATGCCTTCGTGCTGATCGTGGGTCACGAAAACCGATGTCGCGCCGATGCGGCTGTGGATGCGGCGGATCTCATGGCGCATTTGCACGCGCAGTTTGGCATCAAGATTGGACAGCGGCTCATCGAACAGAAACACTTGCGGCTCGCGGATGATCGCGCGCGCCATGGCGACCCGCTGGCGTTGCCCGCCAGAGAGCGCGCCCGGTTTGCGGTCAAGGAAATCCTGAAGCCCAACAGATCGCGCCACGGCGGCGACCCTCATATCCCGCTCGGCGCGCGGCACCCCCGCGACCTTGAGCGCATAGCCGATGTTGCCCGCCACACTCATATGCGGATAAAGTGCGTAGTTCTGGAACACCATGGCACAGCCCCGCTCGCGCGGTTCCAGATCGTTGACGATCCGGCCACCGATCGAAATCTCGCCGCTGGAGATGTCCTCAAGCCCCGCGATCATGCGCAGCAGCGTGGACTTCCCACAGCCCGACGGCCCGAGAATGACGATAAACTCGCCGTCCTTGATTTCCAGATCGACACCATGCACCACTTGGGTTTTTGCATAAGCCTTGCGCACATCGCGCATCACGATATCAGCCATAACGGGCTCCTATTTCTCTGTGTTGATGAGGCCGCGCACGAACCAGCGCTGCATGAGGATGACGACGACCACCGGTGGCAGCATGACAATGAGTGTGCCTGCCATGGCCCAATGCCAGTTGGGCACGTCGCCGCCTGTGGTGTTCATATTGGGGACAAGGCGGCTTAACTCGACCGCGGCCACGCCGTAGGCCGGATCGGTGATGATCAGCAGTGGCCACAGGTATTGGTTCCAGCCCACGACGAACATGATCGTGGCCAGCGCCGCCATGTTGGTGACGCTGAGCGGGATCAGGATGTCGCGCAGAAACCGAAGGGGGCCTGCCCCGTCCATCTTGGCCGCCTCCACCAGCTCATCGGGGATCGTCAGGAAAAACTGGCGATACAGGAAGGTGCCTGTTGCGGTCGCAACCAGTGGCATGATGAGGCCCGTGTAGCTGTTGAGCAGGTTCCAGTTGAGCGCCACCTCGATCCCCGTGGTCCGCTGCACCAGCCAGCTGACGCCGGTCCAGTCGAGGATCGCCTGAAACGGCGATAGGGCATTAGCGGCCACCGCGTAGGTCGGCACGATCCGCACCTCCAGCGGCAGCATCAAGGTGATGAAGACCATCCAGAAGATCGGCATGCGCAGGCGGTGATTGAAAAAGACGATGCCGAAGGCCGTGAGAGCGGCCAGCACGATCTTGCCCACCACCACGCCACTGGCGAGGATTAGCGTATTGCCGAATTTGGTCGAAAACTCGGCCTCTTGCCATGCCGCTTTCAGGTTCACGACCAGCTGGTCACCGGGCAAGAGCTTGGCCGGGATAGCCATCACGTCCGGCAGGGTCTGCGAGGCCGCCACGACGACCAGATAGATCGGGATGACCAGTATCGCCAATCCGGCGAACAGGATCGCATGTGTCACGATATTCAGGACGGGGGTGCGTTCAATCATGTGCCTGCTCCTCAGCTGTAATGCACGCGGCGTTCGACGTATTTGAACTGAAACAGGGTGAGTGCGACGACGAGGATCATCAGAATGATGGATTGCGCCGCCGCCCCCGAGTAATCCAGCCCGCGAAAGCCATCCTCGTAGATTTTATAGACCATCAGGTTGGTGCCGCGCGCAGGGCCGCCCGATGTCATGGTGTCCACGATGCCAAAACTGTCGGTGAAACTGTCGGTGATATTGATGATGACCAGAAAGAATACCGTGGGTGTCAGCAGCGGTAGCTGGACATCCCACATCCGCCGCATCACGCGCGCACCGTCCATAGCACTTGCCTCCACAAGCGAGCGAGGGATGGATTGCAGACCCGCCAGGAAGAAAATGAAGCTGTAGGAGACCTGCTTCCACGCGCCCGCGATGATGACCATGGTCAGGGCGTGATCGCCGTTCATGACCGGGTTCCAGATGTCGGGAAAAGCGTAATTGAGGTAACTTGCCACCCCTGCAGAGGGGTTGAAGATAAAGCGGAACGCCAGCCCGATCGCAGGTGCTGCGACCGCATAGGGCCAGATCAGCCCGACGCGAAAGCCCTTGTAGCCGCGCAACTGGCGATCGGCAAAAAGGGCGAGCACCAGCGCCATGCCCATCGCCAGCGCCGTGGTCGCCAGCGCATAGATGGTAGAGATGCGCACGGAGTCCCAGTATCGCCCGTCAGACAGCAAATATTGGAAGTTCTCGAACCCGACCCACTCGCTCCCGCCGCCGAAGGGTTGCTCCAGCGTGAAAGCCCAATAAAGCGCCTGACTGGTCGGCCAATAAAAGAAAATGAAGATGATCAAAAGCTGCGGTGCGACGACCAGTGCCGCGACCCAGTTATTCTTGAAATACGCGCGTCTCATGCTCGAGTGTTCCTTGCGGTTTCAGGCCGGAACCCTCCGCCCCGAAGGGCGAAGGGAGACTGCATCTCGGGGGCGGTCAGGGAAGCTCTTTGCCGCGATAAGTGCGCGCGAACTTGGCCAGCACATCGTTGGAACGCATGACGGCGGTATCAAGCGCCTCCTGCATGGTCTTGGTCCCTTGCAAAGCGGCCTGCACCTCGTTCGTCCATTCGCTGCGCGCCTGGATGAACCCGCCCAGACGGATACCGCGCGTGAGCGGGCCGGGATCCGTGTAGGTCAGCGACGCCAGCGCCAACTCGCGGCCTTTGTAGGGAGGCTTTTCATAGAAGCCCTCGGCATTCAGCGCCGCAAACCCTGTTTTGGTCACCGGAATATAGCCTGTGTTGGAAACCCAGAACCGCTCGCTCTCCTCTGTCATCAGGAACTTGAGGTATTCGGCAGCGCCGCGATATTCATCCTCGGACTTGCCCGATAGAACCCAGAGGGACGCACCGCCCACGACAGTATTCTTGCGCTCGGTCCCCTCATAGACGGGGATCATCGCCACGTCCCAGTCAAACGCGCCATCGACCAGCAGGCCAACAGCTGCATGGCTTGCGATGGAGCCGAAATAGAACGAACATTCGTTCTGCGCAAAGCTGTCGCGCGCGTTCAGCCCGCCCTGGGTCGAGCGGATTTCCAGCAGGTTCTCATCATACCAGCGCTTGATGTTTTCCATATGTTTGACATGCAGCGTGGTGTTGTAGAGATATTCGCTATCCAGCCCGTCATACCCGTTGTTGTTGGACGCGATCGGGATCCCGTGCGCCATAGAGAACTGCTCCATGTCGATCCACGTGGAAGGCTCATAGCCAAACGCACATTCCTTGCCGGATGCCTTGATCGCCTTGATCGCTTCTTCAAACGCTTCCCATGTGGCAGGAGGTGTCGCGATGCCCGCGGCTTCCATATCGGCGATGTTGTAATACATCATCGGCGTCGAGCTGTTAAACGGCATCGAGAACAGCTCGCCCGTGGAAGAGGCGTAGTAGTTGGAGATGCCTGGAAAGAAGTTGTCCCAGTCAATCTCGATGTCGAAATCGGCCATCATCTTGGACACAGGGTAGAACTCGCCTGACATCATCAGATCAGCCGTGCCCGCATCATAGGCCTGCACAACGGTCGGATGCTGGCCCGCGCGGAACGCGGCGATGGTGTTTTGCACCGCATTGGCATAGCCATCCTGCCCGACGCAGGAGATTTCATAGGTGCCCTGGCTTGCGTTGAAGCGGTCACAGGTCTGGCTGACCACATCACCCAGTTGGCCGCTTAGGCCATACCAGTATTCGAATTTGATCTTCTCGGCGCTTTGCGCGAAGGCGACACCCGAAAAGGCAGCGGATGCCAGCACGCAGGTGCTCACAAGGGAAAGTTTCATTGTCCATCTCCAGTTCAAAAAATGCAGCGCAGCAGCGACGCATAGCGGGACAGTGAAGACGGGGTATGACGCTGGCGCGTCAGTTTGGTTAAGGTTTCGTTGTCTATTTGTTACCATTTCAAGACAAGCAAAAGGGGCCATCGGCCCCTTCGCTTCGCTTATTCCACAATGGCGGCACAGCACATCACAGCGCAGGCAGCACGCCCGCCGGATCAATATAATTGTCGAAATGGACAAGCGTCTGTGCCCCATCGGACAGGACAACCGCCATCTGCGCCGGCCCGTCCAGCCGGTCAACTTCCGCCTCCGGGTCCAGCGGTATGGTCACGCTGTAATGCCCGCCCGCCAGTGTGGTGAAGGGGACCCCATGCCAAAGCGCGCTCGAGGGGTAATGCACATGCCCCGCGATCACCTGCCGCAGGTTCGCGTGCCGCTTCAGAACCGCGACAAATGCCTCACCGTTTTCGAGGATGATCCGGTCCACGCGGGTATGAAGCGGGTTCGCGTGATGATGCAAGACGACGGTGACAGGCGTGTCCGGCACCTCCGCCAGCTTTGCCGTCAGCCAGTCAAGCTGCACCTGCTCGAGCCGTCCTGCATGCTGCCCCGTCACCGCCGAATCCAGCAAGATCACACGCTGGCCCTTGCAGTCCACAGCCTTGTCGATGTGGCCTGTCTCAGACACTAGCCCCTGCCCGAAGACCTGCACAAAGGTATCGCGGTCATCGTGATTGCCGATGGTGATATGCAGAGGAATTTCCAGATGTGACAGGCACTCCTTGAGCCGGTGATAAGCCTCAAGCTCACCCAGATCACCCGCCAGCACACAAAAATCCGCATCGCGGTGCCGCGCATTGATCGCGGCAATGCCCATGTTCAAACGCTCTGTCGTGTCGAGCCCTTTTGACAGCGTGCCTTCCTTTACCAGATGCAGATCACTCAGGACGATGAATTTCAACATGCTCAATGCCCCAATCCCGCAGCAGCCAGATAGGCCATCGACGCGGGAATACCCGCCTTATTCCGAAGCTCGAGGATCAGGCGCGGCGCGCTCTCAATGGCTTCCAGCGCGCGGAAAACAGCGGTCCAGCGGATGGTCCCCTCACCAATCGCCCAATGCCTGTCGGCATAGCCTTCGGCATCTTGCAGGTGGACATGGTGCAGCATGTTGTCCGCCGAGGTGACGAAATAATCCACCGGCGGCGCGCCGTTGGTCACATGGGCATACTGCGCATGGCCCGTGTCAATCGACAGTTTGACCGCCTCGCTCTCAAAGCTCTGCGCCAGTCGCAGGCGGTCCGTCGGGTCGATGTCTTCGATGTTCTCGATGACCAGCTGCACACCCTGATCCTCTGCGCGGGCAACGGCTTCGCGCAATGTGTCATGCGCCCGCCCGATCAGGTCCGCGCGGCCCGTCTCGTATTGGTCGAGGTTGTTGTAATCCCATGTGGAATAGGGCGAGTGGATGACCATTTGCGTGGCATTCACCGCGCGGCAGGCATCCAGCCCCTGCATCATCCGCTTGGTGGCGATGCCGCGCACGTCTCGGTCCTGCGACGCGATCCCAAAGCCCCAGAACGGTCCGTGCAGGCCCAGGCGCCCGGTGTAGCCGTCCAGCAGCCTGTTCACCTCATCCGCCAGCGGCTGAAAATCACCGCAGAGCACATCGGCGCTGTGAAAGCTCTGAAGCTCCAGATCGCGCTGTTCCTCCCTGAGCCAGTCGCCAAAGGTCGCAAGGTCCGCCACGCCCAGCGCCGCACCGATAAGGTATGTCATGAAATCCGCTCCATCCTGAAACGCAGACCCTGATCGGGTCTGCCTATGCCGCAGCGTTACGCGGTACGGTTTGCAAGCCCGTGACAGTCTTGTGATAGATTTATGAATCTGACTTTAGCCCCGGATTTTCTCATCAACGGGTTTCCGTTCCAAATCATAAGCCTATCCATATTGCCGGTGGTGGGAGAGGATTAACAATTTGTGAAGGGATCCACCTGTGAGACAATCAGACAAGAAAATCGATTCTGGGGATAAGTTATGTCTGACAAAAAAGCGCTATATATCGCGGAAACGAATGAAGTGGGACAGATCGAAGTTGTCTGGGTCGTTGATGCGATGGGCCGTGGCACCCATCCCGTTAAATCGCCCGGGCGCCGCTTAAATTTGGTCGCAGACGCCGCCTGTTCAGGCGCATCGCGGGAAGCAATTCATCACTGGCTGCAACAGCAGAGCCTAAGCGGACAGCAAAAGCGCTGATCAAAACACTCTCGACCCGGCACTCCACGTTTGCAGAACCGCTGCGGTTCCACTTGCGACCGAAAATGACACAAGGTCTGCCCTTGCACCAACAGACATATGTCCACGATCTGTCAGCCCGGCAGCCTGCGCAGGGCGTGCTGTCACCGTTGTGATTGCGCGCGGCAGGTCATCCCATAGCTGCCCGAGTTCTACCGCCGCCATTAGCAATCCGGCGGGCACGTAATCCGACGACAGGATGTCGAGCCGGTCGATCATCGCCAGCTCCGACGCGGCAACATTCCCGGAGTGCGAGCCGCCGCGTATGAGGTTGGGGGCGCCCATGATCGTGGCAATGCCATTGTCGTGGCAGGCATTGGCCGCCTCAACCGTGGTTGGAAACTCGGCAACGCTGACACCGTAGGCGTGGCTCGTCCCGACTTGGGCGGCGGTGGTGTCATCATGGCTGGCCAGTGTCGCGCCAAGCCTGCGCGCAGCTGCAACCGTAGCCTGCTCGTGGCGGCTACCAAGCTCCGCCTGAAGCCCGTGCAGAAAGACGACGTAATCCTGAAACTCCTGATCACCAAAGCTGTATTTACCGCGCACGTAGCTCTCGAATTTGGTGATATCCGCAAACTGCCTCTGGCCCGGTGTGTGATCCATCATCGAGATGATCCCGATCCTGTCGTCGGCACTAAAGGCGTCCAGCTCCTCGATCAGCGTCTCCGAGCATATTTCGGCGCGCAAATGGATATGATGGCTGATCCGCAACAGACCTGCGGTGCGCAACTCAAGGATCTCATCCGCCACCTGACGGGCATATTTGCCATAGCGCTTGCTGGCCCCGGACACGATAGAACCGACACGCAGCGCATCAAAGACTGTCGTGATGCCAGTGCCTGCCAACTCGCGGTCATGGGCCAGAATAGCAGCGCGGTGGGGCCAGTCCACCTTGGGGCGCGGTGCCAGATGACGCTCCAGATTGTCGGTATGCAGCTCCACCAGCCCCGGTGCGAGATAGGCTCCACCAAGATCAATGCCGCCTTTGGGCACGCTGCTGCCGGTGTCGATACCGATGATGATGCCGTCTTGCACCCGAAGGCTGCCAGCGACGACCTCGTTTGCCAAAATCAACTTGGCATTGGCGAAAATTGTTTGATTTGTCATGTCAGTGTCACGTGCCTTTGGCAAAGGAAGAGGGTCTGATAATAACCGGACGTCCAGCCTGTTCGGGACGTCTTCTGGAGGTTCTGTGTTCAAGCGATACGCAATTTTTTACACGCCCGGGGGCGATCTGGGTGACTGGGGTGCGGGTTGGCTTGGCTGGGACAGTCATAGGGGCACTGCGTCGCTCCAGCGCAGTATCGACGGCATTGATGTGGCTGCCCTGACTGCGACACCGCAAAAATACGGGTTTCACGGGACCCTGAAGGCGCCATTTGTGTTGGCAGCAGACGCGGATGAAGTCTGGCTGGCGCAGACAGCTGAAAGTTTCGCCAGCAAACACGCGCCCGTCGACGCAGGCCCCTTTGCCCTGCGGTATCAAAACGGGTTCATCGCGCTGCGACCGTGCAACGACCCGCCCGACTTGCGCGATTTTGCCGCCCATGTGGTCAGGGCATTCGATCACCTTCGCACCCCCCTGAGCGACGAGGACATCGCCCGCCGCCGCAAAGCCCGACTGAGCCCGCGTCAGGATCAACAGATGATGGTTTGGGGCTATCCGTTCATTTTCGAGGACTTCCATTTCCACCTCACGCTCACCGGTCGACTGCCCGAGCGGTCGGCAGCGCAGGTTATCGCCGCGCTGGAACCTGCCCTTGCGCAAGTGATGCCCGCGCGCATTTCCATCGACGCGATCACCCTCATGGGGGAGGATGCAGAGGGGATATTCCACCAGATCCACCGCTATGCCTTGATCGGATAGAGGGCCGCCATCGCGGCCTTTACGGTCAGGTCGAGCGCACCGCTATTGTCGATCTGGTGTACCCGCATGCCCCTTGGCAGCGGGCGCGCGGACCGGTCAAGACGCTGCGTGATCTCCTCGATGCTCTCGCGCCCGCGCACCACCAGACGTTCCGCGAGGATATTACGTGCCGCCGTAAGGTGGAGCACTTCACAAGCCTCAAATCGGGCCTGCGCTTGTGGCAAAACACCGCGCGACAGATTGGCGAGCACGTCACGGCCCGCAAGCAGCGCGGCCTCAACCGCATCCGGAATACCGTAGTGCAATCCGTGCGCAGACCAGCTGAGCGCGAACTCCCCCGCACCGCCACGCGCAATAAAATCCGTCTCGCCTATCCCTTCGAAATCCTCACCGCCCGCGCTGCTCGGTCGGGTAATCACACGCCGGGCAAGGCTGATCTGCGGATTGGCGGCGGCAAGTGCTGCCATCACGCTGTCCTTGCCAACGCCGGAGGCGCCGACCACCGCGATAAACCGTCCCGTCACGCCGCGATCCCCGGCGTGTATTGTGTCATGTTATGCGTGCGGTCGCAGATGAGATCGCGCGCGGCATGATCATGGAAAATGCCAATGATCGCGGCCCCGCGCGCTTTGGCCTCGGCAATCATATCCAGAACCGTGGCGCGATTGACCGGGTCCAGGCTCGCTGTCGGTTCGTCCAGCAGCAGCGCTGGGTAAGGATAGGCAAAGCCGCGTGCGATGTTCACCCGCTGCTGTTCACCGCCGGAAAACGTCGTGGGGCTCAGCGTCCACAACCGCTCTGGGATGTTAAGGCGCTCAAGCAACGCACGCGCGGTCTGCATCGCTTGGGCGTGAGCGGCGCCCGTGGCCATCAGCGGTTCCGCCACCACATCAAGAGTCGAGACGCGTGGCACCACCCGCAAGAACTGGCTTACATATCCCAGCGTCCCGCGGCGCAACGCGATAATCTCGCGGGGGGCTGCGGTGGCCACATCCAAATTGCCGATCATAATCCGCCCGGACGCAGTGAGGTAGTTGCCATAGATCATCCGCATCAATGTGGATTTTCCCGCGCCCGATGCGCCCGTCAGTGCGACACACTCCCCCGCTGCGACCTTTAGCGAGGCGCCCTGCATCACGGGGATCTCTGCGGCACCCTGATTGTGCAGGACAAAGGACTTGCACACATTCTCAATCGAAATCATCGGCTCACACCTGCAAAACAGAAGAAACAAGGAGTTGGGTATAGGCATGCTGGGGGTCATCAAGCACCTGATCGGTCAGGCCCGTTTCGATCACATGCCCGTCCTTCATCACCATCAGCCGGTCGGCCAACAGCCGCACCACTGCCAGATCATGGGTCACGATGATCGCACTCAAACCCATCTCGCGCACCAACCCCCGCAAAAGGTCGAGCAACCGCGCCTGCACGCTCACATCGAGGCCGCCTGTCGGCTCGTCCATGAAGACTAGCCTCGGGCCCGTCACCAGATTGCGCGCGATTTGCAGGCGCTGCTGCATGCCGCCGGAGAAGGCTGTTGGGCGATCATCAATCCGGTCTTCAAGGATTTCCACGCGACCCAGCCAGTCAATCGCCTGTGTGCGAATCTCGCCGTAATGCCGCGCGCTCACGGCCATCAACCGCTCCCCCACATTGCCGCCCGCACTGACATTCATGCGCAGCCCATCGCGCGCGTGCTGGTGGACAAAGGCCCAATCGGTGCGCGACAGCATCCGCCGCTCCGGCTCGCTCATAGTGACGGTATCGCGCAGACCGCCCGTGCGCGTGTCAAACCGCACGGCACCCCGGTCCGGCACCAGATGCCCGGCCAGTAAGTTCAGCAAGGTGGACTTACCCGATCCGCTCTCGCCCACGATGCCCATCACCTCACCGGGATAGAGGTCAAACGAAACCTCTGCGCAACCGATGCGCGCGCCATAGAATTTGGCGATGTTTTCAACTTGCAGCAGCGGGGTCATGCTGCGTCCTCGGCGTAAGCTGTGCCTTGCGCGCCGACATGGCCCGCACGCCGACGCGTGGTGCAATAATCCGTGTCCGAGCACATGAACATCCGCCCGCCCGCGTCATCCACGATCAGTTCGTCGAGATAACTGTCGGACGCGCCGCACAGCCCGCACTCCTGCGCCGCCTTGGTCGGCTGGAACGGGTAGTCGTCGAAATCGAGGCTCACCACTTTCGTATAGGGCGGGATCGCGTAAATCCGCTGCTCGCGGCCCGCCCCGAACAGCTGGATGCCGGCCATCTCAAGCTTGGGATTATCGAATTTCGGAATCGGGGATGGGTCCATCACATAGCGCCCCTCGACCTTGACCGGATAGGCATAGGCGGTGGCGATATCGCCGTGCTGGCTGATGTCCTCATAGAGCTTGACGTGCATCAGACCGTATTCCTCGAGGCTGTGCATCTTGCGCGTCTCCACTTCCGACGGCTCGAGAAATCGCAGCGGCTCGGGGATGGGCACCTGATAGACGATGATCTGATCGCTGCGCAGCGCCTGTTCGGGGATGCGGTGGCGGGTCTGGATCACGCTGGCCTCCGCCGTGGCCTCCGTCACGGCCACACCTGCGGTTTTCTGAAAAAACCGCCGGATCGAGACGGCGTTGGTCGTGTCATCCGCGCCCTGGTCAATGACCTTGAGCGTATCATCCGGCGTGAGGATGGCGGCCGAGACCTGCACCCCGCCCGTGCCCCAGCCGTAGGGCATCGGCATCTCCCGGCTGGCAAAGGGCACCTGATAGCCGGGGATCGCCAGCCCCTTGAGGATCGCGCGGCGGATCATCCGCTTGGTCTGCTCGTCCAGATAGGCAAAGTTATAGTCGCTCATTCTGCGGCCTCCCTGTAGGCTTGCGCGTCACGGCGCAGCTTGCGGACCAGCTCCAGCTCGGCCTGGAAATCGACGTAATGGGGCAGCTTGATGTGCTCCAGAAACCCCGTCGCCTGAATGTTGTCGCTGTGGTAGAGGACAAACTCCTCGTCCTGCGCGGGCGCGCCCAGGTTGTCCTCGCCCAGCTCCTTCCAGCGCAGCGCGCGGTCCACCAGCGCCATGGAGATCGCCTTGCGCTCGGTCATCCCGAACACCAGCCCGTAGCCGCGCGTGAATTGCGGCGGCTGGGTCTTTGATCCCTGAAACTGGTTGACCGTCTCGCATTCCGTCACCGTGATCTCGCCGATCTCGATGGCAAAGCCCAGCTCTGGGATCTCCATTTCCACCGCCACAGCGCCGATGCGCAGCTCCGCCACGAAGGCGTGATTGCGCGCATAGCCGCGCTGGGTGGAATAGGCCATGCCGAGGATGAACCCCTCATCGGCCCGTGCGAGCGCTTGCAGACGCAGCGCGCGGGCGACGGGCAGCTCCAGCGGTGTGCGGGTCAGATCGGGCGGGGGCGCCTCCTGCGCCACCTCCGGCTGGATCAGCCCCTCGCGGTCCAGATAGGACATAATATGCGGCGTGCCGCCCTCATGCGGCGTGCCTGTCTGAACGGCAGCGGCCTCCCCATCGGCGGCCAGTTTGAAATCCAGCAGCCGGTGGGTGTAATCGAATGTCGGTCCCAGCACCTGCCCCCCCGGCGCGTCCTTGAAGGTGGCCGAGACGCGCCTGTCGCAGGCCATCGTCTCGGTCTGGACGGGCGCAGATCCGCCGATGCGCGGCAGCGTGGTGCGGTAGGCGCGGATCAGGAAGATCGCCTCGATCAGATCACCGCGCGCCTGTTTGATCGCCAGCGCAGCAAGATCGGGATCATAGAGCGAGCCTTCAGCCATGACACGGTTGACCGCCAGAGCCATTTGCTCGCGGATTTGCGCGACTGTGAGTTCGGGCACTGCAAGATCGCCCCGCCGCTCTTCGGCCAGCCACGCATGAGCATTGTCGATGGCGCGCTCGCCCCCTTTGACGGCAACATACATCAGCTGACCCTCGTGCTGCGCGGCAGGGCGGCAAGCTGCACGCCGCAGGTAAAGATGAAATCGAGCCCCAGCGGGAAAAGCGCCGTGTTCTGGGCGAAGAACGCAGTCTCGGGTAATGACAGCTGCGCCCAGTCCCGGATGCCCGGCCCGCGCAGGGTCTGGCCCTCGTTCTCGAGCGTGGCCACTTCGACGATCAGCGTCGCGGAACGGTCGGGGTATTCCGCACTGCCCAGCGGGAAAGCAGCACGCGGCAGATCCTCCCACGTGCCGAAGGCAAACATCGCGCTGGATACCTCCACCAGCGGGGCGCCAGTGTGGAAAGTGATCCAGTCGCGCACAGCTTGGCGATCGTGCGCCGCGCCCAGAAATACCGGCGTGTCCGGGTCGCACAACGTCAGCAATACAGCGCCCGCCGCTGGCGACAGGGGCGCAGGAGGCCGAGCACCTTGGACGCGCATGATCTCTGCGGGGCGCGCCATGGCTGTCATGACCGCACGGAATGCGTGACTGGTCTCAATCGGGGCATCCGCAAATCCGCCCTCAAGTGCATGTATCTGCATCAGTCCTCTCCCCGCACCATGGTGAAGAAATCAACTTTTGTTGCGGCGGCCTTGGCTGCACGATCTGTCCTTCGTGTGCGCATCGCGTCTCGCAAAGGGGCCAGCATGCCCTCCTCCAAAACTGCTGCCGCCTGCGTCTGCATCAACGCATCCACAAGGGCCGCCTGCACCGCATGATCCTTACTCCTGCCCTGAACATAGCCGTGCCCCACAGCGCCATCCGCCAGCTTGACCGAGGCCCGCGTGACCGTCATCTCGCCCAGATTGAATGGGTCCCCGACAGCGCCCGCGCGGCCCCGCACCATCACACCGCCGATCTCGGGCGCGCGCAAAATGCTGTGTTCCGGCGCGGCCTCCAGTGCGTGCCACAGCTTTGCAACCTCGCCAGCCGGCGATTTCGCGAGCAGGCCAAGCCATTCTTTTCGTGCTGCGTTCGGGTCTCTCATGAAATTCCTCTAGACAACTTTTGGTGATTACTATACAACTATACAAATAATACAGTCCGGCGCCAGAGCTGCCAATCCCCTTTAGTGTGAAGATTTTGTGACATGCCTGCCCGCACGCCCATATGGACCGCTATCGCAAGTGCCCTGCGCCACGAGATTTCTGAGGGTCTCTATCTTGCGGGGGACAAGATCCCAACTGAGGCGACCCTTGCGACGCGGTTCGGCGTGAACAGGCACACAGTGCGGCACGCGATTGCGGCATTGGCGGGCGAGGGTGTGGTCCATGCGCGGCGCGGCGCGGGGGTTTTTGTCACCTCAACCCCTACGGACTATCCCATCGGGCCGCGCGTGCGGTTTCATCAAAACCTTGTCGCAGCGGGGCGCACGCCGGCCAAGAAGGTGCTGCTGCTGGAAACACGCAGCGCGCGCCCTACCGAACGTGCTGCACTGGCGCTCGACGAGGGCGCGCAGGTGCAGGTCTATGAGGGGCTGTCGCTGGCCGAGGGGCGGCCCATCGCCTTGTTTCGCAGCGTGTTCCCGGCGGAGCGCTTTCCCGACATCCTCGAACATTTGCGCAGCAATCCTTCCGTGACCGCAGCGTTGGACGCCTGTGGCGTAACCGACTACACCCGTGCCTCCACGCGCATCAACGCCAAGCTAGCGACAGCGACACAGGCGCTGCACCTCCTTGTGGCGCAGAACGCCCCGATCCTGCGCACCATCAGCGTGAACGTGGACCGTCACGGGGTTCCTGTTGAGGCGGGTCGCACGTGGTTTGCGGGGGATCAGGTGACGCTGACCCTCAACGATTTTTGAAATGTCATATGGATGAAACATTGAGGGGCTAGCGGTTGGAGAAACCAATTCCGAGCAAACAATATGTCCTATGATCAGACTATGCGCCTTATCGGCGCCCGTGTTTTGCGGCACGATACCCTCATTGACGAAGAGATCGTCGTGCGCGGCGGGCGATTAGGGGCGACGCCCGAGGGGCGCAGGGTAGATCTGCACGGCTATCTTGTTTTGCCGGGAATTATCGATCTGCACGGCGATGCCTTTGAGCGGCATCTGGCGCCGCGTCCCTCCGCCCCGTTTCCCAGCGATGTCGGCCTGCACGCGGTTGACCGCGATGCTGCTTCCAACGGTATCACAACCGCCTGGATGGCGCAAAGCTGGTCCTGGGAAGGGGGCAGCCGTGGCCCTGATTTCGCCGAAGCCTTCATGGATGCGCTAGCCGAGTATCGCCCGCACGCCCTCACCGATCTACGGATCCAGATCCGGTGCGAGACCCATACGGTCGAGACCGAAGCACGCCTGCTGGCTGCCGTTGCGCGGCACAAGATCGACTATGTGATCTTCAACGATCACCTCGGCGAGGCGCTGGACATGCTCAAGACCGATCCTGAAGGGCTTGCCGTCTGGGCAAAGCGGGCGGGCCGTGACATCGCTGCCCATACTGCTGTGGTTCATGAGGCACTTAGCCTGCGCGGGCGCGTGCCGCGCTACCTGTGCAATCTGGCGGCAGCCTTTGATCGCGCCGGAATCCTTTACGGAAGCCATGATGATCCGGATGCTGTCACCCGAGACTACTACGGGATGATCGGCGCGCGCATATGCGAATTTCCCACCAGCGCGGAGCCTGCGCAAGTTGCGCGCGCCATGGGCAACCCCGTGCTGATGGGCGCGCCCAATGTGGTGCGTAAAGGGTCCCAATCCGGCAATATCGCCGCGACCGACCTGATCCGGCGCGGGCTGTGCGATGTGCTGGTCTCCGACTATCACTACCCCTCGCTGGCGCGAGCGGCCTTTTCGCTGGTTGATGACGGCGTGATGTCTTTTGCGGCGGCGTGGCGAATGATTTCGACCAATCCTGCACGCATCATGCGCCTGTCCGATCGCGGTGTGATCGCGGCGGGCAAGCGTGCGGATCTTGTGATCTGCAACGCACACACCCGCCAGATCGAAGGCACGATGGTGGCGGGACGCTGGTCGCACATCTGCGGCGGATTGGCGGACAGGCTGACGGCGCTGCCGCCTGCCATGGCACATGCGGCGGAGTGATTATTCGTATTTTTCGAGAAACGCTTCGGCACTCAGCCCACGGAAGTCATCAAGCGCGGCGCGCAACCGCGCGTGGGTCCAGTCCCACCATGCCAGTGCCATCATCCGCTCTGCGACTTGCGCAGAATAGCGCGCCCTGATTGGCACAGCGGGGATACCGGCGACGATAATATAAGGGGCCACATCCTTGGTCACGATCGCGCCCCCTGCGACCACGGCACCGTGACCGATGCTCACCTCAGGTCGGACCTGAGCGCCGTGGCCCAGCCATGTGTCATGCCCGATCACCGTGCGCCGTGTCCGGCGGTGAGCAAACCAGTCGGCATCGTGATCCGCATCGCCAAAATAGTCTGCCGACCGATAGTGAAAGTGATGCAGGCTTGCTTTTTGCATCGGATGGTCCGTGGCCCCAATCCGGACAAAGGCGGCGATGTTGCTGAATTTGCCCACGGCGGTATTGGCAACGTCGGCAGAGCGGTCGCAGTAGGAATAATCGCCCCATGTGCAATGCGCCAGCCTGCTGCCCCGTCCGATCTCCACATAAGCGCCAAAAGTTGTATCCGTGATTTCACAGTCAGGGTGAAGAAAGGGCGCATCCGCCTTGAGCCGCGCCATCAGTGCCCGCCCTCGTCGCCCTTGATCAGTTTGGCGCGCAGCCAACCCGACAGTGTGTCCATCGCGATGACCATCAGCACGATCAGAACAATGTAATAGGTGACTTCTTCCCAGTCCTTCTGGGTGATGATCGCCTGCGTCAGGAACAGGCCGATGCCGCCACCCGTGATCGCGCCGATGATCGTCGCGGAGCGGGTGTTGGACTCAAAATGGTAGAGGATTTGGCTCAGCAATACCGGCGTGATTTGGGGGATGACCCCGAAGCGGTATTTTTGCAGCGGTTTGGCACCGGTGGAGGCGACCCCCTCGATCTGTTTTTCATCCACGTTCTCGAACGCTTCGGAAAACAGCTTTCCAAAGGCACCCGTATCGGTGAGCAGGATCGCCAATGATCCTGTCAGCGGCCCGGGGCCGAAGGCGCGGCTCAGAACAATCGTCCAGATCAGCCCGTCGACCCCGCGCAGGAAGTCGAATAGCCTGCGCGCGGCAAAGCGCAGGCCGCCCAGCGGGGTGAAGTTCTTCGCGGCCAGAAACCCCAGCGGCAGGGCGATGAGTGCCGCGCCGAAGGTGCCCAGAAAAGCCATCAGGATCGTCTCGACAATAGCCCATGCCACTTCGGAGTGACGCCACATGCTGTTCTTCCAGAAGTCGTTCCAGATCGCGCCGGCTTCACCACCGAAGGCAGCGGAGGCGACCTGCGGCCAGCTCATGGCGTGATAGGGGCTGTCTAGGGTGAAGAAGAACAGCTCCCAGCCTGCCTCGTATTTGAACACTTCTGCGCGGTTGCGCGTCACGGTCAGGCGGCCAGCGTCCGTCACGATCATAAGCCGGTTTTTCGAGGCGCTGATGAAATCAGGCAGCGGTCCTTCGGGGAAGGTCGCATCGACACCGCCCGCACCGGGATTGGCAGTAACCGCCCCATAGCCGGGGATGTCGTAGCGCACCAATGCGCCGTCGAATGTCACGACATGGCCGCCGTCCAGATCAATGCGCGTCTGCGCGCCCAATGTGACCCAATCGGGGCTGGTGCCCGTCGCATACTGGCCCTTGCGCTCCCCTTCGATGGCGATCTCGATCGTGCCATCGCGGTTGTCACGCGCGACATGGGTTTTGTAGCTGTAGACGTCCGAGACAAGCGTGGCCGCATTGTTGACGTTGATGCGATTGCCAAGACCCGCGATATCGAAGGCAAAGAAGATGTAGGTAAAATAGGCCAAACAGGCCACGGGGAAGGCGATAGAGACCAGACGCTTGCGACCGAACTGGCGTTTCGCATCACTGTGCAGGGTAGCGGTGTTCATGGGTGTGTCTCCGGCAGGCGGGCGCCATGGGTCAGGCGGTTGCGGATCAGGCTGGAGATTTGATCGACGACCACGATGGTGGCAAACAGCAGCAGGAAAATCGCCGCCGCCTCGTCGAATTTGCCCTGTCCCCAGCTCATCGTGTTGCGCAGGTCGTAGCCGATGCCGCCCGCGCCCACAAAACCGAGGATCGCGGATGCGCGGATGTTGATCTCGAAGCGCAGCAGGGCGTAGCTGAAGTAGTTGGGCGCGACCTGTGGGATCACTCCCAGCCACATCCGTTTGGACCAGGTGGCGCCGACCGATGCCAACCCTTCAACCGGCTTGAGTGAAGCATTCTCGTTCACCTCCGAGAACAGCTTGCCCAACGCGCCGACCGTATGCAGCGCAATTGCGATCATCGCAGGCACAGGACCGCCGCCCAGAAGATAGATCAGGATCAGCGCAACGACGATTTCGGGGATCGCACGCAGAATATCCAGAACGCGGCGCAGCGGCCCAACCAGCCATGGCACAGGCGCGAGGCCGCGGGTGACGAGCAGTGAAAACACCAGCCCGATCAGTCCACCCAGCAGAGTGGAGGCCGCCGCAATGTTCACGGTCTCGATCAGCGACGGAAAGTATTTGACCAGATATCCGGGCAGAAGATGCGCGCGCTCCACAGCCTCCCCGATCACGTCGCCGGGAAAGTCGAACACATTGCGCAAGCCATCCCAGAAACCGCCAGCATTGCGGTCATCCGCCGTGCGGAAGCCAAGGATCAAAAGCGCCGCAAACAAAATCAGCAGGATCATGTTCATGATCCGCTTTGAGCGCATTTGCGATAGGTAGTGGGTGCGCATGTCAATGCTGCGCGGGCCGCTGTCGGAGAGGTCTGTCATGCTCTGCCTTCCATAAAATTACTGGCCCCGGTGTGTCACCGGAGCCAGCAGAGGCTTTTGAAACATCTTAAATCAATTCGATTTGGCCAGACGCGCCGCGATGATCGACTCGTAGGCGTCATGTGTGATCGGATCAAAGCCAAGGCTCTCGCCCGCTGCCACCCCGTAGGCGCAATCGGCATCTTTCTCGTGCAGACCGTCCACCAGAGCGATCATCTTGTCCTTGACGTCCTGCGGCAGCGATGTGCGCAGCACGACAGGGCCTTCCGGGATCGGCTTGGAGCGCCAGATCTCGACCAGATCGTTCATGTCCACGAGACCCGCATCTACCGCCTTGCGCAGCGCGCCGGAGTTGTAGCCGTCTTCCCAGTTGCCCTGAGCGTCAGCCCATGTTACGCCCGCATCCACATCGCCGTTGTTGACCGCGACGATGGTCTGCTCGTGACCGCCGGTGAACTTCACCTCACCGAAATAGTCGCCGCTTTCCATGGTGGCTCCGGTCAGCTGCGGGATCTCGATGGAGGGGATCAGATAGCCGGAAGTGGAGTTCGGATCACCAAAGCCGAAGACCTTGCCCTTGACGTCCGCAAGCTTGGTCAGCCCGCTGTCGATGCGCGCAAACCCGATGGAGTGATAGGCAAAAGAGCCGTCGAGGTTGATCTTGACCAGAACAGGCTCAACGGCTTCGGGGGCTTGCGTATAGACGGCGGCATAGGCCGACGCGCCCAGCCACGCCATATCCAGCGTGCCGCCCAACAGGCCTTGAATGACGCCGTTGTAGTCAGCAGGGGCGAACAGCTTTGTCTCGACGCCCAACAGCTCTTCGGTGTAGGCGCGCATACATTCGTTGCTGTTCATACGGTCCTGTGCGTTCTCGCCGCCCAGAATGCCGATGCGGAATTCGGTGATGGCGTTATCCTGCGCAAAGGCAGCGCCGGTCAGAGCAGTGGTGGCAAGGGCAAGTGCGATGATTTTTTTCATCTGATATCTCTCTTCGGTTTCAATGCGCGTCATGTCTGGGCGCGGTGGCAGGTCAAAGGTGCTATTGCGCCGCAATGTCGGCCAGATGGACGCGGGCCGGTTCCTGTGTCTCGATTTCGGTTGATGTCGTGGCCTCGGAAAAGCTGGCATCAGCGCCGTAAATTTCGCGGGCGGTATTGGTGGTCAGCTCGTCGGGGGTGCCGTCGAACACGATGGCGCCGTCGCGCATCCCGATCACGCGGTCGCAATAGCGCCGCGCAGTATCAAGCGTGTGCAAGTTTGCGATGACCATGCGGCCGTCCTGCTCGTAGATGTCGCGCAGCGATTGCATCACCACTTGCGCATTCATCGGGTCGAGCGAGGCGATCGGCTCGTCCGCGAGAATTATCTTGGGATCCTGCATGAGCGCGCGTGCAATCGCCACGCGCTGTTGCTGACCACCGGACAGCGCCTCGGCGCGCTTTGCTGCATGTTCGGCAATGCCCAGCCGCTCCAGGATGTCGATGGCGCGGTGGATGTCCTCGTCGGGATACACGTTGAACATGGTTGCAAGCGTCGAGCGGCGGTTCAACGTCCCATGCAGCACGTTGGACACGACGTCGATACGTGGCACCAGATTGAACTGTTGAAAGATCATGGCGCATTGCGATTGCCAATTCCGTTTGGCCGCACCGCGCAGGGCGGTCACGTTCAGCCCTTCAAACACAACCTCGCCCGAGCTTGCATCGGTCAGCCGGTTAAGCATCCGCAACAGCGTGGATTTACCCGCGCCGGAGCGGCCGATGATCCCGATCATCATCGGCGCATCAACTGAAAAGCTCGCGGCGCGAACTGCGGTCTTGTCGCCGTAAACTTTTGTAATCTTATCAATCTCAAGCATTGCGTCCCCCAAGTTTCTGCCCGGAGGAATACGCCACTCTCATTTCATGTTCGTGTAGGTTTTAAGAAAGTTTTATGACAATCGTGGTAAAGAGTCGGCATCCCGGAGCCTTTGGAAAACGGCTCTGAAATTTCATAAAAACATCATCTATCCGTCACGTATGCGTAGCTTTGGCAGGCTCATTGGACCCATCATTCAAGGAGGATTCCAATGATTACGAGATACCTACCCCTTGCCGTTCTGGCGCTGGCGGCTCCCGCTGCGGCAGAGCAGAGTTTTCCCGCGACGCTGGCCGGTCATGCCTATCTTCCGGCGCTGAGCCTTGTGGCACCGCCCGCGGATGCGCCGCGTGATGCATGGATCAGCGGCAAGTTCACGGGGCCTGTCCGCAACGCTATCCCGATGTCTGTTGAAGGCACCACGGGCGCGCTGCACGGCAACCGGACGACCGGTATCAGCCTGCCGTTTATTGGTCAGCCGCTACAGGGGTTCTCCGGCTTTGCGATGGAGCGGGCGGAGGACGGCTCCGTCTATGTGCTGACGGACAATGGCTTCGGCTCGAAGGCGAACAGCCCCGACACGATGCTGTTTTTCAGCCGGGTCATGCCCGATTTCGAGACCGGCGCCGTCGAGATCAAACAGACTGTGTTCCTGCACGATCCCGATTTCAAAGTGCCCTTCCGCATTTCCTGGGACGGCACCGAGAGTCGTTATCTCACGGGCGGTGATTTCGATCTAGAAAGCATCCAGCGGGTCGGTGATACGATCTGGATCGGTGATGAGTTCGGCCCCTACCTGATCGAGGCGGATCTGGACGGGCGCGTGCTGGGCGTCTATCCGACGGTGATGGACGGGCAGCCGCTCAAGAGTGCTGACACACCGGGCATCAACGCGACCTCCGTCATGGGCAAGGACTGGACCGTGCCGCGCTCCGGCGGATATGAAGGTATGGCATTACAGCCCGGCACAGATTTGCTCTGGGCGATGCTGGAGAAGCCACTTCTTGGCGAGGACGGAACGAATGAGGGCGATTTCTTGCGCGTGCTCGCTTTTGATCCCGCGGCACGTGAGTGGACGGGTGAGAGCTTCAAGTTCAAACTCGCGGCGGGTGCCACGGCCATCGGGGATTTCAACTTCATCGACGCCACCCGCGCGCTGGTGATCGAGCGGGACAATGGCGAAGGGGAGCCATCGCTCAAATGCGCGGGCGATCCGCAGGCTGACTGCTTTCCAAACCCGGCGATGGTCAAGCATGTCGTGCTGATCGACACGGCACAGATCGACGCGGACGGCTTCGTGCGGCGCATCGGGCAGATCGACCTGATGAACATCGCCGATCCGGATGGCACGGCGCGCCTCGAGACGGATGGCGGCGAAGCGGGGCGCTTAAGCCTACCGTTTTTCACCATCGAAGATGTGATGCGCGTCGATGACACGCACATCATGGTGGCGATTGACAACAACCTGCCCTTCTCCTCGGGTCGCAAGCTCGATGTGGCGGCGGACAATGAAATGGTCTTGCTGAGCGTGCCGGAGTTTCTGGCCGCGCAGTAACAGCGCAGATCGGCTTGGAGGGGGACTGTCTCCCTCCAAGTCGGGTGCCCGGCAATGGCTCAGGTCTGATCCCGAAACGCCCAGACCCTCCCAAGGGTCATGCCCACACCAGAGCCAACCGGCACGCGATGCGTCGAAAACGCGACTAACGTTTCGCCCATTACATTCACCGTGACGCGAAAACGCCCCCCCAGATAGGTGCAGGCCATGACCTGTCCCCGAATGCCCGCCTCGTCAGACAGGGTGATCGCTTCGGGACGGATGCTGGCGTGGGTCGGCGCATCTGTCGCGGACTGGCACAGGATGTCCTGCCCCAAAACGCGGGCACAGACGCCTTGATCCGTGCGGCGCCCCGTCGGGGTGACAGGCACCACCGCGCCCTCCCCGACAAAGCCTGCGACAAAGCAATCCACAGGCTCGCGGTAGAGGACCTCGGGCGTGGCAAACTGGTGGATCACGCCCGCCTTCATCACCGCGACCCGGTCCGCGAGGGCCAGTGCCTCGCTTTGATCATGGGTGACATAAAGCATCGTCGCTTTGGTGCGCTGGTGAAACATCGTGAACGCCTCGTGCATGGACGCGCGCAGGGCCAGATCCAGATTGGCCAGCGGCTCGTCCAGCAGGACGGCGGCGGGGTCGAATACCAGACAGCGCGCGAGGGCCACACGCTGGCGCTGTCCACCCGAAAGCTGTGACGGCATACGCTCGCGGTATGCACCCAGCCCCGTCAGCTCCAGCGCCTCCGTGACCCGCGCGTTGACCGTGGCCTGCGCAAGGCGGCGCACGTCGAGGGGATAGGCAACATTGTCAAAGACCGATTTATGGGGCCAGAGCGCGTAGGACTGGAACACGATCCCGATGCCGCGCGCTTCGGGCGGGACAAAATGGCCATCGCCCGCAACGATCCTGTCGCCAAGCTGCACCGTGCCGCTGCTGGGATGCTCGAAACCTGCGGTCAGGCGCAGCAGGGTCGTCTTGCCACATCCCGACGGCCCCAGCAGAGCCACAAACTCCCCCGATGCGATGCGGGCGGTGATCTGCAACAGCGCTGCGATGCCGTCAAATTGCTTGGAGAGGTTGGAAAAGATCAGCTCTGCCACGGGATAACGCCTTTGGGAAGTCTGCGCGCAGCGGCCTGCACCACAGCCATCAGACCATGTCCATACTGTCTCATATTCTTCGGCTTGGATGGGGTCATGGCAGAAAAATGCCAGCCCAAGACCCTCGAAATAGGTGCCTTTTTCTCGTTCTGTAACAGCGGCTTCGCGGTAACATTGCAGGTTTAGGTCAACGGCTGTCATGTGCTCGCCAAGTTAGTTTTTATCAACTTAGCGGCGAACGAAGCAACCTGCGACCGGACTATTCCAGGATTGCCTCCTTGCATTGCCGGAAGGCCTTGTCATCCGGTCGTCCACATTAGCTGCCGGTTCCAATCTGTGCCCAAGAAGTAGCCTAAGCTGCGCTCTCCGCCGTTTTCCGCACCTTCGCCTTGCCGTCGCAGTCCGGAAAACGGATGCAGCCAAGAAATGCTCCATACCGTCCCCGCCGCTCAACCAGCCAGCCATCTTGACAGGTTGGGCATGCCTGCTGCACCGCCCGGCATTCTGAACACGTATGGTCGCCGCTCTTGGCGTCTCGGATGGGCAACCCCACACCGCATGCCGGGCATGCCGACATCCGATTACTGCAGAGCTTCACATGCTCGCACCGATACCAGCCCGGCCCATCCTGTCCCGGCATGTAGAGCAGGCGCCCGCCGCATTGCTGGCAGATGTGCGTTCGCTCGGAAACGTCTTGCAGGCTGATGACGCCGTAATCCGGATCCTTCATCAGTTCGGCCACGAAGGCAGAGGGGCGCGCCTCAGAGGCCAGGATCGTGACCGTGCGGCGGGCGCGCGTCATCGCGACATACATGACGCGACGCTCTTCGGCGTTTGCGAAGGGTTCTGCTTCGGGTGAGACGAGGCTCAGTAGCGGATCGTCCACGATCATGGATGGAAATCCCATCCGGGCGTTGTCGGCACCCAGAATGTTCACGTGGTCGGCTTCGAGTCCATGCACTAAATCGCTCCGCGATAGGGGCGCTTGTTTCTGGCGTTGCACTGAGCTGGGATTTGTTTCGCGATTTGTGATGTTGGGTGTGTGCTGTTGGTCGAGGTGATTTTGCCTCGATTGACAGA
>Ga0307981_1000221_pt1 | contig 61151 bp, 65 predicted proteins | sample OrgLakmetagen987_FD_201849 | JGI IMG/M metagenome (GOLD analysis project Ga0307981, IMG submission 201849) | Saline water microbial communities from Organic Lake, Antarctica - #987 | ecosystem: Environmental > Aquatic > Non-marine Saline and Alkaline > Saline | place: Antarctica: Organic Lake... | reverse complement strand
GGTCTAAGTAATCAGTTCGCAAGCCCAATGATGAATCAAAATAATTACAGTATGAATCCGTATATGATGAACAATCAATTTCAACAACAAGGATTCAATGGTGGAATGGGAATGAATAACCCATACCAACAACAAGGATTCAATAGTGGAATGGGAATGAACTTAGGATTGAATGTTGGCGGAGGTTTTAATCAAGGTCGCTACCCAAGTTACAACCAAGGCGGATACTACGGAACTCCTCAATATGGTGGTCCTTATACTGGTGGATATGCTGGTGGCCAAGGTTACCCTGGACCCATGAATAATTACATGGGTAATCAAACGAGTCCTATGGGTGGATATAACTTTTTTAGATAAAAAAATTATCAAGCGGGGGTTCTAAAAGTTAGAACCCTATGTTTACTTTTAAACCTGTAGCAATAACTGAAGCTGCTTCGATTTCTTCACTTGCATTATTTGTAAATTCATAAAATTCACCAACTTGATAGTAGGCAGCATAGCCAGTTATAATAACTGCTGGGCTCCATTTATAATCAAAAGCAGCATCAAATTCCATACCTAGATCATCTTTTTGATCAGTGTTTGCTATATGATAAGAATTATTATTGTGGTCATAAAAATCATCAGTTGCACCAGCAGTCTCTAGTGCATTTGCCATAATGAAATCTAATCTCCATCCCCAGGCATCATTTTCGTAATGAGCAAAAAGTTTTGCATAATTTGTATTTACGATGCTAGATCTAAGGGGATTTTGTCCATCTGTTTGAAATCCTTCTCTGTTATACCTAAACATTAACTCAGCTACTTGATAGTTTGGGTGTAGGTACATTGCTTCATGTGAATCATCATCATTATCAGAACCTGTGACAGATCCAAAATTTAAACCTATTTTCCATCTTGGGTTTAACTGATAACTAGTTTCAACAATATATGCACTTGCATTAAAATCTTGATCATTAGTTCTATCTGTAAATGCCGTTCCAGCTTCTCCAGAGATAAGCGGCACTTCAATTCCAAGTTTAAAATCGCCCCACGATTTTTCAAAAAAGATATCAATAAGTGTTGTTTCTTGAGAGCTAATATCTGTTGTGTATAAGTTAGAGTTAGATTCAACTTCTCTTACACCGTAAAAAATTCCAATTTTTAAATTTTTATTGCTATCATCATACATTGCAACAACAGATTGTTCATTCGCATCTTTATTACCATTTGGTTGATCTAGATCAGAGTCAAATTTTGAGAGAGCAGGAATAAGTTTAAAGTTTCCAAGCTTAAATTCAGCTTCAACACCTTCGTAACTTGAGAAAAATCTATCCCATGCATTTGCTCCATTATTTATAACAGCTCCCAAACCAAAGCTTCTTGCATACTTTCCTACTCTGAATAAAGCTGTGTCAGCATACATTTCAGCATATAGTTGTGTAAAATTTAAACTAGATCCACTGTTGGACTGAGCATAATATGAGCTGTCGCCAGTTCCCTCTTGTCCAAGATAAGCGCCTCTAAATGTTCCTGTTGTTACTTCACCTTTAACAGTAACTGAATCGTTAACAATTATTGAAGGTTTTAACTTTAAAAGTAGACTCTGGTATCGCACATTTTGATTATTATTAGTTATGCATTCAGATCCATTACCAACAACCGTACAGTCTCCAGTTGTACCTCTTCCATCTCTTATGATGTTTTGATCAAATCCAATATTTCCACTCCAATCTATGGGAAGGGCGAAAGAATTAACTGATCCTAGAAGGATGATCGCAGCACCCAGTTTCTTTAATGTTTTTTTCACAAAAAGCTCCTGTATATTTTAAGTTGTATTGTATAAAGTTGAGTGGAATAATATTCAATTCCTTAAACACTGGCAATGATATGAAGCTAATTAAAATTTTTCTGTGGTGTGTTACACTTTTTGTGCTGTCAGGCGTTGTATATATCAGTGTCGTAATAAGTGAAGTTCATCAGAAGCTGACAGATGTTGAAGTATCTTACGAGGAGAAGACTAAAGAGGAGTCAATTTTAGAAACTGGGACTCTAGTTAAAAAAAGAGATCTTCTAGATTATCTAAATTTTACAGATATTAAGTCGAAAGATAGCTTTCTTCGTCAACTAATAGATAATGAATCATTAAGGCGTTCTGGAACAAACTTCCTCGTTGATAAAGAAGTGACATTACCCAGACTCATAAAAAATGATTGCAAACGTTATAACTGTATTAAGTTTAATGCAAGCTTCGATGATATATCTCCCCTTCTTTGGAAAGGATTAATTGGAATTGAGGACTATCGTTTTCTTGAACACGACGGTGTTGATTATAGATCTCTACTACGTGCATTTGTAGCAGATGTGAAGGCCATGAAAAAAGTTCAAGGTGGATCTACTCTCACCATGCAACTTGCAAAGAATTTGTTTTTAACTAATGAAAAAAGATTCGAGCGTAAACTTCGAGAAATGGTTTATGCATTTTATATTGAATATAAATTGTCTAAAGAAGAAATAATTACAACCTACTTTAACGAAATTTTTTGGGGAGTTGTCGATGGTGTCTATATTAAAGGAATTAAAGCCGCATCTATTGCATATTTTAATAAGTCTCCAAAAGATCTAACTGACTTTGAAGCCTCAATGTTAATTGGAATGCTCAAAGGCCCTTATTTCTATAATCCATTTAGACATTTTGATAGGCTACAAAGTCGTACGGCTGTAGTCTATAAGCGTCTTTCAGAACTTTCGTTAGTGGGAGACACAAGTTCTAATCGCTGGAATGAAAAGATATGGCAAAGTTGGATAAAGAAGTTAACATCAAAAAATGAAGGCTCCTCGTTAAAGTCATTTTATTTTTTAAGTAAAACTTTAAATAATTATCTTGAACCTTATGAAAAATATGTTTTTTATCAATCTGTAAGGAAAATTAATAATCTTCTATCATTGCAAACTAAAGACCTCGACGTTGCAACAAAATTTATAGCAATCGACATTAACTGCACTGATAAAAACTGTCCTAATAGTTTTTACTATTACTCTAAAAATGAAAGAGATTTAGATAAAGCAATCTTTAGCGAACAACATCAAGTAGGAAGTGTTTTAAAACCTATTATCTATGAACAACTAATTGAACTTGGAAAAAGCCTTGATGACAAAGTTTCAACTGATCCAATTACATTAGATCTAGTTTCTGGAAAATGGACACCTAAGGATGGTTCAGAAGTCCATGTCGATGAAGTCGATTTGCGATATGCTGTGAAGAAGTCAAAAAATATTCCACTTATAAGAGTTGCATCCGAGGTTGGATTTGATGAATTGGAACCCAAGCTTCTCGATTATTTTCCAAACCTTCTAACACCCCTTGCACAGTACCCAGCCCAACTATTAGGGTCAGTTGAACTATCATTGGGAGAACTATCCTTTGCGTATTTAAAGTATTTTAAAAAAACATGTCAAAATATTAAAGATGGAAAGTATGCTTTTGAAGACTCAATACTTTTTGAAATGTCTAATGCCAAGGAGACAACAATATCAAGAGTCTCTTTGGGAGCAATAAAAGAAATTATGATGTTTGGAAAAACAGGGACAACCAACAAAGGACTAGATAACTGGTATGTCGCATTTGATGGGAAAGTATTCTACGCTATTTGGTATGGAGTTGATTCACAACGTGCAGGAAAGACTCTACGGCTTGCCGGTGCTACAAGTGCCTTTAGAATCTTTCAGAATTTCCAACTCTACCGTGGAAAGCAGCTATATGAGCTTTATTGTCATGATACTATGAACGAGATTTAAGCTTTCCACCAATATCAAAAGCCATAACAAGGCCTACAATAATAAATGGAATAGATAATAGTTGTCCCATGTTTAGGGTCATATCGTTTTCAAACATCACTTGATTTTCTTTAAAGCTTTCAACGAACATTCTAAAAAGGAAACTCAGCCACATTGCAAATCCTAAGATTCGTCCACTTTTCCAAGTATCACCAAAGCGTTTGTATAATTGCCAAAGAATAACAGAGATTGTGAAATATCCTAAAAATTCGTATATTTGAGAAGGATGCCTTGGGATAAGGTCTACTCTTTTAAATATAAATGCCCATGCAACATCTGTTTTATGTCCAACTATTTCAGAGTTCATAAGGTTTCCAAGTCTAATAAGAGAACCAGCAAATAAACAAGGTGCAGCTACTATATCCATACTTTGAAGGTAGGTGATATTTTTGTATTTTCTAATATAAAGCCAAACAGCAATGAGAACACCAACGTATCCTCCGTGACTTGCAAGTCCACCTTTCCAAACCTGTATAATCTCTAACGGGTTTGAAAGATAATATTCAGGTTGATAGAACAATACATGACCTAGACGTGCTCCAATAAATGTCCCACCAATTAGGTATGCTAAATATGAAGACATTTGTTTTTCAGTCCAGTTATATTTAACTTTTGTAATACTATAGACGTACTTTTCACCCAAGATGAATGCGAGAACAAATCCTAAGCTATAGTATCTAATGGCTATTGGGCCAATTCTAAATATTTCTGGATCTACGTCCCATACGATCATATTGACTTCTTTTAGCTTTGCGCCATAAAATTTATAACTGAAATATTATAGCACCAATTTAACAATTTCCTAAAGTTATCTCTTGCCATTTTTACGATCAATCCGTATATTTTTAGAAACGTTTGTAGGGGTATCGTCAAGTGGTAAGACATCAGGTTTTGATCCTGATATGCGCTGGTTCGATCCCAGCTACCCCTGCCACTTTCTTTTAGAGGAGAACGACAATGCGACGTTTAGTTCTAGTGTCCGGTTCATCAAATCCCTCGTTATCTAATCAAATCTCAGAGTTTTTAGAAATTCCACTCGTTGATCCTCAATTGCTAAAATTTGCAAACGGAGAAATTTATTGTGAAATAGAAAAGAATGTTAGAGGCGCTGATGTTTTTCTTATTCAAACACTTTCAACTCCAGTAAATGACAACCTTATGGAGTTGCTCATAATGATCGATGCGCTTAAACGAGCATCAGCTGAATCAATCACGGCCGTAATCCCTCATTATGGATATTCAAGACAAGACAGAAAGGCTTCACCTCGAACGCCAATTACTGCAAAGTTAGTTGCCGATATGATTACTACTGCTGGTGCTACTCGTGTCATAACAATGGATCTTCACGCTGGACAAATACAAGGATTTTTTAATATTCCTTTTGATAATATATACGCATCACCTGTATTTTTAGACTATATACAACAAAATGTAGACCCAGAGAACCTTATGATGGTTTCTCCTGATGCTGGTGGTGTAGAGCGAGTTAGATGGTATGCAAAAAGACTACACACAGATATAGCCATGATTGATAAGAGACGCACGGGTCCTAATGTAGCGAAAGCTATGAATATTGTTGGTGATGTTAAAGGTAAGAACGTCTGTATCATCGACGATATGATAGATACATCTGGAACATTAGTTGAGGCGGCAAAAACTCTAAGAGATCATGGGGCAAATAAAATTTATGCTTTTGCTACTCATGGAATTTTTAGTGGACCTGCTGCACAGAGAATTAATTCCTGTGAAGAACTTGAAGCAGTCATCGTTACAGACACTATTCCTCTTTGTGAAGAGTGCCAGAATGTCTCAAAGATTCACGTTATCTCAACAGCAGATATTTTATCTAAGGCCATCCAACGTACATATAACCACGATTCAGTTAGCTCTCTTTTCGTATGATTAAGTTAGTAGTTGGAGTCGGAAATCCAGGAAGCGAATACGAAAATACTCGTCATAATATAGGCTGGATACTTCTCGATACTTGCAGTCTTCTCGATGGAACATTTTGGAAGGCTAAATTTAAAGGTCACTATACTGAAAAGTCTATTGGTGGAGAAAAAGTCTATTTTTTAAAGCCAAATACATATATGAATTTAAGTGGAGAAAGTGTTGGTCCACTTTGTAAGTTCTTCAAAATTGAAGCAAATGAAATCCTAGTTCTGCAAGATGAACTCGATCTGCCCTTTGGACAAATCCAATTTAAAAAAGGTGGGGGACTGGCAGGCCACAATGGTTTAAAGTCTATTACGGCTCATATGGGATCACAAGATTTCTTTAGGATGAGAATTGGAATTGGACGTCCAGTGCATGGGAGTGTATCAAATTGGGTGCTTGGAAAATTTAGTGGAGATCAACAAACTGAGTTAGATATTGTAATGAAAAATTGCAATGATGCTTTGAGTGAATTTTTAAAAGACGGTATGAAAGCCGCAACAAAATATAATAAGAAAAACTTTTTAGAAATTAAATAACGGAGAAAATAATGGCATTAAATGTAGGAATCGTAGGTCTTCCAAATGTAGGTAAGTCTACAATATTTCAAGCAATAACAAGTGCACCAGCTGAAGCTGCAAACTATCCATTTTGTACAATTGAACCAAACATCGGAATTGTAAACGTACCAGATGAGAGAATGAATAAAATCACTGAACTGGTTAAGCCTAAAAGTATTATTCCAGCAGCTATGGAATTTAAAGATATTGCAGGACTTGTTAAGGGTGCCTCTAAAGGTGAGGGTCTTGGTAACCAGTTCTTAGGGCATATTCGTCAAGTTGCAGCTATAGCTCACGTTGTAAGATGTTTTGATGATCCAGATATTATTCACGTAGATGGAAAAATTGATCCAGCTTCTGACATTGAAGTCATCAATATTGAATTAGCCTTTGCAGATCTTGAAAGTGTTGAAAAAAGAATTAGTAACTTAAGTAGATTCTTAAAATCTAACGATAAAAAAGTTAAGTCTGATGCACTTGCAGCAGCACCTGTTTTAGATAGATTAAAAGCAGCTCTAGAAAACGGAACAGCGGCTAGAGAGCTCGATTTAAGTGAAGAAGAAAAAGAATTAGTACAAGATCTTCATTTGATCACATTAAAAGAGATGCTTTATGTGTGTAACGTTGATGAAGACGCTATAGATGAAGACAACGAACACGTAAAAGCAGTCAAAGCAATAGCTGAAAAAGAGAACGCAAGTGTTGTTAAAATTTGTGGAAAGATGGAGTCTGAAATAGCTCAACTTGAAAGCGATGAAGAGAAGAAAGAATTTCTAGCCGAGATGGGGTTAAAAGAATCAGGACTAGCTCTTCTTATTAAAGCTGGATATAAAATCTTAGGTCTTAAAACATATTTCACTGCGGGCGAGAAAGAAGTTAGAGCTTGGACATTTACACAGGGAATGAAAGCGCCTCAGTGTGCTGGTGTTATTCATACTGATTTCGAAAAAGGCTTCATTAAAGCTGATGTATATCACTGTGAAGATCTTTTTGAACTTAAAACAGAAGCCAAACTAAAAGAAGCTGGAAAGCTTAAAATGGAAGGAAAAGAATACGTAGTAAAAGATGGTGATGTAATGCACTTTAGGTTTAACGTTTAATTAAAAACCTAGATACACATCATATAAATAATTTTGATCATTTGAAGCCAGCGCCCTGCTGGCTTTTTTGTCTTCGCCCAGAAGCTTATAAAAAAAGATATTTCTAAAAATTAGTTTAACGTACTTTCTGGTCTCTAAAAATGGTATTTTCTCAATATTCTCTAAAATAGAATCATCATGAAATAATTCTTTTTTCCAACGTTTTACTCTGGACTCACCAGCGTTATATGCAGCTAGTGTGTATACAAGATTATCGTCATATCGCTTTAATAATTTCTTGAGATATTTTGTACCAATTTTAATATTCAGTTTGGGGTTATAGAGCTGATGAGTTCTGAGTTTTCTGTGTAAACGTTTCCCAGTATTTGGCATTATTTGCATCAGTCCTCTTGCACCAACATGGCTACGCGCATTTTTATTAAATGCAGATTCTTGTCTGATTAGAGACAAAGCAATTATTGGATCGAAGTCAGATTTTACCTTCTGAAGTCTTGAAAGGTACTGAGTTGGATAAAGGTAGGTAAGACTAAGTGGATTGAGTGTTTCAATATTTAAATTAATCCCGCGGTATATTGCTTTAAAACCTTCTAGATAGTTTCCATCATCATAAAATAGTTTTGAAACCTTAAGGTAGGGATTTGTAAAACCACCTCTTAGATATGCATTTTTCTCTGCTCTTAGAAGTCGTTTCGCACCAACAAGATCCCATATTTTAATTCTTACGAGTTTATCTTTCTCGTTCTCATGATAAGTAATTACAGGAATTGTTTTGAGTTCTTTGTTTTGTAAGTTACTTAAATAAGTTTTAGTGAAGTTTGTGTCTTCGTTCTTACTCAATTTTTTAGCACTCATAATAGAGTAATAAGAAAGAGGTGATGTATAGATTATGTTTTTGTAAATACTGTGTGCTTTGTCTTCTTTACCATTTTTTATAAAGATATGGGCAAGCCAAAAATCGATTCTGTTATCTTCATAACTTGTAAGTTCACTTAGGACTTTTTCTTTTTTGATAAATACTTTATAGGCCTGATCAAAATCTTCTTCGAGAATATAACTCCAAATACTTTCAAAATAAAGAGCTGAGCGATTACCAAGTTCCATTTCCATCAAACTAGAGAACATTAACCTGGCAGATGTATACTTTTTCTTTTGATTAAAAGTTTTTCCTAGAACAAAAAGGGATTTGAAAATAATTTGAGTATTAATTTTTTTATGGATGTCTTTTGTATAAGTCAGAAGTGCTTTGAGTTCAGTATCAAAATTCTCGTCTTTTTCAAGTTTTTCGTAAATTTCAGTAACTTTAGATCTTATAACTTTTTTAAATACATATTTCGACTCAAAGAGATTTGTTTCTTGAATTATTTGTGTCAATTCACGGTTATGGTCTAAATTTTTAACTATCATTCTATTTATAAGTTTTGGATCACCTTTGAACTGTTCAATAAAGTATTTAGTTATTAGTTTCTTTGATCTAGCTGTTTTTAAAAATTTTGATAATGACTTTGATCTTAAGGTGGATATAAAAAAGGCTGTATCATCTTTAAAAAATGAAGAAAGATCATGTTTTCTGTATTTATTCAGAAAGCTTTCTAAGCAAAATGTTGAGAGGTCAACCTCAATAGACTTACAAAGATTGAAGTGGTTAGTCTTATTATTTTGGGATAAAACAGTGATTATTGATTTATTCCAAGGAATAAAGTCTTTATAGATAGGTCTTTTTGTAACTTTGTTGAGAGTTTTACGGGCAAAGCTTAATGAGGGATTTAAAGCTAATACCTGACTTTTTAGCTTTGCGATGTGTTTGGCAGTGTCAATATCACTCTTATCTGTATTAAGAATAACAGTTGAAGAATATTGTTTATCTTGAATTGGGCTGTCTGTAGGGCTCTTCGCATAACAATGAGAGCTTATTGCAATAATGAATGTAAGAAAACTACTTAGTATCAAATAGCCTCCTGCTAACTGATCGAAATAACTTATTAACTTAGTGTATCATTCCTATTGAGAAAGCCAAGCTAATTGTCAGTTTTGATACCTATTTTGAATCTCAGAAAGTTTTCGCTGGATCTCATTTAAAACAGGCTTTTTGTCCTCTGGCACAACTAGTGAAAGATTGGCGATATATGAAGAAACTTCATCAAGATATTCGAAATCCTCAGCTCTTTGAGCATTTAGATATTCCATCGTCTCAGTAACTTCAGCTGCAACATCGTGGAAGTTGTCACCCTTTCTAAAGTACAGAGGAGCTATATCTTTTCCATTTCTGATATCAATTAAATAACTTTTAAGTTTATAAAGTGGGCCCGCTATTTTATGAGATAGAAAAATACAAACAACGAAGACTACTCCTATGAAGGCTGTTTGAAGTGCAAGAAGAAGAAGTAATAAGTCTTGTCTATTTTGAGTCAGTTCCGCTGCTTGTCCTGGTTGTTGAGAAATAACCTTTGCGTAAATGTCGTAAATAGTAATCGGGTAAATTAAAGAGGCTATGAATACTAAAGAACAAATTACAAATGCGAAGTAATACTGAAACTTTGGATTAATTACGAATATTGTTCTTTTATAAACGGCCAAAATAAACCCCTAAGTTGCTAATGTACTAATATTATTATGGTATACGTTGCAGGCTGTTACCAGATAAGGAAAAAAAGTCCCTTTTAAAGGCCAAATCTCACTCATTTCAATTATCAAGTTAAGTGAGCTTTGGTATAAAAGGGAAAATTAATCAAAGGCGAATAAAATGGAAAAAATTAAAGAGATTCTATCAGGAATAAAAATTGATGAAAGCGGTACTACTTTGGGCTCATCAAATAGAATATTAGATATTGAAAAAAAAGGTGATGATGTTCATATTAAATATAATAGAGAAGGCATTACTCCTCAAGATAAAAAGCATTTAGAAGATTTTATGACAGAGGCATTAGCTGACGTTGTAAAAGAGGATAACCTCTACATTCTATCTGAATCAAAAACGAGTGAAGAAGTTTACAGCTCTATAGGTTCAAAACCTGTTGCTGAAGCAAAAAATCCTGCACAAATAAAGGTTGGCCATGGTCAAGCAATGGATAAGAAAGGAATTGCTGGCGTTAAGAATATAATTGCTATTGGGTCAGGTAAAGGAGGGGTTGGGAAATCAACTTTTACTTCTAACTTGGCTGTGACTCTTACGAATGCTGGTCATAAAGTCGGAGTCATTGATGCTGATATTTATGGGCCATCAATACCAATGCTTTTCGACAGAAGAAAAGAAAAACCAGAGGCCAATGCAGAGAAAAAAATAATTCCTCTAGAAAACTACGGTGTTAAATTTATTAGTTTTGGAAATTTTGTTCATGAAGACGAACCAGTTGTTTGGAGAGGTCCTATGCTTGGTGGAGTTCTGAATCAATTTTTCTTTGAAACTGACTGGGGAGAATTGGACTATCTACTACTAGATCTACCTCCAGGAACTGGAGATGTTCAACTCTCAATGATGCAGAACCTTGAAGTTGATACAGCTATAATTATATCAACACCTCAAGACATTGCACTATTGGATGCTCGTAAAGCTCTGCATATGTTTGATAAATTAGGTCTTCATGTAATGGGTATGGTTGAGAATATGAGTTCATTCATATGTGATAAATGCGATAAAGAACACTTCATTTACGGTACCAATGGCGTACTAGCGGCTTCAAGTGAGCTTGGTGTTGGTTACCTGGGGAAAATTCCAATCGAACTCGCTCTTAGAAAAGGTGCAGACTTTGGAACTCCTTATATGTCACAAAATAAATTTGAAGGTAAGTCAGTATGGAATGCCTATCAGGAAATTGCTTCCAAGGTAGACAGTTATTTCAACCCATCGGATACTAAGAAGAAGAGCTTACTTTCTAAAATTTTTAAAAAGGATAAGTAAAAATTGAACAAAGAGCATTTGGTTTATATTCTAGATGAACAAGTATCAGTGGGATTTACCGGAAAGGTAAATGCACTTGATTCTAATACATCTCAAATGCTTGGATCAATTTTTATCAAAGATGGAAAAATAATTGATTGCACATACAAGGGGTCTAATTCGATAAAAGCCTTTTTTAATCTTTGTGTTGATGAGTTTGATGTGAAGAGTTTAAAGTATATTGTCGAGCCTGAGGTCATAGACCAAAGACTTGAAACTATTCATTATCCTTACAGTGTATTGAAAAGAAAAATAGTAGAAGTGATCGAGAAGTATCGAGCGGCAAAGCAACAAAAGCCGCCCGGCAATTTGAAAATAATAATTGAAGCTGACTTTATAGCAAATGGCTCAAAGGTAGATGCTACAGAATTTTCGCTCTTGAAAACTCTCTCAGATGTTAATAGAGTTGAAGATATATATTCAAAGAGTGCGTTAATTGATTATGAAATAACTAATGCTTTAGTGAGTTTAAGAAAAAAGAAAGCACTGCGAGTGCTAAAAAATAAGGAATAGAGATGAAAGGTCAAGAACACAACCAAGGTGATTTAGAAGAGTTAAACGTTAAGATTGAAAAGCAACTTGTAGATGATTTAAAGCTAATGTCTGATAATAGTGGAATTGATCTAGAAATATTAGTTGCTGTTGCTATTAAAAGATTTAGAGCGAGTCATGCGGATTATATGAAAATAAAGCTAGATTTTCCTTAATATAGAGCAAGTTAAAACCAAATATCCAACAATAATAAAACCGTCTAAAAAATAGACAGTAGCTAGAAAATTTACACTCTAGCTACTGTTTTCATAGTAAAAACAATCACTTAAATCCATACAAAACGTCATATTTCTTGGCATGCTCGTTGCAACATATATAGCAACGAGGAGAAAGAAATGAGAGCATTAAACAAACTAAGTCTAGGAACGGTAACATTAAGCCTTTTTGCAGCAATAGCAATGGGAAGTTATAATTCTATGATTATGGGTGATGATACTTTTATGGCCGACTCTTCAGGAATTAGCTTCACTAAAAGATTAGACGAAATAAGAGGCGAGATCGTTATAGGAAGGATGGCAGCATCGAGTATTCCATGGACGAACTTCAATAAGAAAGCTGAAAAGAAAGTTGTGAAAGCAAACAAAGCAATTGCAGCTGGTAAGTTTAAAAAAGCTGAAAGAAAGATGAAGAAAGCTGTTCAAGCTGTTGCTCAAACAACTGTAATGCCACAACCAGCAATAATGGGTGACATGGATCTTGAACTATCTAATGTTTTTCACAAGAAACCACTTAAGAAAGGATCATTCTCTGGATCAGCAAAAACAGTTGATGGAGTAATTGAAGAGATCTATGTAAGTCTTCCAGGTGGTAAGACAATTGAAATAAATACTAGAGAGAGAATGGCAGGAAATGTTTTTAAATATGAAGATCCAGGTACAAGAGAGATGAAAAGTGGAATGTTCTATGAAGTAAAAAAAGGAACATACATGATTACTCTTACTAATGACTCTCAATTTCCTGGTGCAAGACTTGAGTTTAAAGCTGGTGAAACTGAAATAGCTTATAACGATGACTACTACTCAGCACAAGAGAGCTGGGATATGGAAAAACAAAATCAAGTACAAGATGAGTACTCACAAGCTCAACCCGTTGAGACAGTGATTCCTGAAGATAGAATTGATCAAGTTGAAATAGACAATCAACAACGGTTTGAACAAGAAATGAGAGAAGAAGAATTTGCTAAAAATGAATTTGATCAAGTACCTACACAGTCTGAATATCAGTTTTAAAAAATGCCCTCATAAAAGGGCATTTTTTTATGAGGACAATAGACACTGGGTAAAAGTGAAGTCATAATAGAGTTATGAAAATACTATTTTTTGCTATTACACTTATTCTCTATATTACTTTTCTTTTTCTAGCTAAGAAAGGCTTCCTTCCAAAAATTCTTACACCAAACTCTGATATGGGTGTCTGGTCAAAAATTGGCTATAGTCTCTTTGGGATTTTAGTTTGTTATATTTGTCTTAGAGTTATTTCACAGTATATTTAACATTCGGTGATATTCACGGCAAGGCCACCTTTACTTGTTTCCTTATAATGCTTTTTCATATCCATTCCAGTTCGCTTCATGGTTCTGATAACTTTATCTAAAGAAACAAAGTGAGTTCCATCACCTTTTAGTGCGATTCTTGTGGCATTGATAGCTTTGATTGCACCCATTGCATTTCTTTCAATGCAGGGAATCTGTACAAGCCCACCAATAGGATCACATGTTAGCCCAAGGTTATGTTCCATTCCAATCTCGGCGGCATTTTCAACTTGACCAATTGTACCACCGAGAACTTGTGTTAAGGCTCCTGCGGCCATCGAGCAAGCTACTCCTACTTCACCTTGGCATCCAACTTCTGCTCCACTAATTGAAGCATTCTTTTTATACAACATTGCAATTGCTGCGGCTGTCAGTAGGAAATCAATTACACCTTGTTCTGTATATTTGTTAGTAAAGCGTACATAGTAGTGGAGAACAGCTGGAATTATTCCGGCTGCTCCATTTGTAGGTGCTGTTACAACCTGACCACCAGCTGCATTTTCTTCGTTAACTGAAAGAGCATAGAGGTTAATCCAGTCCATTGTACTCAATACGTCTGAGAGATTTTTTTCAGGATTTGCTATTAAGCTTTGATAGACACCCGGTGCTCTTCTTTTTACTTTTAAACCACCTGGAAGAATTCCTTCATTCATGAAACCGCGTTGAACACATGCTTCCATGACTTTCCAAAATTTCAATATTCCAGTATTCACTTCTTCTTGGGTCCTCCAAGTAAGTTCATTTCTCATCATGAGCTCTGGAATTGTAAGATTATTTTTTTTACAAAGTTCCATAAGTTCATCAGCTGAGTTAAAAGGAAATTCAACTTTTTCAGTATGCTGCTGGGTTGTTGTACTCATCTTTGCTTCATCTTCAGTAAGAATAAATCCACCACCGATTGAGTAGTAAACTTCTTTTTTGATTTCTGCATTGTCATTGTCAAATACAGCAAAGGCCATTCCATTTGGATGGAAGGGAAGTGAAACTCGACGGTGAAACTTAATATCTTCTTTAATTTTAAAATTAATTGAAAAAGTTTTGTTAAACGCAGAGACTTTAATTTTTTTGTTTTTACGAGTGCTTTCAATATATTCATCAGTTTTGTTTGAGTTAATCGTCTCTGGAATGAATCCCATGAGACCAAGAATTATCGCCTTGTCAGTACCATGACCTTTACCAGTTAAAGCCAGTGATCCATAAAGATCGGCCTTAATTGTTTTAACGCTTGCAAGTTCCTCTTCACTTAAGCTTTGAAGAAAATTAAATGCAGCTTTCATAGGTCCCACTGTGTGAGAGCTTGATGGGCCAATACCTATTGAATAAATATCAAATACACTGATAGACATGGTTAAAGATATATCCCAAACGTTTCACAAAAAATCCAAAGCATGACTGCTGAGAAAAGTGGAATCGTTAAATTATCATCTATTCTTAATGGAAGCATCTCAAAAGCACTGGTAGTAAATGAAACTAAAAGTGAAACAATTAAAACAAGTCCACTCATTTCACCAGTTGTTACACTTAGAACAAAGGCACAAATAATAAATGATGAGATAAAAAATGCAGCTGATCCCTCTAAACTTTTATGTGGAACAATTCGACGCTTACCGAATCGAATTCCAATAATTGCAGATAATGGATCAGAGATCGCAAGGGTGTATATTGCAATTAAAGCGATTGGCTTAGGGAAAGTAATAATTGTTAAAAGTACTGCAAACATATAAGGAACCATTGCTGATTCTTTTAATTGTTCTTCCGCTCTCATTATAAATTTAGTCATTGGGTGAAACTTTGCTTGAGCTTCTGGATAACTAATTCTAATTTGTTCAAAAACATAAAGAAGACATGCAATCATTCCCAAGGCGTGAACCATTTGAGAATGTGAAAATGAAATCCAGTATAGGGTAGCAACGGCCACGCCATTTCCTACATGAAAAAGTCTCCTTGCAAGTTGAAGGTCTTTTCTTGTTGGAAGCTCGGCTTCAGTATCTATAGAGGATGTATTAATAAATGATTCTTCGTCAGTAAACGATTCTTCACCCTCATCCCACGAGTAATTTATTGGTTCCATATTTATTCCTTTGAGAACTTATCGGAAATTTATTGTATTTAGTTTAAATTCAAAAGAGTTTGCTCAAGTTCTTGTGGAGTATAGTAGTCAAGCTTTCCGACTTTAATGGTAATAGTTGCAAACGGCTTTGCTAGTTTTGCCTTGTTCCAAGCTTTCTCAAAAATGTACTCACTGTTAACACTTGCCCTAATGGGAAGAATTTTTGTTTGAGTTTTCTCGGAAACTTTTGAAAGACCATCTTTGACTTTATAAATTGGGCCTCTTGGTCCATCAACTGCAAATGCTAATGTGTAACCTTCTTTAACTTTTCTTATGGCCGCTATTAATCCAGACACTGCACCTCTTGAAGAAGAACCTCTGATTGGTGTCAGGCCTAGGTTCGCAATGGCACGGCTCATAATTTCACCATCTTTTGAAAGTGAAACAAGTGCAGCATGTTTTGAATCAATAAAGTACGGAATAAGGGCTAACTCATCTTGATGAAAAAATGCAATTAAATATTTCAGATCATTGTTCGGTGATTTACTTTGAAGTAGTTTCGTTTGGTCTTCGCTATGAAATTCAAGTTTATAAGAATAAGTTAACTTCAGTAGACGAAATAAAAGTGAAGCGAAAAAAGAGAGAAGTCGTGTTTTCATAATAAAAAAAGGGGAGTATCGCTACTCCCCGTATTTAAATGGAACTAGTCCATAACTTTTTTAAGTTCTTCAGTTAAAAGAGGAACGATAGTGTAAAGGTCGCCTACAATTCCGTAGTCAGCTTTTGTGAAGATCGGTGCATCCGGATCAGTGTTGATTGCAACAATAACCTTAGATGTTCTCATTCCTGCAAGATGCTGAATAGCTCCTGAAATACCACAAGCAATATATAGAGAAGGAGAAACAGTTTTACCTGTTTGCCCAACTTGCATGTTTGATGGTGCAAAACCTGAATCAACAGCGGCACGACTAGCGCCAACAGTTGCACCAAGAACTGCTGCACATTCATCTAGAATTGCAAAGTTCTCAGGATTTTTCATAGCTCGTCCACCAGAGATAATAATATTTGCCTCAGTAAGATCTACTTTTTCATTTGCAGCAGCAACGATCTCTTTAATCATTGCTCTGATTTCTCCAGCATCAGCTGAGACTTCGTTTACTTCACCAGATCCAGCAGTTTTTGTTTCAGGCATACCAAGTGCATTTGGTCTAACTGTTGCAAAATGTGGCTTTGGTCCTTGAAGATTTACCTTTGCTAAACACTTACCTGCAAATAATGGTCTTGTTCCGTGAAAAGTATCTCCTTCAAAAATGAAGTTAGTACAATCACTTGCAAGGCCTGCATCAAACTTAGTTGCAAGTCTTGGAAGAAAGTCTTTACCAGCACTTGTTGCACCTGCAAGAACATAATCATATGAGTTTGCAGATATAAAACCATGAAGAGCATTTGAAAATCCTTCAGGACTATATTTATCTAACTTGTCACCTTTAAGAACATGAACTTTATTAGCTCCATATTCTCCAAGCACAGTTATCTGATCTGCTGCAACTTCTCCACCAACAAATACTACGTCAGCATCTTGACCACTTAAACGTCCAAGAATTTCAAGAGTTACGGGCTTAACTTTACCTTTATTTAATTCTGAATAAACTAATACTTTTGCCATTATATCACCTTCGCTTCATTTCTTAATAATCCAACAACCTCAGCAACTACACTTGCTTGATTTGCCTCATCCATTGCATCAAATGTTTTCCCAGCTGGTTTCTCAGGAGGTAATGAAAAATCTGAATACACAACACGTCTATCACCAGTTTCAACACCTACATCAGCAAGACTTAATTGTTGAAGTGGTTTTCTCTTAGCTTTCATAATCCCTGGAAGAGATGCATATCTTGGAGTGTTAATCCCTTTGTTTGTTGCGAGTACACATGGAGTATTAAGTTCGTAAACTTCAAGTGCTCCACCTTCAATTTCTCTCTTAACTGTAATCTTTTCGCCACTTTGTTCGAATCCAACAATTACAGCAACAGAAGGAAGATTCATCATCTCTGCAAGAACCTGAGGTACCTGAAGACAGTCATCATCAATTGCTTGTTTACCACATAAAACTAAACCAACATCTTTTCCAGACTTCTCAATTCCACCCTTAATAGCTTTAGCAATTGAGTATGAATCAAGATTGTCATCAGCTTCAACTAAAATTGCTTCATCAGCACCCATGGCCATTGCTGTTCTAAGTGCTTCTGTATCTTTAACACTACCAACTCTAACGACAGTTACAGTTGAACCTGCATTTGCAGCTTTTACTAAAAGTGCTTGTTCTACTGCAAACTCATCATACGGATTCATGATCCATTTAATTGAGCTTGTTTCAATAAAAGTTCCATCACCATTTGGTTGAACTTTTGTTTCCGTATCCGGAACTTGTTTTACACAGACAAAAATGTTCACTACATACTCCTTTATTAAGTTAACTGTTAATTATTTATCTTTTTAAAATTTCTCTCGCCATAACAAGTCTTTGAATTTGGCTTGTTCCTTCATAGATTTGAATAAGCTTCGCATCTCTCATTAGCTTCTCAACAGGATACTCTTTACTGTAGCCATATCCGCCAAACAACTGTACCGCATCGGTAGTTATTTGCATACACGAATCACTTGCGAAGGCTTTGGCATAACTTGCAACTTCAGTATTACTAACCCCTTGATCAACCTGCCACGCGGCTTTGTATACTAGAAGTCGTGATGCCTCAACTTTCATTGCCATTTCTGCAAGAATAAATTGAATAGCTTGATGCTTAGCAATCTCTACACCAAATTGTTTTCTCTCTTTTGCATACTTTAAAGATTCATCTAAAGCTCTTTGAGATCCACCAAGGGCAGCTGATGCAACAAGTGGTCTTGAGTAATCAAGCGTCTTCATTGCTATTAACCATGCTTCCCCAGGAGCTCCAAGCATATTTTCTTTTGGAACTCTCACATTTTCAAATCTAACTCCACGAGTATCGCTTGAACGATGTCCCATTTTGTCTTCTTTTTTACCAAGGACTATTCCTTCCGTTCCGCCTGGAACAACTACTGCAGATATACCTTTATGTCTTAATGATGGATCAATAGTTCCATAGACAACAAACTGATCAGCGTGACCTGCATTCGTTATCCACATTTTTTCACCATTGATAACCCAGTGGTCTCCATCTTCTTTAATTGTAGTTTGGATTCCAGCTGCATCAGATCCATAGCCAGGTTCTGTTAAGCAAAATGATGCAATTTTAAATTCTTCAGTAAATGGTCTAAGAAATTTTTCTTTTTGTTCATGTGTACCCGCAATTTTTATTGGTAATAAAGCGAGATCGTTTGCCATGAAAGATGTGTTTATACCCATACATCCATAAGCTAATGTTTCACCAATCATTACAGCTTCAACTTCTGAAAATCCAGCTCCACCATATTCCGCAGGAATGCAGGTATTAATTAATCCAAGCTCCCAAGCTTTTTTAAATTCTTCTTTTGGAAATATTCCTTCTTCATCATATTTTGCAGCAACAGGCATGAGCTCATTTTTAGCAAACTTCATTGCCATCTCTTGCATGTCTTTTTGATCTTGAGTTAATTCAAAATTCATTATTTAGTCCTTTGTATAGGTTTTGCTTCTACTTCAAATTCAAGTGGTATTTTAAAACATTTCTCAATTTTTTTAAAGAACGGTAACTGTTGCAACGGCCGTACAACAAAGCTTCTATCAATCCATCGAGGGTGAGGAACTATAAGGTTGGGCTCATCTATTGACGCTTGATCCCAAAAGATAATGTCAATATCTACAGTTCGCGGGCCTTTATCAACCCCTCTTGTCCTTCCAAGTGTCACTTCAATCTCTAAAAGATCTTTCATAACTTGTTGGGGAGGGATGTTATGTGGGATTTCAAACTCTAAAACCTGATTATAAAAGTCCGGCTGATCTGTATAATCCACAGCAACTGACTCAAATACATCACTTTCTTCAATGAAAACAAATTTTCTTTTTAAAATATTCTTAACTCTTTCGAGATTTTGAAGCTTGTCTTCTAGATTGCTTCCGATCGCTAGGATTAAGCTCATTTTTATTTATTAATCTTTTTAATATATTTAGATGAAACTGAAGGAAGAGATTTCCCCTTTTTGGCTTTAGGTTTATTTTTTAAACCACAACCAATCACTAGAATTAATATTAAAAGAATATATATAGTTTTAAAATTCAATACCAAATCCTATTGCTAAAATATCAGTTCCCAGATCTGCTTTTAAAAACCATCCCGGTACGAGTCTTCGAAGAATTGTAACTCCAACTACTACTTGATTCTTTGGAAGATTATCTACAAACTCTAGCTCTTTAGTATTTAAAGCTTCGTTAGTTGCATCCTTACCTGCAGCAGGACTAGAAACCGACTGATATTGAAAACCTATATATGGCATAAAGTAAGAATATAGTGGTGCTTGAAATGTATATTTGAGTCTTACAATAAAATCGGTCAAAACAGTTTGAGTTGAATTAGCCGGAACGTTATCCATCGAGACAACACCCATCGTACCTTCAACCCAAATGTTATCAGCAAATTGATAAGCCCAAGAACCATTAAACTCTGAAAAAACTTCGTCTTCACCCTCGCCGCCGTTAGCGAAGGGATTGTCGAGTGTGTATCTGGCATAACCAGCACTTACAATATTATCAGGCTTTATGAGTCGAGTGTCTTTTCCAAAAGAATCAAGATCTCGATCTAGAAGAGTGTTGTCGTCATAGAGATCCTCTTCGCTATTTATTTTTATATTTTCGTCAGGGTTTGTTTCAACTTTGACTTCTTCTTTTTTGAAGAGCCAACTGTCATCACCCTTCAAGATTTTTATATCTAAATCTTTTCTAATTCTTTTCCAGTTTTTTAAAGAATAGATTCTAAGAATTTTTATTCCAACTAGATCGTTTTGGTTTTTTGCAACAACTGCACGGGCCACAGCATCCTTGTCGTTGAGAACTATAGTTATGAAATCACCCTTAAATAGCATCTGATTAGTATTGGTTATGACAAAAACTTTACGTGACCTTCCGATAATACGAATCGTCTCCGTAAACATCTCTTGAGAATCCCCCAGAGTCACACCAGAACTTATATCATCCACAAGATCCTGTGAATAAGAAATGTTTATGCTCACTGCAAAAAGAAGCGAGAGTATGAAAATTTTAATAGGTCTAACTTTGTGCAATAACATATATCCACCTATTTTATAGAACTTATAGGGCTCCGTAAATAAATCAATCAGAAGAGTATCTAAAAAATATTTGGATTGATTGACTCTTTCACTATGTTTTTGCTATCTATGAACTACACAACATATTGGGGAGGAAGCATGTCTGAGCACGCATATAAGGAGCTATCTAGTGGTAACAACAAAATGTTTGTTGTTGTGGCCGGAAATATCGGTAGCGGTAAAACGACCTTAACTAATAAGCTTTCAGAAAAACTTAATTGGAAACCTTATTTTGAGTCTGTTCAAGATAACCCATACCTTGCTGACTTCTATGAGAACATGAGTAGATGGAGTTTCCCTCTTCAAGTTTATTTTCTTACCCACAGATTTAATACACATAAACTAATTGAATCAGGAATGGGCAGCTCTATTCAAGATCGTTCTATATATGAAGATGCAAATATATTTGCAAAATCACTTTTTGAGACAGGTGACTTAGACGCAAGAGACTATGAGAATTACTGCAGTCTTTATGAATCAATGATTCAATATTTATCACCACCAACTCTTATGATTTTTCTAAAGAGATCTGTTCCAAAACTAACAGAGAGAATTAAACTACGTGGACGTGATTACGAACAAGCGATTCCAATTGATTATTTAACTAAGCTCAATCAGTACTATGACGAGTGGTACGATAATTACGACCTTGGTAAATCTCTAATAGTTGACACCGATGATCTAGATTTTCTTGAAAATGAAGATCATTTCGACAGACTAGTTAAGAGAATACACGACACAATTGATCAACAGGATTTGTTCTTTCAATATTAAATTAAAAAGAATTATTTTTCCGATGCTCAAAAATTTCAAAGACATGTTATAATTTCTTAAAATCATTTTAAAAATCGAATTTAGGAGATAAAAATGAAATTATTAGTTTTAATGTCTTTATTAATTGGGCTCGTATCTTGCTCTGGCTCAAAATCATCTTCAAATCTAGAAGAAGTTGATGCTGGAATCGAATTAACAGATTCAAATGAATTTACTGAAGACATGGCTACTTCTGATGTTGTCGCTGACAACACGGATTTAACTATGGAATCTTTTGATGAAAGTCTTACTTCTACAGAAGCTCCAGTAGAAACAATGGGAATGAACAATGACTCTTTGATGACTGATCCGATGATGGCAGAGACTGCAGCAGCACCAGTAATTAATGAAGTTGGCGGAATGGGTGAGTATACTGTAGAAAAAAATGAAACACTTATGATGGTAGCTTTTAAAATCTATGGAGACTATTCAAAGTGGAGACAAATATCTGCACAAAATAATGGTGTTAAAATGATTAAAGAAGGAACTGTCTTAAAGTATGAGAAACCTTTAGAGGTGTTTACTTGGGCTCCAGAAGGGAATAAATATCTAATCAAAAATGGTGATACTCTAGGATCTATTTCTGATACTTCTTACGGAACAGTAAAACACTGGCAAGATATTTGGAATAATAATAAGCCGTTAATCAAAAATCCAAACAGAATTTTTGCTGGGTTTACAATCTTTACTCCAAATATTGAAGGAAGAGATGTTGCTAACAATGGCTCTGAACTTTAATCTAAATACTGACTTATAAGAAAAAAAGCAGGCCTATTTAGGCCTGTTTTTTGTTTAGGATAAATGAAAAAAATAAAATACTTTCTACTACTTGTACTATTAGGTGGATGTAGCTTGTTCAAAAGCTCAGATCAACAAAAAATTGATCTGATTGATCTTTCAAATAAACCAGAGTACATGACGGGCGATTATCTAGATCAGATGAAATCTTTAGAGAGTTCTTACTTAGAGACTGAGGGAAACAAAAAGATAAATCTATCCAAAAGTAGTATTAACTATTTCAATAGTATTATTGAACAAATTCAAAAAAATAATGAATTGTTCTTTAATAATAGTATAAATGCAAATTTGACTATCATTGATAGTGAAGTGCCTTTTCATTTCTCACTTCCGGGAAAAAGTATATTTGTATCAAGTGGTTTAATAAATAAATATATAAAAAGCGAGAAGCTTCTATACTGTTTAATTATCTACGAACTAATAAGATCAGAAAAAGGTATATACAGAAAACAAATTGTTGTACCAACTGGCTTCTACTCTACTGAAAAAATGTTATCAACTATGAGACTTAGTATTAGTGATAAAGTTGAGATACATAAATGGGCCTTTTACTTACTGAAACGAATTGGTATCGATACAGATAACTATCTATCTTGGCTTCAAATTCAAAATAGAAATTCAGTAGACTTCTCAATGCAGTTGGGTGACCTGAGTGTCATCTCTAGAGAGGAATCTCTTTTTAAAGCATTTATTATAAAAAATACAGGCAAGAAATCTGTGAAATACCACGCTGGATCATCGCGAGGATTTTATCGATTCATCAGAAATATAAAAAGGTAACTATGAAACCAGAAATGTCAGAAAGACTATTTATTGAAGAACTCTTTAGACAATCTGTTAAAGAGAAAAAAATTAATATTGAAAAAATAAAATCTATCGAAAGACTCACTGGGGATGCTTCAACTCGAAGGTACTACAGAGTATTTTGTACAAAAATAAGCTACGTTGTTTGTTTGGATAATCCAAGTGAGGATGAAAATGATTTTGTACAAAAACAAAGTTTTTTTCACGGGGAAAAAATACGAGTACCTCTTGTTTTGGATAGTAATCCATCAAAAGGTTACATACTCGAAGAGGATCTTGGAGATCAAACTCTAATCCAGGAAATGGTATCTATTGAAAACCCTAACGAGGAATTAGAGACATATACAAAAATCATAGATGAACTTATCAAAATTCATAAGGTTAAGACGGACAAAATTAATGCTAGCCAACTTTTTGAACTAAAGTTCGATGTTGCAAAATATATGGATGAGATTGACTTTAGTCTTAGATATTTTTATAAAAAGTTTCTAAAAATTTCTGAACTAGGACCAATAGATAAGCTTAATAATGAGTTTAAGCGAATATGTATTGAAATTGCATCTAAAAACATGGTGCTAACTCACAGAGATTTTCATTCGCGAAATATAATGGTTAAAGATTCAGAGCTCGTTATAATTGATTTCCAAGATGCAAGAATGGGTATTCCTCAATATGACTTAGCCTCTCTACTGGATGACTGCTACTATGAACTAAATAGTGATAATAAAAATATACTTCTTAAATACTATTATTCTGAAATGAAAGAATTTCTTGTTGATCAAACAAGCTTTGAGGAATTTGAAAGGCTATATGATTTAGTTACGATTCAAAGAGTATTTAAAGCAATAGGTAGCTTCTCGTATATATTCGAACACAGAAAAGATGAACGTTATGTTAAGTATATTGGCTTTGGGATGGAAAAAATAAAAAAAATCCTCTTAAAAAAAACCGAGTATAGCGAGCTTAGAAAAATCCTTTTTGGTAGTTATTATGCAAGTTGATTACGTCCTTATTCTCGCTGCTGGCAAAGGGACACGTATGGGAAAGGCAGGAGAAGTTCTTCCTAAAGTACTATGGCCCATCTTTGAAAAATCACTTATAGAACTTGAAGTTGAATATGCAAAGACCTTCAATCCAAATAAAATTTTCATCAATCTTTTTCATGAAAAAGATTCGCTTGAAGAAAGAATCTTAAATAAAATTGATGATGAACTTGTCGAACTTGTTAAAGAAGACGAGAAACTAGATATAGGTGGAGCAATACATAATATTGCTTCCAAGGTTAACTATAAAGGTAAGTTACTCATAATAAACGCAGATCAGTTTATTATGTTGAGTGATGAAGTGATTGAAGAGTTTTCTAAAAAAACAGATCAATCAGCAGTTTGTCTGCTTTCATACTCAGTAGATAAATTAGACGGATATAACGCTTTAGAGATTATAGATGGAAAGTTCAAAGGAATTATTCAAAACTCTGATGTCCAATCGAAAGCTTTTGACACTTATACTGGTATGTCTTGTATAAATCTAGACAAGCTTGAAAAGGTAAGTGGTGAAAGTAAATTTTTTAGTAGTATAGCCAATCCCAACAAAAGAGATGTCAGTGTCTTAAATATCGAGACTAGTCGATACTGGGACTTTGGAACTATCCACAGATACTATAAATCGATGTTCTTAATTGTAGATGCTTTGAACGCAACAGACCTAGATCCATTTGTTGAGTTTCTAAAGTCTTGTGATGCAATCAATGGTGATAAAATTGGACAAGGCGGTTATGGGGCTGGTGAGGGAATTATAGACCTTGGGAAGAATAAACCTTTGGTAAAAAATACTATTTATCTCGCTCAATCGAATATCATCCCAACTGAGAGATATTCAATTATTGGGCCTGAGACTGAGGACTTAGTCGTTCTCAATTAGTTTAATACAATCGACAGGACAGACCTCCGTACAAATACCGCAAAGCGTACAGCTCCATGAATCTATTGCATACTCTCTGCCGTTGGTAATAATCGAGTTTTCTGGACAAATGAGTCTACAAGAATCACAACTTATACATGTTTTTGATATCTGAAAAATCTCTGTCATATTTACTTCCGTGTGGATGATGTTAAACTATTATACAATGAAACTGAAAATAATCTACCGAAGTTCTGTCGTTTGGAACATAAGCGGCTTTACGATTCTCGCTTTTTTCTTTCTTTACGCAGAAAGAGCACTGTCTTTAGAGAAGACGGCTTTAGACATGTCTTTTTTTAAGAGCTTTATTACTTCTAATAAAATATTACTAAGCTCTTTTATTATCTCTATCTTGAGTCTCTATACTTTGAGAAAGTTTAGTTTCACCCTGGTCCTTTCGCTACTGGTGTATGTTGGAGCGGTTTTTATATATGACCTATTTCAACAGTTTGATAAACTCATTTTACTAATGTTATTTTTCTATATTATTTTCTCATACTACTTTCTGCTTGAGCTCTATACTGAGTTATCCAGAGCATACTTGAATCCAAAATTTAGCGAAAATGAACTCTTTGATCCAATGCTTTATAAAATCAATGCTTCAATAGTTGTCGACTCAAAGGTCGTAGGATCTGGTTACCTGACCAATTGGGATGAAGTTAGTTGCTTTTTGCATACTTCGGATAATCTTAGTGAATATGAAGGTACTATTAAAATCGAGTTCGATGGATGCGAATTTCTTCAAGATGCAAAGATTGCCTCTAAGGGTAATAATATTGGAATAGGGTTAAAATTTGTTAGGAATGAAAATGATACAATTTTGAATTGGAATGAATTTATTAAAATCATTACTGATCAAGGTTTTCAAGTGGAGTACATGAAATGAAATTAGTCTTATTATCTTTAGCCTTTGTCTTTATAAGTTGTAATAACGGAGCGTCTACACCTGAAGGATTAATCCAAAAATTCGTAAAAGACAGTATTGCAGGTAAAGCAGATAAGGACTATTACGCCGAATATACTACTGGGGCTTTATTGGCCGCTTCAGTTGATTTATCAGATGAAGAACTAGATGGATCTAGTCTTGGATCACTGAGTGACGTTGACGTTGATATTTTAACTAAAAACTGCGAAGAAGATAAATGTATCGTAACCTATATTATTAAATATAAAACTGAGTCTAATGGTAAAAAAGCCTTTGAGACTGAAGTTAAGAAAATTGCTGAAGTCGTTAAAGAAGGCGAGTTTTGGAAACTATCTGATGTTAAGAATATAAAAACTTTTCATGAGTCTACAGAGCCTATTAATCCATTAGAAGAAAAAAAGTAATAAAACCTTAATATTTCATAATCAGTATCCGATAAGTTCAGTATGGATGAAAACGGTAATGATTCAAATTTAATTGAGATGATGATGGAGGAAACTCTTGATTTAAATCCTCAATTTAGCGCTACTTTCGACGAAAAATCGAAGGCTTACACTATCCGTATCAATAAATTTCTATTAGAAGTACCAAGCAATTGGAGCTGTCTCACTGTTTCAAAAACAGGTGAGATCCTATTTCCAGAGCATTTTTTAGAAGTTTTACAACCAGAAATTGGGCTTGGAACACTGGAATCAGTCTCTATAGTCAAAGCCTTTGATAATACATTCCAGCTCGACGTCAGAGTATCCAATCTAACGGATCTCAAAGCCGCATAAACCTTACCACTAGAAGCATTCAACAATTCATGTTAAATAAATAGTATGGAAAAAACTGTTTTTAATAAATATGGAAAGAAGAACCTCAAGGGAAAACCAAGCTTTTTAAAAAGCAAGATTCCCAAAGGTGATAACTACGTCCAGGTAAAAAGAAGCCTCAGAGAAAAAGGACTTTTTACAGTTTGCGAAGAAGCCAAGTGCCCAAATCTTTCAGAGTGCTGGGCAGATAAAACTGCAACGATGATGATCCTTGGAGACACCTGCACACGTGCTTGTAAATTTTGTAATGTTAAAACTGGTAATCCAAAAGGCTTACTCGATCCTGATGAACCAAGGAAAGCTTCAGAGATGGTTGAGCTTATGAGCTTGGACTATATCGTTATTACAAGTGTTGACCGCGACGATCTTCCAGACTTTGGAGCTGGACAATTTGCAAGCGTAGTCAATCAAGTGAACCTCGACCATCCCAAGGTAAAGGTTGAAGTTCTTATTCCAGACTTCGCCGTTGTTCCAGAACATATGCACACATTGGCAAAAAGTAGACCCTTCGTTATTGCTCAAAATATAGAAACAGTTAAAAGGCTTACTCATCCTGTAAGAGATCGCAGGGCCGGTTATGATAAAACGCTAAATGCTTTAAAATTTTACCGAGACAACTACCCTGACATAGCTACTAAGAGTTCAATTATGGTGGGTCTTGGCGAAACAAAAGAAGAGCTAGTAGAAACTATGATGGATCTTAAAGAAGCCGGAGTTAAGGTAATAACTTTTGGTCAGTACCTGAGGCCCACTCTAGCTCACCTAGAGGTTCAAAGATATTATGAGTTAGAAGAATACGATCATCTAAAAAAATTGGCCTACGATATTGGTTTTGAATTTGTGGCCAGTGGTCCAATGGTTAGAAGTTCGTATAAGGCGGCTGACTATTTCAAGTATCTTGAGTCAAAAAATGCATAAGGTATTTTCTGAGTTAAGCATTCCAGATGATTGCATTATAAGTGAAAAAGAAAATATACTTATGGTAACAAAGTGGAACTGGGAGTACTCAGAGTGTCTCTCATTTCAAAAACAAGCCCAAAAATTTATTCAAAATAACAGAAAACTTAAAGTTTATATTTTTACCAATCATCCTCATTGCTTTACACTTGGTCGAGGAAATGAGCGAGGAGATGATACTTTGGTCCCCTTTGAAAAAGAGACGGCTAAAGATTTTAAGTTTCCACTTTATAATATTCACAGAGGTGGAGGACTAACTTTTCATTATCCCGGTCAGTGGATCTTTTATCCAATCCTCGCTTTAAAAGAGTCGTTCTCGTTGGGTGATCTTTCTTGTTGGATGCTAAAGTCAGTACAAAAAACTCTTTCTGAAAAATTCTACATCGATAATGTAATCACAGCTACTAAGCTAATGGGAGTGTGGAGGAACAAACAAAAACTTGCCTCTATTGGGATTGGTGCTTCGAGATTTGTTACAGAACACGGACTGGCTTTAAATTTAATTTACGATAAAAAAATGTTTGATGAGGTCAATAAAACGAGCCCGTGTGGAATTAACCCAGAGACTTACACGAGTGTTGATCGAATAATTAATAATGATTCAAATAATCTAATAGCAGACTTTCATAAACACTTCCTTCAAATCATTATAGCTCCTTAGAACTAATAGACCTGTTAATAGGTTGACTGAGACTTATGAAAGATTCTGTTGCTTGGATTTCATCAATAGCTTGAAGCTTATTAATGAGAAACTCATGGAAATTTTTTATATTCTTAGTATGGACCTTCACAAGTAGTGCATAGTTTCCAGTGGTATAATAAGCTTCAACTACTTCGGATAATTCTTCTAACTTTCTAATGACTCTATTTGTGGCCTTACTTGAGACCAGGTGGATACCCAAGAATACTGTGACATCAAATCCTAAGATAGTTAGGTCAAGGCTTAAGCTGCTGCCTTTAATGAGGCCTGACGCCTTCATTCTATCTACTCTTTGATGAATGGTTCCGCCTGAAACAGATAAAGTTCTCGCAATTTCTATGAATGGTGTTCTGGCCTCATTAAGTAATATGGTCAAGATCTGCCTATCAAGAGTATCAATTTCGTATTTAACGGTCATATTTACACACCTAAATTATGTTTTTCTTCCTATAACAAGACAAATTCTATCATATTCTTAAAAATGATGGAAATTACTATTAAATCTTGAGAGAAACCCTTAAAAAGTCGATAATATAGTAAGGAGGTTGAATATGTGTGGAATTTTATTATTATCAGGAAGCCCAAAAGAAGTTGCCGAAAGGGCGTTGGAAAAACTGTATCACCGAGGTCCAGACTCGCAAAACCTTGTAGAGACTAAAGATAAGTTCTTAGGTTTTTCAAGGTTAGAGATTAATGATCTCTCATCGACTGGCAATCAACCGTTTGTTTCCACCGATATGTTCTACATGTGTAATGGAGAGATATATAATCATAAAGCTTTAAGAGAAAGTGAAAGTCGTTTCTCATTTAAATCAACAAGTGACTGCGAAGTTATTATTCCTCTTTTTGAAAAGGGAGGAATAAAAAATATTGTTGATCAAATTGATGGTGAGTATGCAATTGTGATTTTTGATGCAAAGGCTGAAAAAGTTTATGCTGCAAGAGATCCTATGGGAATACGTCCACTTTTTTATGGATATTCAAAAGTTGATAAAAAAATATGCTTTGCATCTGAAGTTAAGGCCCTAGTCGAGGCTTGTACTGATATCTCGCCTGTCCTTCCTGGTCACTTTTATGACGGAGATAAGTTTGAAGTTTTTCACGATCACTCAGTTGTATCCTCATTCTCAAAAGATAATATAGATCAAGTCGCTATTAAAATAAGGACTAAACTTGAAGCAGCGGTTGAAAAAAGAATGCATTCAGATGCAAAAATTGGATTTCTTCTTAGTGGAGGACTTGATTCAAGTCTCGTTTGTGCAATTGCACAAAGGCTTAGCGATAAACCAATTAAAACTTTTGCAATCGGAATGGATGAAGACGCTATTGATTTAAAATATGCAAAAGAAGTTGCAGACCATATTGGCTCGGATCATACTGAAGTCATTATCTCTAGAGAAGATGTTATAGCTTGCTTAGAGGGTGTTGTTGATTCACTAGAAACTTGGGATATAACAACTATCAGAGCAAGTTTAGGGATGAGTCTAATCTGTAAATTTATTAAAGAAAAAACCGATGTCAAAGCTCTTATGACTGGAGAAGTTTCAGATGAACTCTTCGGTTACAAATATACAGACTTCGCACCAAGTGCAGAAGAATTTCAAAAAGAAGCTTCAAAAAGAATCAAAGAGCTCTACATCTATGATGTACTAAGAGCCGATCGTTGTATTAGTTCGCATTCACTAGAGGCAAGGGTTCCTTTTTCTGATCGTGAATTTGTTGACTACGTAATGTCTATAGATCCAAAACTAAAAATGAATACTTATGGAATGGGAAAACATCTCTTGAGGATTGCTTTTGAAGGTGACTACTTACCCAAGTCAATCCTTTACCGTGAAAAGGCAGCCTTCTCTGATGCTGTTGGACACTCACTAGTTGATTGTATAAAGGACTTTGCTGAGAAAAAATATATTGATGAAGACTACATAGTTACTTGTTCTAAATTTGCTCATGGAAAGCCATTCACAAAAGAGTCTTTAATGTACAGAGAGTTATTTGAAAAATTCTATCCTAACCTTGGAAAATTGATTCTCTCTTTTTGGATGCCAAATAAAGAATGGGAGAACTGTGATGTGCTCGATCCGTCAGCTAGAGTACTACCTAACTACGGTCTTTCTGGATCCTGATCGAGGAAGGCTTGCAAACCTTCTTAAAAGATTGTGGGTTAATTTGATTTGAGAGCTAAATCTCTCTTTTTTACGGAGCTTCAATGCGTTCTCAATGAGTTCTTGTTGAGTTAATTCATCGGAATACGAATTATTGAGTACCTTGTTGAGAAGCTTATCAGATCTGAGAATATTCTTAAATACGATTTTAATAAAAATAATTCTCACTAAGAAAATTAATATGCCACTTAAAACAAATGACAATAAGGCCATATTTCTAACTCGATTTAAAAAGTAAGATGACTCGGGCTTAATCTCAAATCGAAAGCTTCTATCTCCTGCAGTTGCAAAGATAAAGTTACCAGAATCGTTATCACTAAAAACCTCTGAAGAGTGAATATCAAATCGCTCTCCAGCAATAAGATCATACTTATCTACGGCATTGATTAAAAGTTGGTTTTTATCAACAGATTGATTATTGATCTGAGCAAAATCAATCGCTACTAGACGAGAAAGACTTTTGTGAAAATTTGTTTCTTCAAAATACAAACTTGTATAAATAATGAATGTTGATGTGATTGTCGCAATAATTGCCATTACAATTGTAGATATACCAAGTGAGTTTTCTAATTCTTTATCCATGATAGTCTCGCTTTAATAACTGTTGAGAAGAAAAAAGACGGCTGGGTAAATACACCCCAGCCGTTAAAAGATCGTAAATTGAACTTGTACGGTAACTTGAACTTGAACTTGAACGTGAACGTGAACTTGAATTTGAACTGTAACTTGAGCGGGAACTTGAACTTGAGCCGTATTTAGAACTTGAGCATTTAGCTTGGTTGTTTTCTGTGAGACTTAGTGTAGATAGAAAGTGAGCTTTAGCGTTAACTGGAACTTGAGCGAATAACTGTTGTAGCGAGGGGAATTTAGCGTTTAGATCTTTTGTCTCGGTTAATATTAAGATGGTGTTAATAAATGGATTAACAAGTAGGGGGATTGTGAATCTAATGTGTATTAATTCAACCGTCTCTAGTAACATTTCTAACGAGTGAACTAAGTAAGAATTAATGTTTTTCACTTTAAAATTTTTCACAAATCTTAACTCCAGTTGTTTTCCTGGAGATATAATCTATTAATTTCGAAGAATGTGAGACTTTATTTAATAAATTAAGACGTCCTTAATTATAAATAGTGACCTATTTAGAGGAATGAGTACTTCTAAACTCATTTGGTGTAGTATTTTCTCTCTTTTTAAACTGAGCGTTAAAGCTGGATTTTGAATTAAAGCCTGATTCCAGCGCTATAGCAAGAATAGTCACGTGTTCAAATTCTGCTGACGAAAGCTTTCTTTTCGACTCAATAATTCTAAAATCGTTAATAAACTCGTTAAAGTTCTTGTTTAAAATAAAATTTATTGATTTTGAGATCTGATAACTTGGAATATTGCACTTATCGGACAAAGAATTGAGTTTTAAGTCAGCATCAAGATAGAGACTCTCATCTTTTACGTACTTTATAACAGAATTTACTATTTTTTCGTATTCTTCAAAGTTCTCATTTTCTGTATTTGCTGGATTATTAGCAACAGCTTCGGAAAATTTCAGCTCTATCTCATTAGTAATTGCAATTTCATCTTCTGATATTGGAGCTTGCTTTAGACATCCAAATGTTGGAACCAGTACAACAGCATAGAAAAGGATCATTAAGGAGATTTCTTTAGTAAATTCGTTGACGGAAAAATAGTGTTCGGCAAAGGTAAAGAAAACAGCAATAAACAATGAAACACCTATTAGGCACTTGAACTGCAGGCTTAGCCAAGAAAACTGAAACTTTTGTGTTGATGAGTTAGCTAGCTCAAACCTAATATGAGTATGTTTAATCATGTTGAGACACAGTATAGAGGCCACAATTGATAGTATCAATTGGATGCGTAGCAGTGCAACGGACTTGATAGAGGGGGTACCCATATAGACGAGGTCAATTCTTTTGAGAAAATCCAACTCATTTAAGAATAAATTGGATAGTAATAGAATAAAAACAATTGCGGATAGAACCCCAATATATATTTTCCTAGTAGGCTTAGTTGTATAAAGCATGTAAGCCACCGGAAACATACTATAACAGGCAAATGCAAATCCTCCGATATAAAGAAAGTAGGGGGCGAAAAATATTCTGTTAGTGACAACCAGGTAGAAATATAATGATATTGAAAATGCAGATAAATCAGTCAAAATGATCAATGCTTTTTGAATTAAGTTTTGTTTATTCACAGTAAAAAGAATTACGTTCTTAACGAGCAAGGTCATTAAAAGTAAAGTAATTATGATTGTCGCTGTAGTTGTATAAGACATGTATATAGTTTATCCTCTATTTTACCATCTTGGGGATTAAAAATGTTAAGATTAGTTTATATTCTAGTATTTTTACAATCACTTAGCCACGCAAATGTGAAAGACGTTGTGGTGTGGGAGAGAACTACCCAAAAACCATTTTCACTCAACATTCTTCTCAGAGCTATTGAATTAACTGAAAAAAAATATGGAAAAATAAATCTTACTCCATCTATGAAGCTTCCACAAAGTGAGGCACAAGAAAAAATATTCGCAGGCGAGATACACATTAGTAGTATGGCCCCAACGAAAGAGAGAATGAAACGTCTTATACCAATTCAAATACCGCTATCTAGAGGAATGCTTGGTTTGAGAGTGTGCCTTATCCATAAAGAGGATAAGGCGCTATTTCAAGCAATTAGAAAAAAGTCAGACTTTAAAAAATTTGGAATCAAGTTCGCCGTTGGATCTGAGTGGGCCGACAAAGAGGTCTTACTACATAATGGCTTAGATATACTAGAAGCTGAGAGTTTTGAAGATGTCTTTAAAATTGCAGTTAAAAATAAAAGAATTTGTTTCTCAAGAAGCCTCAACGAGATTCTAGATGAAAAAATCCAATCAAAATCGTTTAACTTAATGGTGGAGAGTAGCTTGCTAATTCAATACGATTTGCCAGCTTATTTTTTCATATCAAGTAAAAAGCCTGAACTGGCCAAGCGAATTAGTGAAGGGTTGCACCTTCTTAGAGAAGATATGGAATTTTATAGAAGCTTTTGGAAGAAATTTGCGATTGCGTTTCAATCAGTTGGTATTAAAAATCGAAAAGTAATTAGGTTAGAGATGCCTCATCAATATGTTCCGGATGAAATCTTAAACGATCCCCTTCTGTGGTTACCTAACAGGTTGAAGAAATAAAAAAGCCTCACAAACGTGAGGCTTAGTTACTTTTATAATTTTTTTGTATTCTATAAGGCCATATAATATTTTTTCATCATAATAGCGTCTTCTTCAAGGTTTGGAGAGTTACAAATTATATAACCACCACAGTCTTTGTCTTTAAGAGCTTTAAGCATGTCTTTCCAGTTAAACTTAGATTTTTCAAGGTTTAAATGCTTAAGGTCACCCTTAGAGTTAGAGCTAATTCCAGAAACATGAACATGCATGTTCTTAAGAGCTTGAGCACCGATTTCAACTTCTAGACGGTCTAGAACAGCAGTCATTTCCTCATAAGAGTTATACTTGTCAGTTCTTGCGAAAAGATGTGAAAAGTCCATACAAGGCTTAACACTTCCAACGTTCTTAGTAAGAGTAATTAATTCTTCTAGAGAACCAAACTGAGATGTTTTTCCTGTAAGTTCAGGTCTTAATTCAATTTCAATATCTAGTCTTGAAAGTCTCTCTTCAATAACGTTCATTGATTTTTCAACAAGATCAAAAACATCATATGGTGAGTCTTTCATGTAGAAAGCTGCGTGAAATGTCATCGATTCAGCACCACAAAGATCTGAGATCTTAGCTGTTTGAATAATTCTCTCAACAGAAGAGTCGATCTTATCTTGCTCACGAGCATTTAAGTTAATGTAGTAAGGACCATGTGAAGTAAGTGGAATATTCAACTCGTAAGAAACTTTTCTTAGAGCAGAAGAAACTTCTTCTTTCATTCTAACTCCATGAGCGAATTCAAGTTGCATGCAATCCAACCCTAACTCATGAATTCTTTGAACACCTTCAACTGGACTGTTTTTCTTTGCAGTCGAGTTTGGCACACCAGCAGTTCCGAATAATAGCTTATCAAATGACATTGATACTCCTTCCTATGTATAAATTCCCAAAATAATGCTTAAAAGATCTGATCTTTCCATTGTGAAAACGATCTAACACAACTTGAACACCCAGCACCTAAGTGAAACTCTTTTCTGAGAGCTTCTAAATCAACATCTTGGTTCTTGTTAAAAAACTTTCTTATATCAGCGACACTTACACATAAACACTCACAAATCAGAACATCATCATTTAACAATTCTTTGCGCTCCCCAGCGCGGAGAATTTCTAGTTCATAATCATCTAGGTCATCTTCATTCACGGGTGATTCCGAGTGTTTTAGTTTGTATGTCGAAGCTTATGCTTTATAGCCCTAACCTGGAAAATTGTCTAGGGCGATGCGTGGTTAATGTAATAATGATAGGGAACAAAGTGTTTCATACTAGATAATATAAAAATTTAATCTATACTGGTTCTAACTAGTTGAATTATGTATAGAACGAAAGCGATAATTATATATTTACTCGTGGCGTTGTTTCCCGTCATGTTTGCCTATCTCACCTTTGGTGGAATCCTCAGAATTGCGACTATTCTCGCACTCTCACTTGCAACTTTATTGATGACTGTCTTTAGCGACAAGATCATTCTTTTATTTTTGGGGGCCAGAGAAATTACTGACTTTGATCAACATGATTTTTTTCAAATTTTAAAAACTGAAGTCTATAAAGAGCTTGAAGATCTACCCGCGGTTTATCTTTATAATGGTATTGAAATGAAGCCATTTGTTTTCAGTCTAAGAAATTCATGGAGTATTGTACTAGATCGTCAGTTAATCGAAAGACTAGATCTCAATCAAACAAAAGCACTTATTAAATTTCTAATTAATAATAAGAAAAAATCAGCTTGTAAGTCCCAAACTATCGGGATGGGAGTTACATCCGCTCTGATTTTCTTTACCTACAGCTTTTGGAAAAAAATAAGTTTTGGAAAAGAAAATACTTTTTTTAAGGCTGGTATTTTCATGTCATTCATTATGATAAAGCCTTTAGTCGAATTCATCTTAAAGCTTTCAACAAATAATGAAGATATTATATGTGAGCCAGAATTAAAGCCTGTATATATGTTGATAACGAAAGACAGTTATCAAAAATCCTTCTTTGAATTTATGCTCAACCACCTAGAAGCTGACCATAAGTTAAGTTTAGGTTTAGTGGGGTATCTGGAGAGTTTTCCGCTTTTAGAGAACTGTAAATTTAATGAGGGCCATAATGAATATTAAGGAAAAACTCAAAAACATTGAATACAATAATCTCTATCCTTTGTTTTTTACAATAATATTTATCCTCATCTTAATTCAATACTCATTTAACTCACTAGATGCAATCTTTTATGACCTATGGGTTAGAAGTGACTTTGGGACCTCATCACAGGACAACATGGTTGTAATAACTATGGACGAAGAGAGTGATCAGTTTCTAGGTGAGGTTTATCCATATACGTATGCGACACATAACAGACTAATGACAAGGCTATCAGCAGATAGACCAAGTATTGTCTCTTATCTAGTTCCAATGCTTGAGCCTGAAAATGTTGTAGATCAAGAAAATTTAAATTCACTTCATAAAAAAATTCAATCTTATCAAACCATTGGCGGAGCATTTAGATTTGGAACAGATAAGGATGCTTGGGGAGAACAAGTCCCGCCTGAAGGTATGAGGGATATAGGATACTCACTTGGAATAATAAACAAAGATGGAAATGTTTTTGCTCGAGACGACGTTACAAGGAGAGTAATTCTAAATATTTCTGGAGAGGACTCACTACACCTTTGGGTCGCAAATAAATATAGATTAAAAAAGGGAATGGAGCGCATTGAAGCATCAGAGTTTCAAGGTGCCTATTACGATAGAGAAGCCGATGCTACTTTTGGACTTTTTAGATATGGATCGAATCCAAATGTTTATAAAAAAGTCAGGACAATTCCATTTCACCGAGTAGTCGTAGGGAATTTTCCCCGAGGATATTTTTTTAATAAAGTCGTTTTAGTTGGACCTCAGTACTTATCAAATGTGGGGGACTTTATTTATACTCCGTTTGGAAAAGAAGGTGCAAAAGCATCTAAGATGAATGTCCACGCACAGATTATTTCATCCTTAATTACTGAAAAGACTATTTATAGAGTTCCTGACTGGGTGACGGATATAATATCGATTCTACTTGCTATATTTTTATCGTTTTTAATTTCTAAAGTTCAACCTACTAAAGGACTTTTGATAACGATGGTAATCTTAGTTTCCATGTTTATTATGGCCTATTTCTCCTTCGTAGGTCTTGGCGTTTGGTTTAAGTTATCTCACATCATATTAAGTATATTTGTGGTCTACTATATCTGGGTGCCATTTAGAGCAATTGGCGAGTACCAAACGAGATACGCAATTCAAGAAGAGACTAAAGTATTGAAAAAAGTAGATAAGCTAAAGGCAAACTTTATCAGTTTAATGAGTCACGATTTAAAAACCCCAGTGGCCAAAATTGCAGGAATCGCAGACATACTTAGAGTTCAATACGATAATGAACCCAGGCAAAAAGAGCTGCTCGATGATGTCGTTCACTCAACTAAAGAACTTAATAATTTTATAACATCAATTTTAGATCTGACAAAAATTGAATCTAGAAACTTAGACCTCAACCTTGCTAATAAAGATGTAAATACTTTAATTGAGAGTACAATAGAGAAACTAAAATACGAAGCTCGTGAAAAGCAAATGACGATCAAAAAGGATCTCGACCCACTTTATCCCATCAAGGTAGATGTTGTGCTGGTTAACAGGGTATTAGCAAATTTAATAGGGAACGCTATTAAATATGCCGGTGATGGAAAAGAGATTTTTGTCAAATCTTGGGATGATGAGCAGTGGGTCACGATTGAAATTAGTGATAATGGTAAAGGTATAAAGCAAGAAGATATTGAACATATATTTGATAAGTTTTATCGAGTAAAAAATGACGACAGTCATATAATTAAAGGTTCAGGGTTGGGCCTTTATTTGGTAAAATACTTTATCGAACTTCATCAGGGGACAATTACCGCGAGTAGTGTTTTAGGTGAAGGTACTAAATTTATAATTAAATTAAAAAATGAATAAATTCATTAGGAGAATTCATGCATAAGGTACTAGTAGTTGATGATGATAAAGTTTTACAGCAGTCTGTAAAACAAGCATTAGTTTTTCATCACTTTGATGTTGATGTTGCTGACAACGGTAAAGAAGCTGTGGCTGCTGTTTATAGAGAAAACTATGATCTGGTTGTTATGGACGTTAACATGCCAGAGATGGATGGGATTGAAGCGCTGATCGAAATTAAAAAACACGATCCTTCGATTATTGTTCTTATACTTACCGCTTATTCAAATGTATCTGATGCTGTTAAAGCAGTTAAAGAGGGGGCTTTTAATTATTTAGAAAAGCCAATAACTTCAGACAATTTAGTCGCATTAATTAAACGAGCGTTAAAAGCACGTTCAATGGTTGAGACAACTGCCTTCTCTGCTCCAACACTTTCACTTGGAAATGATGGAGAAGATAAGTTTGTTGGTGAATCAAACTCAATGAAAAAAGTTTTTGATGTAATCAGCAAACTTGCAAAAGTAAACACTCCCGTTTTAATAAGAGGAGAGTCTGGTACAGGTAAAGAACTTGTAGCAAAAGCAATTCACTATAACGGTCCAAGAAAAGATAATAAATTTGTAGCAGTTAACTGCGGTGCAATTTCTGAGAACCTTATTGAGTCTGAGTTATTTGGACACGAAAAAGGTGCCTTTACAGGAGCTGACGCTAGAAAAATAGGAAAGTTTCAGTATGCAGAGGGGGGAACTCTTTTTCTAGATGAAATTGGTGATATTTCTCCTCAGATGCAAGTTAAACTTTTAAGAGTACTTCAAGAGAAAAAATTCACACCTGTGGGTGCTAATAGAGAACTATCTGCAGATGTAAGAATCATAGCAGCTTCTCATAAGCCCTTTGAACAGATGATTAAGGATGGGACATTTAGAGAAGACCTTTTTTATAGATTAAATGTGCTTCCCGTCTATCTTCCTCCTCTTCGCGAGAGAAAAACTGATATTCCACATCTTGTTAATTACTATGTTAATTATTTTAATGAAGTACATACTCTTGAAGTTAAAGGTGTAAAACCTGATGCTATGGAAGCACTTCAGAACTTCTCTTGGCCTGGAAACATTAGAGAGTTAAGAAATACTATAGAGCATTGTTTTATCATGGAAGCTTCGGACTATGTAACATTGGATGCTATTCCAATGAATATAAAAGATGGCTCTGAAACTATAGTTGCAGAAGATAATACACAAGACGCTGTAATAGATTTCAAAGGAATTAAAAGTTCGGTTCTAGATAAAGATCCATCTGAAATTGATGATTCTCGCTATCAGTTTGTTTTCGCAACAAAAGAGGGTGACCTAATAAAGATGGACTTTCAAGCAGCAAAAGATAAGTTTGAAAATGAGTTTATTATTCAAGCTCTTAAGCTTAATAAGGGTAAAATCAATCAAACAGCATTGAATGCAAATATTCCAAAAAAGACATTACTTCGAAAAATAGAGAAGTACGAGATTAATCCAAAAGAGTATTACTAAAATGAAAAAGCTAGTCCTACTTCTGTTGTCTATAGTTGTTATCATTGTTGTTGATCAGTGGACTAAAATATATGTCGCTAACAACTTCTACGTTGGTGAAAGTGTGAAGGTTATTGATGGTCTAATGAACTTCACTTATGTACGAAATACTGGAGCTGCATTTGGTTTTGGTGGTGCATTTCACGACTGGATTCGCTACACAATTTTTAGAGCATTACCAGTTATCGCCTGTGTCTGGTTATTAGTTCTTCTGATCAAATCGTACAAAGAGAAGCTTTTATTGAGCTGTGCATATGCACTTATTCTTGCCGGTGCAATTGGAAATTTGATTGATCGATTTAGGTTAGACTACGTCATAGACTTCTTTGATTTCTATTATGGAAAAAGTCATTTCTCAGTTTTTAATATTGCAGATAGTGCAATCTCAATTGCAGCTGGTCTTCTAATTATTGATTACTTTAGAGAAAGGAATAAAGATAAAAAACTAAATGCTTCCTAGTCTAAACATTTTAGGAAACATAATTTACTTGTACCCATTAATGATGGGACTGGCGTGGGGATTGGGTTATATAATAGCGCATAGACTTGCACCCAAGTCGGTAGTAAATCTAAACTTAATCTTATTCGGTCTTTTTATAAGTTCTTGGGCCGGTGCTAAGATATTCTTTCTATTTACATCAGCATATATTAATAAAACAATTTTTTTAGCAAGTTCAAACTTTTGGTTGGGTGGAGGATTTGTCTTCTATGGTGGATTAATCTTTGGACTGCTCTTTATTATTCTCTATTGTGGACTTAAGAAAATTCCGCTAGAAACGTTTTCTTTTTTAATTATTTCTTTAGGTGTCGGCCATGCAGTAGGCAGAGTTGGATGCTTTTTTGCAGGTTGTTGCCACGGTATTATTTTTGAATTTGAAAGTGTCGACCTTCACACACCTGTGCAACTCTTTGAAGCAGTCTTAGTTTTATTGATAACAATTTCTGCTTACAATCGATTAAAAAGTAACAATGAAGTTATAAAGTTTTATCTTGTTTCGTATTCCGTCATTAGGTTTTTCCTTGAGTTTTTAAGGTCAGATCTCATAAGAGGACAATATTTGGGACTATCAACATCGCAGCTTATTTCTGTGGCGTTAATTATCATTGTCAGTTTACCTTATTATAGGGATAGATTTAGAGTAAACAAACTGTAACTTATTGATATTAACGTGTTTTGTTAATGGAAAAGTCTTTCTATTTATGATAGAAAATTAGAAATATTTAAAAGAGGATCTATGAAAAATAAACTACGTTTCGTAACTGCAGCAAGTCTTTTTGATGGGCATGATGTTTCGATCAATATTATGAGACGACTCCTTCAATCAAAGGGTGTTGAAGTTATTCACCTCGGACATAATAGATCAGCTCAAGAAGTTGCGTCCGCTGCAATAAGTGAAGACGCTCATGCTGTTGCTATTAGTTCTTATCAAGGCGGACATAACGAATACTTTAAATATGTAAGAGAGTTGTTAGATGAAGCCGGTGCAAGGCATATTAGAATCTTTGGCGGTGGTGGTGGTGTCATTACTCTTAAAGAAATTAAGGCCCTTGAGCAAATAGGAATCACTAAAATCTACCATCCAAAAGATGGAATGAACTTGGGGCTCGAAGGCATTATCGACGATATGATCGCTAAAGCTGATTATGATATTTTAGATGGCTATGACTTTTCCAAAAAAGATAAGTTGAGCGATCTTGAGATTTCAAAGGTTATAACTCACATTGAAGATAAAGGGGCACTTCCATTTGCTATATCAGAATCAAAAGTTCCAGTACTTGGAATAACTGGAACTGGTGGAGCTGGTAAGTCGTCTTTAATTGATGAACTACTGCTACGATTTTGTCGTTATTATCCCAAACAGCGAATAGCCTTGGTTTCAGTAGACCCTACAAAGAAAAAAACTCAAGGTGCACTTTTAGGCGATAGAATCCGACTGGGATCTGCAGGGTTTGAAAATATTTTCATTAGATCTTTAGCCACTAGAAGTTCTAAAAATGAACTCTCACCCCAGATTGAAAATGTGGTTAAGTTTTTGAAGACTCAGTCATTTGACTTAATTATTGTAGAGACCTCAGGAATTGGACAGGCTTCAGATTCAATTACAACGATCTCTGACAAGTGCGCCTATGTAATGACTCCAGATTATGGAGCAGCTACGCAATTAGAAAAAATAGAAATGATTGAAGTTGCAGACTTCATCGTAGTCAATAAATTTGAAAAACCAAGAAGTGAAGATGCTCTTCGAGATATTAGAAAACAGTACAGAAGGAATCACAAGTTATTCGCTGGCCACCCAGGTGCACCTGAAGACGACGGATTACCTATTTACGGGACTATGGCATCTAAGTTCAATGACATCGGAGTAAATGCACTTTTTGTTGATATTGCAAAAGGATTCAATTTTAAAACAGACGACCTTGATCTTATTTGTGACAAAGCTTCAAAAAGTAAAAAGGCAATCATTCCAGCAGGACAGATCCAGTATCTTAGGGACATTGCAAAAACCGTAAAAGATTACAATTCAAAAACAATAGATCTCACTCGACTGTTAGGTCAGTACGACGCTTGCTTAAAAACTGAAGAGCTTTCAAATGATGAAGGTTTTAAGTCAGAGCTTTCAAAAATTTGTAAAGAACTTAGAGATAAAATCGGTGAAGAAAACTTTACTTTAATTAAATCTTTCGACGACACAATAGAACAATTTAAAAACGGAAAGTTCTCGTATCAAGTACGAGATAAAGAAATAAAAGTTGATACTAAGTACATATCACTTTCTCATCAAGCAATTTCTAGAGTGGGATTTCCAAAGTTTAGTAACCTTGGAGATAAAATCGATTTTATCCGCTCTCAAAATGTGCCAGGCTTCTTCCCATATGCGACTGGTATTTTCCCCTTTAAAAGAAAAGATGAAGATCCAAAAAGAATGTTTGCTGGAGAAGGTGGACCTAAAAGAACTAACAAAAGGTTTCATTACCTCTCTAAAGATGACCCTGCAAAAAGATTGTCTACAGCATTTGACTCGGTAACACTTTATGGTGAGGATCCTGATCATAGACCGGACATATTTGGAAAAGTCGGTGAAGCCGGTGTAAGTATTGCAACTTTGCAAGATATGAAAGATCTCTTTGATGGTTTTGAACTCACTAGTCCTTCAACTTCTGTATCAATGACTATCAATGGTCCTGCTCCAATACTGCTCGCAATGTATATGAATACCGCTATTGAGGGTTTATTGAGTGGGGCTGATAGAGAAAACAAAGAGAAACAAATCGAAGTAATGCGACAAGTTCGAGGTACCGTTCAGGCCGATATTCTGAAAGAGGATCAAGCGCAAAATACATGTATTTTTTCATTGGAATTCTCAATGAAGTTAATGGGTGATGTTCAAGAATTTTTTTGCCAAAATAATATTAAAAACTATTATGCAGTATCTATTAGTGGCTATCATATTGCCGAAGCTGGTGCGAATCCAATTACTCAACTTGCTCTTACTCTTTCAAATGGATTTACTTTTGTTGAGTACTATTTATCCCGTGGACTAAGCATTGATGAATTTGCTGGGAACTTGTCTTTCTTCTTTAGTAACGGACTTGATCCTGAGTATACTGTTATCGGTAGAGTTGCTAGAAAAATTTGGGCAACAGCTATGAGAGATCGTTATGGAGCAAATGAAAAATCTCAAAAGTTAAAGTATCATATTCAGACTTCAGGTAGATCTCTTCATGCTCAAGAAATAGACTTTAATGATATTAGAACAACCCTTCAGGCATTTCTAGCTTTGAGTGACAACTGTAACTCCCTTCATACAAATGCTTATGATGAAGCGATTACGACACCTACTGAGGAATCAGTAAGGCGTGCTATGGCCATTCAAATGATTATTAATAAAGAGTTTGGTTTAAATAAAACTGATAATCCAATGCAGGGCTCATACATCGTAGATGAACTTTGCGACATCGTTGAGGATGCTGTACTTGCTGAGTTTGAAAATATCTCAGATAAAGGTGGTGTTCTTGGAGCAATGGAGTCCATGTATCAACGCTCTAAAATTCAAGAAGAGTCACTTTATTATGAAACATTAAAAGATAGCGGAGAATTGCCAATCATAGGTGTTAATACTTATCTTGCGAAAGATGTTGATGCTCAAATGGAACAAGACATTGAATTAACACGTTCAAGCTATGACGAAAAAGAAGCTCAGATAGATAGACTTAGAGCATTTCAAAAAGCTAATCCTGATAAAGGAGCTGAATGCTTAAAAAATATAACCGAAGCAGCACTTAAAGATGAAAATATCTTTGCACATATTTTAGAGGCCGTAAGATATTGTTCTTTGGGACAAATCACAGAAGAGCTTTATAAAGTTGGTGGAAAATACAGAAGGAATATGTAGTGAAAAAAGCGAGCGTATACACAAGAGGTGGAGACATGGGCGAAACAAGTCTTGTTTCTGGAAATAGAATCAGTAAAGGTGATGAGAGAATCGATCTTTACGGAGAAGTTGATGAACTAAATTCTTTTCTAGGCTTCGCATGCTCAGAGCTTGAGAAGATTAAAATTGACTCTGACCTCTATACTTATACTCTGGGGTTACAGTCTCGACTGTTTGATTTAGGGTCAAACTTGGCTTGTGAAAAAGAGTTGCAAGAAAAATATAAACTTCCTCAAATTAATGATGATGAAATTTTAAAAATGGAAGCTCAGATAGATCTTTTAAATAGCTCTTTAAAACCAATTCAACATTTTGTTATGCCCGGCGGAGAAGAAGCTGCAAGTAGATTTCATATTTGCCGAACTGTTTGTAGAAGAGTTGAGAGAAGTCTTGTTCGGTTTGAAAACCATAACCCAGGTGAATTACCTGACAACGCTGTAGTGTTCATCAATAGGCTATCTGACTTTTTGTTTATCGTTTCAAGATATGTGAATACTAACCTTAAAAGAGAAGAAATTCTTTGGATACCTTAAACTAATCCCATGAATTTTTCACCGATACTAGATTTCGTTTTTCCACGATTAATTTTAAAGAAAATATAGGCACTAATAACTCCCACACCAATTAATATCAAGGTAATGTCGGCACTAATTGCATCAACAGGGCTCTTATCAATATATAGCTCTTTAAATGTCTTATGATCGAAAAAGTAAAATCCAACAAACCCTGTAATAAGAAAAGTAAAACTGATGATGAGGTCAATAGCTTGAGCAATCTTTTCTCTTAAGAGAAATAGTTTTTTATTAAAACCTTTCTCACGTTTCGCAACAGTCTCTTGAACACCTTCATAAAGTTTATCGTTTATAGGCTTTTTCTTTTCAAATATTTTTTGGCTTTGGTCAAGCTCCAGAGTCACTTCTCTGGCTGCATTATTTCCATGACCAACAGGTTGGAGAATTTTTTTAATTTTTGCCTCTAAACGATCATGGTCAAAGTAGAGATAAGAACTACCAAGTTTAACTTTGTCGTCTAAATATATTCTTTGTTTATATACTCTTATACCATTTAGAAAAATCCCATTTTTGGACTCGATATCTTCAATAAATACACAATTATCTTTTAGGTATATAGAACAATGAGTCGAACTGGCCAATTCATCTGATATTGTAACGTGAGCTTTGGTGGAACGACCGATAAGTATCGGTTTTTCTCTTAGAGCAAAAGTAGATTTTTTACCTTTAGCATCAACAATGGCCACAAATACTTTCAAATGGTAGTCCTTAACTCAACTTAAGTAATTTACAGGTGAGGGTATCCCTTGTAAATCTTTTCGGTTGTTTAGCTTATTATATCAATATTCTAACATACTGAATTTACGCTAATTTGATATAAAAATGCTGGTTTTTTTGCTATATATCGTATACTTAGATCAAGAGGTAATTATGGATGCAAATTTAGTAGAATTAACAGATAAAGCAGTTAAAGAAATTAAGAGAATTTTTGAGACTGATGAATCCAATTCCAACAAGGGATTAAGACTAGCCGTAATCGGTGGTGGATGTTCTGGCCTTCAATATAAAATCGAATTCTCTGAGAAAAAAGAGAAAGATAACATTATAGACCATGATGGCTTTGAGCTGATCATGGACCCTAAATCTTCAATTTACTTAAAAGGTATTGTGCTAGATTTTAAAGACGGACTTAATGGTAAAGGATTTGTTTTTGAAAATCCAAATGCCAAGAACACTTGCGGTTGTGGAGAATCTTTTTCTGTCTAAATGCTAAAGCTATCTTCAATTCTTTTTAATCAAAGAACCTCTCCTTCATTTATTCAATTAAACGACTATATTCGTATTGAAATTCGTGGTGTGGACGCAGAAAGCTTTTTATCAAATCAATTAACAAGTAATATTATTAATCAAAAGCCTAACTTCTTTAAAGAGTCCGCAATCGTTGATGAAAAAGGAAGATTAGTAAGTTCATTTTTTGTTTGCAAACAATCTTCTAATGCTTTCTATATAATTGTAAAAAAGTATATTGAATCAGAGTTATTAGCTAGATTGAATAAGTTTTTAATCTCTGAAGATGTTGAATTTGAAACTTCTGCTCCATCAATTTTTATTGAAGTTAATAATTTCATAAGTAATGAGAATGAATTTCTCGGTAATTACTGCTCTTTGCCTTCAAAAATAGTATTCAGCACTCCTAATTCAAGCGAACTAGATTCGGCCTCACACGAGCTCTTAAAGCTTTCTAGCGGTTTTGTTGAAATGGGTTTACATGCAAAATCTGGTGAGCTCATCACTAATACATATCTTACAGAATCGGCAATAGACTTTAATAAAGGCTGCTATCCAGGTCAGGAAACAATTAGTAAAATTGTTAATAATAGAGGGGCAGCATACTATCCAGTTGCACTTATTGGTAACAAAGAAATTCAAGACATCGATGTTATCAGTGGCGATAAAAAGATTGGAACTATCGTAGAAAAAATTGAAGTTGAAGGTGAGTTCCTCCACTATGCATTACTAAATAGAGAAAATAGAATTGAAGGAAAGAAAATTAATATTAAAGGTACTGAGTACTTTGTAAAAAACTTTCCACTACTTGATGGCTCGATTGATGCGAGGACTGAAGAGATTTTTGATGAAGCCGTAAGACTTTTTCAAGTTGATGAGAATGAACGGTCTAAAGAGCTTTTGAGATATCTAATTAATATAAACCCAGCCTACGCGGATGCATATGAGTCCCTCGGTGTAATGCTTGGTAGAGAAAGAAAATTTGAAGACGCCATCGAGGTTATGAAAAAGCTTGCAGATGTCGATAAAACTTCAGTCATGGCACAGACAAATCTTTCAATGTACTACATGCAGCTTGGGGACAAAGAAACTGCAGAGATGCATAAAGCAGAAGCTACACTTAAACAATTTGAACAATTTGGTGTTGAAGCTGACAAAAGAGATCAAAAAGAAAAAGTGCTCGCACAGGAAAAAGCAGATAAAGAGAAAAGAGAATCAATGTTTCATCAAGTTTTAGAAATTGATCCTGAAGATGCGTTGGCGAACTTTGGTCTTGGTGAGCTTGAAATTGAACGAGAGAACTTTGAAAAAGCGCAAGATCACTTAAAAAAAGCAATTATAGCAGATCAGAAATACTCGGTGGCATACTTGGCTTTAGCAAAAGCTCAGCTAAACCTCAAGCAAGATCAATTGGCCAAAGCTACTCTTAATAAAGGTATTGAAATAGCTTCTAAGCTTGGTGACTTAATGCCTGCAAATGAAATGCAAAGCCTTCTTAATAAGCTTTAATATTCAAATTGATAACCTCTCCAAGCTAGGTTATAGGCGTTAATATCCTTATACGAATCTATAGTTTCACACTTAAAACTCAATTTAGTATTTAAGCCAAAAAAAAGCCCTGTGGGTTAGACAGGGCTTTAGATACAGAAAAATGGCTGGAATGGAGGGATTCGAACCCACGACCAATAGATTAACAGTCTACTGCGCTACCGCTGCGCCACATTCCAGTTGAAATCTGTAACAACATTTATAAGGTCAAATCAGTATTCTGTCTAGTCCTTTTTACTATCTAAGTAGCTAAAATAATGAAAATTTATTGAATAGAGCTAATCATCACTCAAGTTCATGGTAAAATTAACCGACAAGTTTAGTCAGAGATAGGAGCTTATATGCTAGGACCTTTGGGTTCATCCATTATATCTATTCTTAGGGTTTTAACGCCATCTGAGATTGATAGATATACTGATTCCATTTACGAAGACGGTATGGTTACGAAAGTAGCTGCCGGAGCTGAGGGCTTTGAGCCTTTTGAGAAACCACCAGGTGGCTTCAAGCCTCGTATTGTCACTGAAGAAGATGAGTCTGATGAATCTATGTTCAGTGAAGGCAGTGATGAAAAATCTCAGGATGAGTCAAAAGCTAAAATAATACCCATCAGTAAAATGGTTAAATTAGAGGACCTTCCAATTGCTATCCAACATTTGCCGGAGTCCAAAGACAAGTCTCTAAATAGTGACAAAAAGAAATCGATGAACTCTTTGAGTGACCTCGGATTAAAGTCAGCTAAAGAGTTATTAGAAGAGCAGAGACTTATTCAAGAAATAAAGAATCAAAGTAAAGATTCAACATCGGTATTTATTTTAAATGAAAGAGAAAAGCTTCGTGAATCAAAAGAGAAGATCGCAAGTTTAATGGCCATCTTTGAATATAGAAAAAGTGCAACTCAAGAAATTATCGTTCAAGATCTAGGAGATGATGAGCCAATGATCTACGGCTCGTCTGGTATCTTAATAAATACTAGGACTTCTTAGATAAAAATGAGATCAAGCATTTCACCTTCATTCAGTTTTAACTCTTCAAATTCTTTTGCTTTAATAAAGATAGTAGTGTCATCTGTCTTGCAATGAACCATCGCACTTGAAAATTGTAGATCGCTATTTTTTAAACGTATTAAAACTTTAGTTTCTAAACCGGTATCAACGCATGAGCTAGCTTTTAGCTTTTTCATCTCACGAATAGGTTTGATCTGATCTGTTCTACATCTATAGTGAGGCCCACCGTCAAATGGATCAACCTCTTGCGTGTATTCAAATCCAATTGACTCAAGCATTTTTTTTACTGGAGCAGTATCAGCACCAACATTACCAATCGCATCTCTAGCTTTCATTGGAAGTAGCGTCATGTAGATATTATCATTTGGAAATAGACTTAGAATAAATTCTTTATTGGACCTTGAGAGAATGTCGGCTTCTTGATATTCCATATTCATAAAACGTCTTCCGATCGCCTCCCATAATGGAGCTTTACCGTCTTTATCAAATGGAGGCATCAGCTCAGAATGGACTTCACTTTTAAATCTTTCCGGAAAAAGTCCAATATAGAGAAAACGGACAAAAGAAATTTGTTTGCCTAGTTTATTAGCATTTCCTCTGTAGTCTGGATGAAGAATAAGACCACCAATCTCACTTGGGCCATTTGTATCTAAACCAAGCTTTAATGTACCGTGAACAAAACCAGTGTTAATGGTGGTGGAGAATTTGTTTTCATGGGATACACGAAGAAAAAAATGAGGTTCTTTTTCTGTTCCGTGTTGTGCATGAATCATTGATACACCAATGACTCGATTACTATCTGTATCTTCTAAAACAAAAATATAATAGTTTTTATCAAAATTAGCTGAAGGCTTTTTAAAACTTTTAATAGATTTCGTAATTTTATCTTGAATAATCTTTTTGTCGTTTGGAAGATTTATAAAAACAACTTTTGAACTTAATTCAAATAAATCCTCTAGATCATTATTAACAACATTTCTTAATATAAACATTTCTAATTCCTCAGCACTCTGGTTATTCTATCGAGTAGATCATCAAGTCCATTATTCGTAAAACTGGAAGGCAAATTTAAATAGAGTGAATCATCTATAAAGTTTGATTCACATATATGAATGCACTCTTTCGCAAAGTCTAGTTGAGTTTTATTATTATTCACAATAATAATATTGAGCCCTTTGGCTAAAAGAATAGTGTTGTTCGCAACAAAGCTTTTAACTCTACTTTGAATCTCTTTCACTCTCGAGCCAGATACTAAAACAGTATTTATGAAGTTAATAATTTTACTATTCAAGTCACTGCATTCTATAAACTCACCATTTTTAAATCTTATAACTATATCTTTAGTGAAATAAAGATAGAGATCTTCATAATCATGAAGTTTTGCCGGCAACAGAGTTTCTTCACAGAAAAATATATCTTTAACGGTATAGGCCTCTTTGGTATTTAACCTTTGGTCTAAATTGCTAAGTGAAATAGTCTTTGCTGGGATATCGTACTCGTTTAAAAATGTTCCTTTGAAAGTGAGTGGAAGTGAGTGTCCCCAAAATGGCTTTTTAGAACTCAATCTTAAATCATAAAATATATTGCCATTATTATCTTCGATTAAAGGTCCAAGTGCATTTGTAATTTCTTTGAATTGTATTGAATGGAAAAACGGTTTTCTCAAGTGATTTGTAGAAAAAACTCTTTGAGAAAAACTGTCTAGCTCAATCATGTTTATTTTCTCGCTTTTGCATTGTGCTAGTCACTAAAGTCCCTTGCTTTCTTTTTAATAGGATATCATAATATGCTTTATGACTAAGAATTCAAATACCATCTTATCCGTATTTAAAGAAAATTTCGAGTCCAAGCAGTTCGATCAAGCTTTGCTCGTTCTACAAGAGAATAGAGACTCTTTTGACTCAGCAGTTTTTTACTATAATTTAGGATCTGTCTATTTAGCTAAGGATGAGCTTGTTTTGGCGAGAGTCAATTTGGAGAAAGCTATTGATCTTGGAATTGAGTCAAATCAGACGCTTAAAACCTTAACCGTTGTTAAGGAGAAAATGGGTGTTAATTCTTTAGAAAAGCCCAGTTCGAGATTAGAAGCTGTTCAAGGGGGACTTGCTCAGACTGGAATGGACGTGTTTTTAAGTGTAAGTCTCGTTTTGGTTATTTTTGCAGTTATTAAAAAAATGGGACCCTTGTTAAAAGCTCTTTGCATCGTTACAGCTTTCCTTCCACTTATATACTTTTTTGTCACAGTTAAGGGACACGAGAGGTTTATTGCAACCGAGGAGACAAAAGTACTTCGCGGTCCATCAAATATGTTCGAACAGGTTCAAGAAGTTCCCAAAGGAATGGTCTTCATTATAAAAGATCGTCTAGATGACTGGGTTAGGGTAGAATATCCTGAAAGCCATCAGGGATGGATTTATACAGAGGGAATTGAAAAGCTATGAATGACTTAAATGAAATGAGTACTGAGAGAAAGGCACACTCGAAGTCCAAAAGGTTAAGAATTCCTATTATCAAGTACTTTTGGCAAGCAAGTCCTCTAACTGGATCTAGAAAGAAAAATATTCAAAGTTTTTTTAGAAAGATTCCGGCTTTTGATGATTTTTCTGATCTTGAGCTATATACCTTTTCAAAGTACCTCCACATCAGAGAGTACGATGTAAATGAAGTTGTGTTCACTAGAGGTGAGGGCGGTTTTGGATTTTACATCCTATTTGAGGGATCTGTAGGAATTAGTCTATGTGATAAACATCAAATAAAAGATCCTGAACACAAGATAAAATTTTTAACGACTTTAGAAAGATATAATTATTTTGGTGAGCTATCTCTTCTTGAAGATCAAAATAGAAGGAATGCTAGTTCAATTGCTTTAGAGAAGACTACACTTCTTGCTGTTTATAAGCCCGACCTCGAGGAGCTTATTGAAGAGCATCCAGTTGTCGCTGCTAAATTTATTAAAGCACTTTCGTATGTAGTAGCCAAGAGACTTCAGCTTATGGCCGGAGAGTTGAAAATTACTAAAGATCGTCTTTTTGAAAGTTTGCAAGAAAGTTTACAAGATGATGGATAGAAGAGCTTATAAAGGGAATAAAGCCCAATTAATATTCTTTTTAATCTCACTAGTTCTGATTACGATCGGTGTATTAACACTGAGTCGGATTATTATCCCCTTTGGGATCGCTTATATTGTTACTCTAATTGTACAGCCTTTGAGACGAGCTATGGGCTCTGTTAGTCTTCGCAGAAGAATTGCTGCAATAATGGTTGCTGTTCTTACGAGCTTTATTTTTGTCTATCCTGTAGTTGAAGGAATTAAAACAATCAAAGATGAATCCCATAAAATTGAATACTATATTCCAAAACTCGAGCAATATCTAAGAGAGAAGTATCAGGTTTTGAAAATAGAAGTTAAAGATAGATTTAACTACGAGATTGAAGCTAATCCAGTTGATACAATTTTTGAGTATGGAAAACAAAGTACTAAAACAGTCCTTACATACGTTCCCTATATCTTAACGTCACTTTTAGAGTGGGGATTTGTTATACCTTTATTTATTTTCTTTATATTGAGAGATGGAAGAAGAATACGATTTAAATTTTTGAAGATTATTCCAAATAACATTGTTGAGCGTGCTTATTATCTGTTTCACCAGTTTAATCGAAAATTTGGTGATTATATATTCGCAAAATTTATTGAAGCCGTGATTGTTGGCTCTGTAATTACTGCTGGTCTCGCTATTATTGGATATCCGTTTGCCTTTCTTTTAGGTGTCGTTGCAGCTATTACAAATATACTTCCATATATTGGTCCAATCCTAGGATTTGCTCCAGCTCTAATAATAGGCCTAATTGATCAGAACCCTCAATCAACACTAGGTGCGATGATTATTCTTTATGTCGTTGCAAATGTTATTGATCTGGCCATTGTATTTCCACTACTTGTATCGAAAATTGTAAATCTTCATCCTTTGATTGTTGTGATAAGCGTCATTATAGGATCTCAGATTGCTGGGATCGTTGGAATGATCATATCGATTCCTCTTGCAGCATTTTTTCAGTTATTTATTCGACAAGTTTATTTAGAAATATACACGAGTAGGCGTTAAGCTTTTGACGTCACGGCAGAGTCTGTTGTAAATTAAACAGATGAAATCATTACTCTTAATCACAATTTTTCTAAGTGTTTTATCTTGTGCTACTGAGACTCCGAAAGGAAAAACTGAAGCTGAAGTTTTATTTAAAGAAGCAAAGTCTTTAATTAAAGATGAGAGATATATCTTGGCCACCGAAAAACTTAATCAATTAAAGAACCGCTATCCATATAGTTTCTATGCTACACCTGCAGAGCTTCTACAAGCCGATATTCTTTTTGAACAAGAAAACTTTATCGAGGCCGCTGCTGCATATCTTCTGTTTAGAGACTTTCATCCCAAGCACGAAGAAATCCCTTACGTAATTTATAGAATTGCTGAGTCATACTACGCCCAAGTTCCGGACACAGAGGATAGAGATCTTCAAAGTGCAGTTGAAGCTATAAAATACTATAGAGAAATTCTAACTAGCTACAGTTCAAGTTCTTATACGAAAGATGCAAAAAAGAGAATTGAAAAGTGCCAGAACATGCTTATTGGTAAAGAGAAGTATGTTGCTGATTTTTATTTTAAAACAGAACAGTTCAAAGCTGCAAGATGGCGATATTTGGATATTCTTGAAAATATAGAACAAAAGCAAATTCGCAGTCATGCGATGATACGTGTGGTTGAGAGCTCTAAAAATCTTCGCGACTATGAAAAATGTATGGCTTACTCGGATAGATATTTTCAATCCTTGGAAAAAGAAGATAAGCTAAGACTTGAATCACTGAAAACTGAGTGTAGAAAAGAACTTAAATAGTTTTTATTGGAGATCGATTTGGAAACTACTAAAGAGCAGAGATTACTTTCTAAAGGTAGAGAGTTATTTAATAAAAATTGTCTAAAACCTGCATTTACAGCTTTCGAAGAGGTGACAGAAATTAATCCCGCAAACTTTGAAGCTTATTTCTATCTTGGAAATATTTTTCATATCAAGGGACAGCTTGGTAAAGCCATTAAAGCCTTTAATAGGGTCTTAGAGCTTGATCCTAACCATACTGACGCATCTATAAGTCTTTCTGTTATACTGAACGACATTGGGCGGTATGAGCAGGCTCAAGAGGTATTTGAGAAGGCCAATAAGAAAGTTAAGAATGAATCAAGTGGGATTGAAGATCCACATATAAATTCAAAGTTCTCTAAAAAGCATTTTGAAATTGCTGAGATGTACTTTTCATATAACAGATATGAAGAAGCACTTTTTGAGTACAATAAAGCAATTAGTCTCAATCCAGAAGATTTAGATATAAGAATTAAAATTGCAAAAGTTTATTCTAAAAAGGGCTATATCTCTAAGGCTATAGAAGAGCTTAGACGTCTTAAGTCTGAAAAGCCTCAGTACATACCAGCAAGAGTTGCTCTTGGTCTTCTTCATTACGGGTCAGGAAATGTTCTTGAGGCCCAAACAGAATGGCAAACTGCTCTCCAAAAAGAACCACATAATGAAGAGCTTGTTATGTATATGAACTTATCTAGTTCGGCTACCGAGACTTCACTCAACTCTTAATATCAATTTATATATTTAGAAAATAAAAAAGCCTTCATTTAGAAGGCTTTTTACTTATTTGAATTTGATTTTTAAATTAAGCTTCTTTAGGTCTATCTGCCGCTTGAGTGTAACCATGAGATTGAGAAGTATTTGCTGTATCACTTGCGTCAACAGTATTTACTGGATTCTCAATATTTGTTCTTTTTGAGTCATCTGAAGCAAATGCTACAATGTAACTTTTAAGTTCTTTGTACATTTCGTGCTTAACATTCAATTTTGAATCTTGAAGAACGATTTGTTTAGCAACTTTCTTCTCGTTATTAATAACAATTGGAGCTTTAAGATTCGCGCTCATAGTTGTGATGTCACTTGGTATTGTAAGAATGCTATAAATTTTTGCTTGAGATAGTGATTCTAGTTCAACACTTTTCATGTCTCCTGGAACTAACTTAGCAACGTAGTCTGGTTTGTAGATTTTTGGCTCGATAATTGGAAAAGCAATTTTTCCATCATCAATAGATTGTAGCCAAAGAATAAGAGTACTATCACCCGGATCAACAACGAAAAATTTATTTAGATTTTCAAAGCCTAATAATCCTTCCTGGAAACTGATAATATCTTCTTTATTTACTTGAAGTTCTCCAAATCGTGTTGTGTTGACTTTCAAATCGTCCTCCGAATAAAAGTAGTGGTAGGATAATTTCTACCTTCTATGATGGTATCAGTCAATTATTATGATTTGCAAGGTGGAAATTATTTCTTTGTTAACGCGTCGCTTAATCTCGCTATATCAGCGGGTGTTGACTGTGATGCTTCCGTGTTTTGATCTTGAATGGCTTGATAAACCTCTTCACGGTGAATTTTAGTTTCTTGAGGCGCTTTAATGCCGAGACGTACTTGCTTTCCTTTAATTTGGACTACAACTATTTTTATATTATCGTCAATGGCAATGCTTTCTCCAAGCTTCCTTGTTAGAACGAGCATGTTCTTAATCCTTCAATTACAGAAAACCTCAAAAAAGGTAGTTCTCTATTTACCTGCGGAACATTCATATATTATTGGATCCCTAATAATGCAAGTAAATAATTTCAATTTGTAAAAACCTGTAAGTATTACTCATTATACTACGAATATTAAAAATCAATAGGTTGTACTATTTTTCCTACCAGTAAGGTCAGAAAAGTGAAAGAATATGAATAAATTTAGTTTGATTTAATTTGAAATTGTAGCGATTTAGCGAATAAAGTCCATGAGACTATTACCCATCATTTGAGCAGATGCTTTGTACGTTGCATTGAGTACATTTTGTTGTCGCGATAGGTCAGTGAAGAGCTCAGCTATGTCTGCGTCCTCAATTTTACTTGTGTATTCCGCATTAGCGAGTTTTGTTTTTTCAATAGAGTTTTCAGAATTATCAATAGAGTTCATCACTGATCCGATTTTAGTACGGGTCTGGATGAGCTTATTCATACTTTTGTCTAGTCTTGGAAGTAAGTCCTGAATAATTTCATGATTTCCGGTTTGCAGTGCATTTTCTAAAGATTGTAATTCTTCAAAAACTGATCGGTTGTCATTTGTGAGCTCAGTGTTTTTTTCGTTGAGCGTATTCGAAGATCTATCAAGGATAATATCTTTTTCGAAACTGTTAACATCACCTGATGTTCTAGGTTGAGGTTGACCAAGAATTATATCTTTTTCGTAGTTGATATTTTCGGTTTTTTCCGCTGCAGGAAGTCTATTTATAACAATATCTTCTTGAGAGTTTTCTTGATCCAGAGCTTTTGTTGGATCGATTAAGTTTCCATCACCCATCGGGTCTGAATTTAAAAGTCGTGAACTGTCTTTTTCAAAAAACACATGGCTTCCAGGGAATCCAGTGGGTACAAAAAAGTCCTTGGCAACCTCAAGTTTTACTTGATTGTCATCCCCAAGGTATTGACCCTTCTCATTGAATGGTCTTTCGGTATTTTTAAATCCACCAAAAATATACTTATTTCCAATTCTTCTATTTCCAATGGCGAGGGCTTGTTTTTTTAGTTGAGAAACTTCTTCGGCAACTGCACGTCTAACATCAACATCAAAGATGTTTGAAGACTGGCCTATGGCAATCTCTTTAGCTTTACTTACAATATCAGTGAGTTCTTCGATTGAGTTTTCTGCAAAAACTAATTGAGTTTTAGCGTAGCTTACATTTCTCAAATACTGATCAGAGTCTACATTTTGAGACCTGATGCTAAGAAGTTCAACATTGCCAATAGGGTTATCAGAAGGCTTTTGTATAGCCTTTAGGTTTGACCCCTTAATTTGCAAGTCTTCAAGCTTTGACTTCGTTTTGCCAACAGCGTGTTTAATTGCATGAAATGAACTAGCTTCTGAAACTCTGCTCATCTAATTATCTACCTCATCATCCCAAGAACTGAATCGAACATCTCATCAGCCGTCTTTATCATTCTAGCAGATGCATCGTATGCATGTTGAAACTTAACCATATTGGCCGTTTCTTCATCTATTGACACGCCTGATAATCTTTCTTTAATCGATTTTGCTTGTGCTAAAACACCAGTTGATTGTTCTTTATCTAGTTTAGTTTTAGAAACCTTAGTTCCTATTTCTCCAACGGACTTGTGATAATGCTCTTCGAAAGTAGTTCCATCTTTACCAATAACTCTTTCGTGTTGAAGTTTTGAGATTGCAATTGAGACTCTGTTATCACCTGGAGCATTTGGATTTAGTCCTGTTGATATATTATTAAGATCAGTTTTTACATCATCACTTAAATCCATCATTCCAGCAGCATTCTTTACAGTGGTTGGTTCTTTAAAGAAATCTACACCACTATATTTTGAGCCTTCTTTGTAAATGATATTGCCATTTTGATCGGTAGGAATTTTTTTATTAACAAAACCTCTTCTGTGAATAGCATTCGTTGACTTTGCTAGACCGTGAGCAAGTTCATCGAGATCATCAGATAATTTAGCAATTTCATTGTCTCTTGTGTCAATCATTGCTTGTATAGAACCTTTAAGGAATTTTCTTGAAACAGGCTTTCCAGCTCTTCCTTCAAGATGAATTTCAATCTTTCCAACTCCCTGAGCACCTTCTGGTCCACCACTTTTAATAGCTAAGAGTTTATTTGTAACGCCACCTGAGACTAGGGTACCAACACCCTGAACATTAACTACGTATTGGCCTTTCTTGTCCTCATAAGTTGAAACTGTAAAGTAGTCGGCAATATTTCTTACAATCTGATCTCTTTGATCTCGTAGATCGTTTGCATGACCGCCAGAGTTTTCTAGACGAACTATTTCTTTATTTAATTTAGTAATATTATTTGTGAACATATTTATTTCATCAACAGTAGAGGTTACTTTCCTGTCGATGTTTTCTCTTATATTACCAATAGAATCGTGAATTCTTTTAAAGTCTGATGCTACAAGATTTGCATTGTCTCTAACAACAGATCTTACGACTTCATTTTCTGGTTGATTTGAGAGTTCTCTGAATGAATTAAAAAAACGGTTAAGAACTTTGTTGAGTCCATCTGTATTAATTTCGTTGAAAACTTCTTCGACTCTTTCTAGTTGGTACTCTCTTTCAGTATCAAAAGAGCTGTTACTCATTGCACGCGACAGACTTTTTTCAATAAGGTTATCGTGAACTCGTCTAACTTCTTTTACGTTAACACCGTTCCCAAGAACATTGTTACCATCTGAGACGGGTAGGTTGGTTTCATGTTGAACACGTTGACGAGAGAACCCTTCAGTATTGGCGTTAGATATATTATGGGACGTCGTCTCAAGAGACCTCTTTGAGGTCCTTAGGGATGAGCTTCCAATGCTAAATAAATCTACAGTCACCGTCTACCTCTTGTATCGAGCTGTCTATTTATGGATTAACCGACCTTGAGCTTGTTGCTCCGTTGGCACCATAAGTTTTATAAGTCTTTCTTCCTGAAAAACTTTCTTTCAATTCTCTCAAAGAGTGAATTGCTTTATTTAAAAATAGTTGATTCAATTTATTTTGATCTTGAATCTTTATAATAATATCCAAAAGTAGGGCATTATATTTTTCTAGCTGAATTGCCTCGGCATTTGAACCAAACCTTTTGCAAACATCTACAACATCAGTGATTTTCTCAATATTGAAGTCACCACTTAGTTCATTTAATTCATTTATTAACTGCGTTCTTCTATCTTCAATTATATTAATTGTTTCGATCAGATTGTTTTTTTCTGCAAGTGTTATTTCTAGTGCATCCATATTACTTGCTAGCAAATGAACGTACTCATCACAAGTTAAGTCATAAAGTTCTGTATGAAGCTGACAATAATTCTTCCAAATCGTATTAAGGTCAGAAAGTTTTAAATTTAAAACGAATTGTTCTTTATCTGTCATGCTAATCCTTAGTACTCAGTCGTTAAGATTTTATCTGCTAGAGCATCGTAATCGGGCTGGTATGAACCGGCTTGTATTTGAGCTTTTAAACTTGCAATCTTATCTGAGTTATCAATTTCAGGGGCCATATCTACAGCTTTCTTAATTCTTGAAAAATCTCTTATCTTTTCAGGGATAGATACTTTTGCATCTCTAGAAGTTTTTGAGTTAATCTCTGCGGTCTTCTCAAAAGGATTTCTCTGCATTGCAGCTGCTGACTTAGCTTTCGCTTTCTCAGCTTGGGCTGACTTAGAACGCGGAAAAAAATTTGCTCTAGTGTCGATCGTACTCATTTAAATCTCCCCTTTGGAGTCAGCTTTTTGCTGATACATTTTAACGGCAGCTTTAATATTCGCAGGCTGCTTTAAGTGGCTTGGAAGAATTTGATCAAGAACCAAATCTTTCATACCAATTCCATTTTTAGTATTGGCCATTATGTCGGCCCTTTCATTATCCATTAAACCTTTATAGTACTTCTCAGCACTACTATCTTTATTTTCTGACTTAACTGAATTATTCATTTGGCTGATCATATAACTAATAAACTGCTTTTCCATACCTTTTGCGACATCCATATAAGGCTTAGGTACATTTTTGTACTTAGCAGTCTGACCTGCCTCTTGTTTGATTGGTAAATTTGGAAGCTTGTTTATTTGGTTCATAACCCTTCCTGGTTTACTGCTAACTCACCATCCTAGCGAGTTCTTACTTAGATTATAACATTAATGGTATTTGCGGTGCTAGAAAAAAATTCCCTTATATGTAATTTTTTTGACATTAGATGAATTCGATATCGGCAATTAATGCCCCATTAGACTTAAGTGTCTGAAAAATAGAGATTAAATCATCTGGATTGGTCCCAATTGCGTTCAAAGCATTAACCAATTCTTTTAGTGTAGTTTTCTGTTCTATCATAAATAGTGAACCTTTTTTCCCACCTTTACCTTTATCATTTGCATCTCCGACTTCAATTGTCAGGTCGCCATGGCTAATTGCAACTCTATTGAGGGTAACATCTCCTCCGGCCACAATAGTTCCTGTTTTCTCATTGATAACAATCTTGGCTTTTTGATCTTGGTTAACTCTGTAGTTTTCGACGATAGCAATAAGATTAACAATCTCTCTTTCATAATTAGTTGGAATAATCAGATCAATCGTTGCTGAGTCCGATGCACTTGCAAAAAGTCCACCAAGGTTTTCGTTAATTGTTTTTACTACTCTTGCAGCAGTTGTGAAGTCTGGTCTATTAAGTGATAAACGAATAGATTTTTTGTTGTCAAATGAAAGAGCTATCTCTTGTTCAATTGTCGCACCATTTGGAATCGCTCCTGTCGTCGCAAATTTCGCGCCTTGGACAAGTCCACCTATTGATAGTGCACCATTTGCGACAGCATATACTTTGCCGTCTCCACCTTTAAGAGGAGTTACCAGGAGAGTTCCACCAGCAAGTGAGTTAGAGTCTCCAATTGAAGAGACAGTGACATCAAGCTTTTGACCTATTCTTCCAAAAGGAGGAAGTTTAGCTGTAACAATTACAGCGGCTACGTTTTTAGAGCTAACTTCTTTAGGGGCATCAAGTCCTAATGTTTCAAACATTTTTCTAAGTGAAGAGTTTGTAACTTCTCCGCCACCATCACCTGTACCATTGAGGCCGATAACTAAACCGTAACCAATAAGAGGGTTATCACGAACACCTTTTATCGAGACAATGTCTTTGAGTCTATTTGCTGCAAGAGCATTTAGAGAGACAATTAGAATGGCCAAAGAGATGATTTTTTTCATTGTTAGTACCTCAATACTGAAACTTTAGGTTCAAGAACTTTTGACGATTTTACAGCGTCGTCATTTGTAATATCTTTTCTGGAAACGAGTGCTTGGAATTCAATAAATCTTCTTCTCGTTTTATACATGATTTCTTTTCTTCCTCTGACTAGGAGGTAGTCTTTGTTAATCTCCTCAATTACTTGAGTAGATATCTTATCATAGACTTTTTTCTCGTCGTTTTCGCCCTTGGCAACTTCTTCCGCTGGTTTTTCTTTCTTGTCTTCTGCTTTTTCACCCTTCTTAGTCTTTTTTGGTGCAACGGGGAAAGTTCTCTCTAGTTCGTCTTGAATTGTTTCCTTAAGCGGATTCATAACTTCAACAATTACGATGTCACCTGGTCTTTTAATATTATTTGTGACGAAAAGAAAGCTCTCGGAGTGTTTTCCTGTCCACAGACTTCCACTTTGTTCGTTATCTTTTAAATCATCAGCGGTCACTCTTCTTTTGCCGTAACCATCAAAATTTCTTTGGTTCTGAGGATGAAGGTTGGGAGTATTTCTTGTGCTTTGTTGTCCGCCCAAAGTGACTGGATTACTTATAGCTCTAGGGTTGCCTTGGTATCTATTTGAACGGTATTGAGGCGCTGGAGGGCGTCCTGCAGCGACCCTTTCGTCGTAATCAATTTGTCTGTGCATTCTATTCACGTATGATGCACAAGATGTGAATAAAAAGAGAGACGCTAGAATAAGAATTTTCATAAGTTAACCATTACCGTATTGAAATCGATCACTAGTCCCGATATTTTTTTATTAGTTTTTTGATTGTATACGTCTATAATTTGACCGATCTTTCCGCCCTGCCTTGCAAGAGCTGTACTATTTAAGGAAATACTTTTTCCTTTCAGTAATACTTTTACTTTTTGACCAGGTTTTACAATAGTCATTGGAACAAAATCTGAGATATGAAGTACTTTTCCCTTCTCAAGGTGACGAGTGGGGCGGTAAAATCGAATGTTTTCCATATCTCTAAACAGATGAGATCTACCATTATCAAATATTTGTTTCTCATAAAATTGATCTTGGGCAAGTTTCGATTGAAACGGTGAAATGCTTACAGTTGCAATATAAGC
>Ga0307981_1000218_pt1 | contig 61367 bp, 54 predicted proteins | sample OrgLakmetagen987_FD_201849 | JGI IMG/M metagenome (GOLD analysis project Ga0307981, IMG submission 201849) | Saline water microbial communities from Organic Lake, Antarctica - #987 | ecosystem: Environmental > Aquatic > Non-marine Saline and Alkaline > Saline | place: Antarctica: Organic Lake... | reverse complement strand
ATTCTGACAGAGCGGAGTCCACATCGCCGTCGTGGCGCCACTCCTTGTCGAGCCGCTCGGGCGTGAACGAGGCCTCAACCTCCGCCCAGTGGCCCGACTGCTCCGCAGGATAGGCCGCCACGTCCCAATCATAGTCGATCGCGTCCAGCGCGCGGAAGGCGCGCCATGTATTATCTGCAATCACGGCGACGCCATAGGGCAGCCCGATAATCTGCAGCACACCGCGCATCTCCTCAGCGCGCGCGGCGTCAAACCCTAGAAGTCGTGCCCCCTTGCGCGGGTTCATCCGAACGGAAGCCTGTACCATCCCGTCAACCTTGAGATCGATACCGAAGGTCTGCGTACCAGTTGATTTTGCTACAATATCCATCCGTTCGACCCGTTTGCCGATCAGACGCCACTGGGACGGATCGCGCAGGGTCACATCCGTCACCGGCTCCAGCTCTGCGGCACCGGCGGCCAGGTCGGTATATTCCATCCGGACACCGTCGGGCAGGATGACTGCGCCGCGCTCGGTCGTCAGCAGGACGGCGTCGATTCCTGTCTGCGCACTCGCAGCCGCTTTCAGCGTCTCGCGCGCGACGGCCCCTGCCGTGCGCAACTTGTCGAAGCTATCGGGCACCGAGGTCGACCCGCCGGTCACTTGAGCGCCAAGCACTTTCATCACCGCGCCCATGGTGCTGCGCATGGCCTCGGCCGCAAAGCTTTCATCGTTGGAGCGGAAAGGTACGGCTTCGGCGGCCAGTGCGGTGTTGTAATAGGCGCCGGCGGGCGTGCCCGGAATTGTGGTGATCTGGTCAAGGTCCACGTCAAGCTCCTCGGCAATCAGCATGGCCTGCATCGAGGCGGCGCCCTGCCCCAGATCGGTATGCGGTGTGATCAGCGTGATGCCCTCCGCGTTAATCTTGACCCATGGATTGAACACCGCATCACCGGGTGCCGCCTGAGCCGTGAGCGGGTTATCCGGATCCCGCTTGACGAGATAGGTGCCGAAGGCGACGCCTCCCGCGATCACAGCGGACCCGATTAGAAAGCTTCGGCGCGCAATTGTCTTGCCACGTCCCATGTTCAGGCTCCCTGCAATTTCGTCGCGGCGGTTTTCACGGCGGCACGGATGCGCGGATAGGTCCCGCAGCGGCATAGATTGCCGCTCATCGCCTGATCAATCTGGTCGTCCGTTGGGGCACTGTTGAGGTCAAGAAAGCTCGCCGCCTGCATGATCTGGCCCGACTGACAGTAGCCACATTGCGCCACTTGATGCTCGATCCATGCGGCCTGCACAGCATGAAGCGCCTCAGGCGTTCCCAACCCTTCGATGGTGGTGATGTCACCGTCCACATCCCCCGCCGCAAGCTGACAGGAGCGCACCGCGATTCCGTCCACATGCACGGTGCAGGCGCCGCACTGCGCGATCCCGCAGCCGTATTTTACGCCGGTAATGCCCAATTCGTCGCGCAACACCCAAAGCAGCGGCATGTCATCCTCGACATCGACCGTATACGCCCTGCCATTCACAGTGAGTTCCATCGCCATCTCCTCTCAGCCAGTCGCTTACTTGCGCTGCATCCGTTCGATCATCTTGAGCACCATGCGGCGCGGCAAAAGTGGGATGAGCCAGTTTATCATGAAATCAATCGGCTTTTCATTCACGGCCACCAAAGCTCCCCGGGACATCGCGTCATACCCGTATTTAGCGACCGAAGCGGGCGATTTCCCGCCCCCTTTTACCAGATTTGTACCATGCAGGTCGGCCCGGTCGGCGAAGCCGGTCTTTACGTATCCGGGTGCGAGAACGGTGACCGTCACCCCCTGCGGGCGCAGTTCATGATCCAAGGCCTGTGAAAAGCTTTGCACGAAGGATTTGGTCGCGAAATAGACCGCCTGTAGGGGGCCGGGCATAAAACCCGCGCTCGAGCCCACGTTGAGAATGCGGCCCTGCGCACGCTTGGCCATGTCACGCCCGAAATGATGGCTCAGCGCCACCAGCGCCTTGACATTAAGATCGATCATCCCAAGCTCTTCGGCGATCTTGCGGTCGATGTGCCGCCCCTGCCCGCCGAAGCCCGCATTGTTGATGAGAACGTCGATCGGCACGCCCAGCGCCGTCACCTGCTGGATCAGCTCTGCCGCACCATCGGGCGCGCCCAGATCCACGGCGATTACATGCGCCTTGATCCCGTGTGCCGCTTCGATCTCCGCAGCCAGCGCCTTGAGCTTGCCCTCCGAGCGCGCGGTGAGCACGACATCGCCACCTTTGCGGGCGTGATAGCGGGCGAATTCCGCGCCGATCCCGGAGGAAGCGCCGGTGATGAGGGCCGTGTTGGACATGATCTCTCCCAAGCTTGCTAGAGCTTGGGTCTAGCATATACCACAGCGGTCACAACAGAAGCGCGCACTGACCTGACGACAGGCGACGGGCTCAGAACTCGACGACGGCGCGGATGGATTTACCCTCGTGCATCAGATCGAAGCCCTCGTTGATCTGATCGAGAGTGAGTTTGTGCGTAATCATAGGGTCGATCTCGATCTTCCCACTCATGTACCAATCGACGATCTTGGGCACGTCCGTGCGCCCCTTGGCTCCGCCGAAGGCTGTTCCGCGCCAGACACGGCCCGTAACCAGCTGGAAAGGCCGGGTGGAAATCTCGGCGCCCGCGGGCGCCACGCCGATGATGATGCTCTCGCCCCAACCCTTATGCGCGGCTTCGAGCGCCGTGCGCATGACTTGGGTGTTGCCTGTGGCATCGAAAGTGTAATCCGCGCCACCCTTGGTCAACTCTACCAGATGCGCGACCAGATCGCCGTCAACTTTCGAGGGGTTCACGAAATCGGTCATCCCGAAATAGGTCGCTACCTCCTGCTTGTCGTCATTGAGATCGACGCCAACGATCTGGTCCGCACCCGCAAGGCGCAGCCCCTGAATGACGTTCAGTCCGATGCCGCCGAGGCCAAAGACAACGCACCGAGCACCAATCTCGACTTTTGCAGTGTTGATCACGGCTCCGATGCCCGTGGTCACGCCGCAGCCGATATAGCAGATCTTGTCAAAGGGCGCGTCCTTGCGGACCTTTGCCAGTGCGATCTCTGGAACGACAGTATGGTTGGCGAAGGTCGAGCAGCCCATGTAGTGATGGATCGGCGTGCCATCGAGCATGGAAAATCGCGTGGTGCCGTCGGGCAGTTGTCCGCGCCCTTGGGTAATGCGGATCGCCTGGCAGAGGTTGGTCTTACCGCTGAGACAGTATTCGCACTCACGACACTCGGGCGTGTAGAGCGGGATAACATGATCGCCCACTTCGAGCGTCGTGACACCTTCGCCCACTTCCATGACGATGCCCGCGCCTTCATGGCCGAGGATGCAGGGGAAAATTCCCTCCGGGTCATCGCCCGAACGGGTGAATTCATCGGTGTGGCATAGGCCAGTCGCCTTGATCTCGACGAGAACCTCGCCGCGCTTGGGGCCCTCGAGATTGACCTCCATGATTTCGAGCGGTTTTCCAGCCTCTACGGCGACGGCGGCGCGGGTTTTCATCATGGGAGTTCTCCTGAATAAAGTTGGCTCAAACAACCCACCGAGGCTTCGAATGTCAAGCGCTCAAGGCTCGGCGTCAGCGCACACCCACCTTCATTGCCGCCAATGCGGTGGGCCGGAAAACAGGCAGGAGCGCCGTGCAAAGCTACGGGTGTTTGGGATAAGTTGCCGACTCAACCTTCGTATGGGCGATGAAATCGCCGCTGCGCAAGATCACCACACACAAACGCTCTCTATCTGCTAAAATCCTCTGCGGGTGTCATTCCATCCCTCGCAGCACCTCTCGCGCCCCTTCAGGACCGTTCGATGATCTCTTTCGTCAAGGCAGGTTCGGACGCAGGTGTGTCTAGCGTCGCCCACTCCTCGTCTTCAGGCAGATCGGGCAGCGGATCGCAGGCGCTCAGGTGCATGTTTACTTTAGCGATGAAATTCGCGGAGATCGGCGCCGTGATGAACAAAAGACCCATCACCAGAAGCTCATGAATGGCGCCGCCCCCAAACACACCGTTGTAGAGGATCGAGGCCAGTAGCAGCGACCCCACGCCCATCGTGCCCACTTTGGTCGGTGCGTGCAGACGGGTCATACTGTCGTTGAATTTTAGCAGGCCTATTGCGCCCACAAGCGTGAAGATCGCCCCGACCACAAGGCAAAAGCTGACAGCATAAAGTGTGATAATCTCAAAGGTCATTCGATAATGTCTCCGCGCAGTACGAACCGTGCATAAGCGACCGTCGAGACGAAACCGAGCATCGCGATGATCAGAGACACTTCGAAATAGACCCGCGTGCCCTGCGCCAGACCCATCAGTACGACCAGGCCAATCGCATTGACCACCATCGTATCCAGCGCGAGTATTCGGTCGCCCGTGCTGGGCCCAATCACCACCCGCACCATGGACATCAGCTGGCACAGGCCCACGATGACGAACGCGAGGATCACGGAGTAGTTCATTATTTCAGTTGCAAGGGTCATACGAAAATCTCCTTAAGACGGGCTTCATACCGGCTTTTGATACTGTCCCGCTCGGCTTCGGGATTATCGGTGTGCAGGACATGGACGAGCAGATAATGCCCGCTCTGCGACAGGTCTGCGGATACGGTGCCGGGCGTCAGAGTGATCGTGCCCGCCAGCAGGGAAATCGCCTCCGGCGTACGCAGATCGAGCGGAATGACGATCCAGGCGGGCTTGAGCTTTGCGTTGGGGACAGTGAGGACGATCCACGCGACCTGCACATTCGCGATAATGATATCCCAAAGGACCAGCACGATGTAGGAAAGCATTTTCCCGATCCGAACCCCGCCCGGACGCTCGGGCCAGAACGCAGCCGTGATGCGCACGATAACCGTCCCAAGAATGAGGCCGAATACAGCCATGCCTGCTGAAAACCCGTTTTGCAGGATGACCCAGACCACCGCCAGCAGCAGCGTCAGCACCGGGTGCGGAAAGAGCCAATTAAAAAAGCGCATCATCTCACTGATCCTCTTCTTTATTGGCAACCGTTCCGTCGCTCAGTTTTCCAGGCGTTTGCAGAACGGTGGCAATATAGTCGTCAGGGGCAAAGAGCTGTGCGGCGGTGGCTGTGGTATAGTCATACATCCGCCCTGCAAAAACGGTATGAGCGATGAGCATCGTCAAAAGCCCGCCGACCGCCACATAGGACAGCGGCGCGGGTGCGATGCGTGCGGGATCAGCCACGGGCGCGCCATCCGATTGCGCTTTCCAGAACAGCACTGATCCCGCGCGCGCAAATCCCACGACGCCGATCAGGCTGGCAACCAGAACGGTGGTCCAGACCCAGGCATCCGGCCCGGTGTCGTAGGCCGCATTCAGCACCATCAGTTTCCCGACGAACCCCGACAGGGGCGGCAAGCCGGTCATCGCGATGGCGGCAACCATAAAGAACCCCGCGATCAGCGCGGCACCAGCCACTGGCGCATCGGTACGCAATTCCAAATGCCCGCGGCTTTGCCGCACCAGATCAACGATGAGGAAAAGCGCGCCCGCCGCCAGCGTGGAATGGACCATGTAATAAAGTGCCGAGGCGATACTTTCGGCGGTGAAAAGGGCGACGGCGACCATCACCATCCCCATGGAGCTGATCACGGCGAAGGCAACGAGCCTGTCGAGCTTTTTAGCGGCAAGCACGCCCACCGCTCCCACCGCGAGCGACAAGAGCGCCACCGGCAAAAGCCAGGTGCCATGCAAACCGGCGGTGACGTCCAGATCGACCGGGAAGATGAGGGTATAGACGCGAATGATCGCATAGGCGCCTACCTTCGTCATGATCGCGAACAGTGCTGCAACCGGCGCGGGCGCCTCGGCGTAGGAGCTGGGAAGCCAGAAATGCAGCGGCACGATCGCCGCTTTGATCGCGAACACGAGGATCAGCAGAACCGCCGCGACGCGGATGCCCACGGTCTCCTCCGCTCCGATCAGCTGCACCCGCTGCGCCAGATCGGCCATATTGAGCGTCCCGGCTTCAGCATAGATCGCGCCCAGAGCAAACAGAAAGAGCGTGGAGCCCAGCAGATTGAACAGCACGTATTGGACACCGGCGCGTAACCGCGCGTTGCCGCCCGCGTGGATCATCAGGCCGTAAGAGGCGATCAGGAGCACTTCGAAAAAGACAAAGAGGTTGAAGAGGTCACCCGTCAGAAAGGCCCCGGCGATCCCCATCAGCTGGAACTGGAACAGCACGTGGAAATGGCGCCCACGCTCGTCCCAACGTGACCCGATGGCATAGAGCAGCACGAACAGCGCCAGCACAGCCATCAGCACGACCATCATCGTGCTCAGCCTGTCGCCGACCAGGACGATGCCGAAGGGTGCAGCCCAATCGCCGAGTTGGTAGAGCATTACAGTGCCATCTGAGGTCTCGACCGCGAGCATCAGCGCAACAGCAAGCATCGCGAGTACACCGGCCACTGAGAAAACCCGCTGGATGCCAATATGATAGCGCGCCGCGAGGATGATAAATGGCGCGATAAGCGCCGGGATAACGACCGGCAGGATGAGCGAATGGATCATGTCGCGTCCTCCTCTGGAGCATCGCTATCATCTACGTGATCGTCGTCTGTCCCCAAGTATGCGCCGAGGGCAATCATCACGACGACAGCGGTCATGCCGAAGGAAATGACGATCGCGGTCAGTACCAGCGCTTGCGGCAGTGGATCGGTGTAGGTCGTCGCATCGCCGAGGATCGGCGGCGCGCCTATGGTCAGGCGGCCCGACGCGAATAGAAACACGTTTACCGCATAGGTCAGCAGAGAAATGCCGAGGATGACCGGGAAGGTGCGCAGGCGCAGCATCATATAGATCCCGCCCGCTGTGAGCACGCCGATGGCGGAGGCCACGAGAAATTCCATATCAGGCCTCCTGCCCTTTGGGCGCTTCGTCACCCGAACGCGCGGGGTTGATATCCATGGCGTAATCGCTGTCCTGAACATGCGCGCGACGCGCCAGACGCGAGAAACCGTCGAGCGACAACATCACCGCCCCGACCACGGCGAGGAACACGCCCAGATCGAAAAGCGCCGCTGTTGCCAGCTCGAATTCGTTGAACGGCGGGATCCGCACATAGGTGAAATCGGAGGTCAGGAACGGCTTGCCCACGAACCATGAGCCGATGCCGGTAAGCCCCGCGATCAACACGCCCGCGCCGATAACCCCGTGGTGGGGGTAGCGCTGGCGCTGGGTCGTCCAACTGTACCCGCTGGCCATGTACTGCATCACCAGACCAATGGAAACGATGAGGCCGGAGATAAAACCGCCGCCCGGCTCGTTGTGGCCACGCAGGAAGATATAGAACCCGACGACCATCACCACCGGCATCAGAACGCGCGTCATCACGACCATCGTCGTCGGGTGCATATCCCCCGCCAATGGCTTGTCAGGTTTGCGATTCAGCAGACGCGCACGCACCGGCCCATCAAGCAGCGTCTCGGTGAGAGCGTAGATCAGAACGGCCGCAATACCGAGCACGATGATCTCGCCAAACGTATCGAAACCCCGGAAATCCACCAAGATCACGTTCACAACGTTCGTCCCGCCACCGCCCTTATAGCTGTTGGCGAGGTGGAACTCGGAAATCGGCGTCGCGATCGCGTCGCGCAGAAGGTAGTGATAACTCAGCGCCATCGTCGCCAGACCGCCCGCGACTGCGATGGTCACGTCGCGCAGGCGGCGGAGCACGGTGCTCTCGACCGGTGTCTCGTTGGGCAGGAAATTGAGCGCGAGCAGCATCAGGATGATCGTGACGACCTCGACGGTGATTTGGGTCATCGCCAGATCGGGCGCGGAGAAGAACACGAAGCCGATCGAAACCATGAGCCCGACGATCCCGATCAGAATGAGCGACAGCAGGCGGTTGCGATGCAGGAAAACCATAGCAAGCGTAGCAGCGACCAGCATCAGCCATCCCGCGTACTCGATCGCTCCTGCGGGTTGCAGCATGCGCGTCTGTGTGCCCACAGTGCCTGTCATCCAGGCATAGTATCCTGCCGCAAGAACCGTGACTGCCATCACAGCCCCGTAGCGCGAAAATGCACCGTTGTGCAGTTGCAAGGTCAGCGCTTGCGCGAGACGTACAGTGCCCGCGATCAAGGCCTCGAAGATCGTCTTGGCCTCCGGGCGAGGTGCCGCATCCCAAAGCTTCAACAGCGGATTGAACAGGGCCAAAACGATCAGGCCCCCTACAACAGCAACGATAGACATATAAAGCGCCGGCACAAGGCCGTGCCAGATCTTGAAGTACGCTGTCGGTACCTCCTCGACACCGCCCAGAACAGCCGCTGTAATGCCCTTGACAGCAGGCTCCGCCAGAAACGGCGCAACCCCAATCACCACGACCAGCACCACCAGAAACGCCGGTGGCAGCCAGAGGCCGGCTGGCGGGTCATGCGGCTTGGCCGGATAATCATCGCGCTTGGCGCCCAAAAACGTGTGTCCGATCAAGCGGAAGCAATAGGCGGCTGAGAAGAGCGATCCCACGACGGCAAGAGTCGGCACGATCCAGTGATTGTCGCCCAGCACTGTATGATAAGCCTCCTCAAGCATCATCTCCTTGGACAGGAAGCCGTTGAGCAGCGGGATACCCGCCATCGACAGCGCCGCCAGACTGGCGATCACGAAAGTGATCGGCATCAGATGCCGCAGCCCGCCCAGGCGGCGGATGTCGCGGGTGTGCGTCTCGTGGTCGATGATGCCTGCGGACATGAAGAGCGCGGCCTTGAAGGTCGCGTGGTTGAGAATGTGAAAGACAGCCGCCATGGCGCCAAAGGCCGTACCCGTCCCCAAAAGCATGGTGATAAGCCCAAGGTGGCTGACGGTCGAGAAAGCAAGAAGCGCCTTCAGATCATGCTTGAAGAGCGCGATGACCGCACCCAGCACCATCGTAATCAGCCCCGCACCCGTCACCAGCCAGAACCACTCGGGCGTGCCCGACAGCACCGGCCACATGCGCGCCATCAGGAAAATCCCGGCCTTCACCATCGTCGCCGAGTGCAGATAAGCGGATACAGGTGTGGGCGCCGCCATCGCGTGTGGCAGCCAGAAGTGAAACGGAAACTGAGCAGATTTCGTGAAACAGCCCATCAGAATCAGGATCAGCGCGGGCAGATAGAGCGGGCTGGACTGGATCAGTTCGCGGTTTTGCAAGATTACGCTTAGATCATAGCTGCCCGCGATCTGGCCAAGGATGAGCATCCCACCGATCATAGCCAGACCGCCCATCCCCGTGACCGTGAGCGCCATCCGCGCGCCCTGACGACCCTCAGGCAGATGTTTCCAATACCCGATGAGCAGGAAGGACGAAAGCGAGGTCAGCTCCCAGAATACCAGCAAAAGCAGGATATTGTCGGACAGCACGATGCCCACCATCGCGCCCTGAAACAGCAGCAAATAGGTGAAGAACTCGCCCATGTTGTCCTCGCGCGCGAGATAAAAGCGTGCGTAGGCAATGATCAGCATCCCGATGCCGAGGATCAGCGTGGCGAAGAAAAACCCCAAAGCATCCAGCATCAGGGTAAAGTTCAATCCCAGAGTGGGGATCCAATCAACGCGGAAACTCACCATATCGCCCGCCATGACCGCAGGCAGATTGGTGAGCAGCCCAACAAAAGCGGCCAGCGTCACCGTGAAGGTCACCCCCGCACAGGCGGCACGCCCGGCCTGATTCATCAATCCGGGCAGCAGCGCGCCCAAAAACGGCAAGGCAACAATCAATAGAAGGGACACATGTGCTCCATACTGTTGGGGCCCGCAGATGTTTCCCTGCTGGGCTTGTCGGCTCGCCCCGATACGGAATCATGACGACGGTATTTGGCTCTTCTAGCTAATATTTAGAAAAGGTGCGAACCGATACCAGAGGTCGCTCGCCGATTTCTTGATATTTTTTGCTCAAATACAGCGCCCACCATCAACTTCCATGCACACCCCGGTGATCATCGAGGCCTCGTCAGAGCACAGGTAACAGGCCGCATTACCCATGTCCTCGGGCGTGGAGAAGCGGCCCAGCGGGATAGTCGATATGAATTTAGCGCGCATCTCTGGCGTATCCTGCCCCAAGAAGGATTTGAGCAGGGGCGTCTCCCCCGCAACGGGATTGAGGGCATTGACCCGGACGCCGCTCGGCGCAAGCTCCACGGCCATGCCCTTGGTCGCGTTGTTCATCCAGCCTTTGGAGGCGTTGTACCAGTTGAGATTGGGCCGCGGCGAGACGCCCGCCGTCGAGGCGATGTTCAGAATATTGCCCGCTTTGCGCTCCTTCATCAGCGGCACGATATAGCGCGCGGTCAGATACACTGACTTGCAATTGACCAGGAACACACGGTCGAAATCCTCCTCGCTGATCGTCTCCATCGGGGCGGGCAGATGGGTGACGCCCGCGTTGTTCACCAAAATGTCGATATGGCCCCACTGGGCGACCGCTTGCATGGTCATCGCCTCGACGCTGGCCCCGTCGGCCACGTTTGCAACCGCGACGACCGCGTGGGCGCCCATTTCCTGACGCAGCTCCTCGGCCATCTCGGCGTTGAGATCCACAATCATCACCTGCGCCCCCTCCGCCACGAATTTCCGCACAATACCTGCGCCAAAACCCGAGGCCCCGCCGGTCACAATCGCTGTTTTTCCCTGAAGTCGCATCGCATATCCCTCCCGATATATTCTATATTCTAGCCGTGAAACGCCGCTACTGTCTTGAGCTTGGTAAAGCCGTAAAGCGCCTCGAACCCCTTTTCGCGCCCGTGTCCGGACAGTCCCGATCCGCCGAACGGCAGCTCGACCCCGCCGCCCGCACCGTAATTGTTCACAAACACCTGACCCGCGCGCAGCGCCTTGGCCAGCCGCATCTGACGCGCACCATCGCGGCTCCAGACGGAAGCCACAAGACCGTAAGCCGTGCCATTGGCGATGCTCAGCGCCTCCGCCTCATCTGCGAACGGGATGATTACCTGTACGGGGCCGAAAATCTCGTCCTGCGCCAGCGCGTGATCCGGGCTCACGCCCTCAAACAGCGTGGGCGCGACATAGGCGCCGCCGCTTGGCGCGTCCGCGACCACTTCGCCTTGCGCCGCGATCCTCAGATCGGCGCCCTGGGCCAAAAAACCCTCGACGATTTCCTTTTGCCGCAGCGACACCAGCGGCCCCACCGCCAGATCCGCCATCGCGGGCCCCGCGCGCAGCGCAGTGTAGCGCGCGGCCATTTTGCTCACGACCTCGTCGTAGACCGCGCGTTGCACCAGAATGCGCGAGGACGCAGAACAGGTCTGGCCTGCATTCTGGATACCGGCGTTCACCAGAAACGGCAGCGCAGCGTCGATATCTGCATCGTCGAATACCAATTGCGGGGATTTGCCGCCAAGCTCCAGCGTGACGGGCACCACATTCTGCGAGGCAGCCGTCTGGATCATCCGCCCTGTGCCGACGGACCCGGTAAAGGAAATGTGGTCCACGCCCGCATGCGAGGTCAGCGCCGCCCCCGCCTCCGCGCCCAATCCCGGCACGACATTGAGAGCGCCGTCCGGCAGCCCCGCGCGGCGCGCGAGTTCCCCGAAGGCAAGCGCCGTGAGGCAGGCCTCCTCTGCCGGTTTCAGGACGGCCGCGTTGCCCGTCGCCAGCGCCGCCCCGACCGAGCGTCCGATGATCTGCATCGGGTAATTCCAGGGAATGATGTGACCGGTCACACCGTGCGGCTCGCGCAGGGTATAGACGGTATAGCCATCGAGATAAGGGATCGTCTGGCCGTGGAGCTTGTCGACTGCGCCCGCGTAAAACTCCATATAGCGTGCAAGAGCGATCACATCGGCCCGCGCCTGCGTGAGCGGCTTGCCCACATCGAGCGCCTCCATCTCAGCTAACGCATCAATATTTTCCAGCACCAGCGCGCCGATCTTTTGCAGCACGCGACCACGCTCCACTGACGTAGCGCGGCCCCAAGGCCCCTCGAAAGCCGCCCGTGCCGCTGCCACCGCACGGTCGATATCGGTGGCGCCACCTCGGGCGATCTCGCACAAGGTGCTGCCGTCGGAGGGGTTGATGAGCTGAAGGGTCTCTGCGCTGTCGCAGGGCTCCCATGTGCCGGCGATCAAACAATGGGTCGGGTCGATATCGAGCGGGCGCATCAGGCTGTCCTTATGTGTATTTTGCGCAGAGTGACTTCCCCTTCGCCCCTTGGCAAGCGGTTCAGGACCGGCGCGCCGCAATCAACGCTTCACATCGCGCATCCACTCCTGCGCGCCTTGCAGGGTGGCACGGTAGGCTGCCGAACCGATCGCCTCGCCAATCTCCGTGTGCAGGCCTGCGTAATCATGTGAACCGTCGGGTGCCGCCACGGCGATGCAATCGGTGCCGGTGCCCGTGGCGATGCCCGTGGGTAGGGCTAAACCTGTGTCCATGATCGCCGCAGTGCGGGCCTGCGCCACGATGCTGATCGCCTCGATCAGTCCCGTCTGGCTCAGCTCTTTGCCCAAAACAACCGCGATGTTAATCGTACCCCAGTCCATCTGGCTGCGGTCCACACGATGACCAATTCGCTCCGAGTTCGACAGACCGACGGTGGCGACGCAGTGGGCCGTGGCATCGCCGACTTGCGCTGTGGCCTCGGTGTAGCACCCCACGTCACGCGATGTCAGAAAGCACACTGCCTCGCTTTGTCCCCTCAGCTCCAGCGCGTCTCTGAGCCAGCCGTGCACATCCATGTCCCGTGGCAGATCCGCGTTGCGCACCTCACGCCACGCGATGCGATGTGCCTGCACGAACCCGGGCCGGTTGATCGCCCAGCTGAGCACGTGCATCCGTGCGCCCAGATCGAGGGTGAGCCAAGGACGCTCCAGCGTTACACGCAGGTTCACAGGGCCTCCAGCGGTTGCAGCACAAAGCCGTGCTGGGTCTGTGCGCTGAAGGACGTGATGCCGAAAACATCGCGCAGCAGGTCGGGCGTTAGCACCGCTTGCGGCGCACCGTCCGCCACCAATTTACCCTCGTGAACGACCAGCAACCGCGTGCAATGACGCGCTGCCAGCCCCAGATCATGCAGCGAGACGATCACCGACACGCCTTCGCGGGCGAGCCCGGCAAAACAGGTCATGGTGGAGATTTGGTGGCGGGGATCGAGACCCGCGACGGGCTCGTCGGCCATCAGCAGGGGCGCTTCTTGCGCCAGCGCGCGCGCGATGAGCACCCGCGCCTGCTCGCCGCCCGATAGACGCGTGGCGGTGCGGTCGGCAAATTTTGTGAGCCCCATATGTGCAAGCGCGCGGTCTACGGCAGCATCGTCAAGCGCCGTAGCACGCCCGCCCATGTGCGGGATACGGCCCAGCGCGATAAGCGCGCGGACATTGACCGGCCAGGCAATCTCGCGCGCCTGCGGCATCCAGGCTGCATACTTTCCACGCGAGGCAGGCGCGATCTGTGCTACGGAAGAGACGCCCTGAAACGGGATCAGCCCTAGAATTGCGCGCATCAGCGTGGTCTTACCGGCACCGTTCGGGCCGATCAGCCCGATCATTTCGCCGCGCGCTACGTCGAAGCTCACATGCTCCAGCACCTGCCGCCCCCGCAACGCGACCTCGAGATCCTTGACGTGTAGAAGGCTCATAAGCCGTCCCGCCGCGTGCTGTAGATCAGATGGAGAAACAGCGGCGCACCGACAAGCGCCGTGAGCACGCCGAGCTTGAGATCACGTTCCGGCAGGATCAGGCGAACGGCGATATCCGCCGCCAGCAGCATGATCGCCCCGCCCAGCGTTGATGCCCACAGCAATGCGCCGGGCCGCGCGCCCACGAAGGGGCGCAAAATGTGAGGAACCACGAGACCCACAAAGCCGATGGCCCCCGCCACCGCAGTGGAAGCGCCGACGACAGCAGCGGTGCCGACGATCAGGCCCAGCCGGAGGCGCTTGAGATCAATCCCCATTGCCGCCGCTGCGTCCTCGCCCAACGTCAGAGCATCGAGGCCCCGCGCGAGGCGGGCGAGCATCACAGCACCGATGGCAATGAAGGGCAAGGCGATCCCCACGTGCACCATGGAGCGATCCGCGAGCGAGCCCATCATCCAGAACACGATCTCGTTGGCCGCAAATGGATTGGGCGAGAGATTGAGCACTAGCGACGTGAGTGCGCCCGCCAGCGCGGAAATGGCGATGCCTGCAAGAATGAGCGTGAGTGCACTGCCACGTGGGCCTGCCAGAGCCAGTACCGCAAATACACCAATCAATGCGCCCGCGAGCGCGGATGCGGGCAGCGCAAAGGCCACCGCTCCTGCAACGCCCGTCTGGATCGAGAGTACGGCGCCCAAAGCGGCGGATCCAGACACGCCGATGAGGCCGGGATCGGCAAGCGGATTGCGCAGATACCCCTGCATAGCGGCACCTGCAAGGCCGAGACTGCCCCCAATCATCAGCGCCAACAGCGCGCGCGGCAGGCGGATTTCCCGCATCACCATAGCAACAGGATCATCACCGCCCGCCACCAGCGCGCGCAGGCTGTCACGCGCGCCGATCTCTGCCGGTCCGGTGAGCAGCGACACAACGAACAGCACCACGACACCCGCGGCCAGACACAGCATCAGCCGCATTATCCGTCCGCCCCGAGCGCGCGTCGGGCGGCAGCCATATCACTGATCGCGCGCAGCACGAAAGGCGTGCCGCACACCCAGTCCTGATCCGTGAGCGCCGTGCGACCGACCTGTCCGCGCAAGCCCTCGATCACGGGATGATCCATGATCTCCTCCGCGCGGCTTCCGCCAGGATAGCGGCGCGCGGTGATCGTCATGTCGGGATTGATCATCGCCAGCATTTCGAGCGGCAGGATACCCCACTCATATCCTGCCTCCGCCGGTGCATTGCGCAGCCCGGCAGCAGCGAGGATCTCGCCTGCCAGAGACTGATCGCCAGACGTATAGCCGTTGGCATAGTAGAGCGCGGCGCGGGGCCGATCCTGCTGCACAGCTTCCAGATCTGAGCGCAATGCGGCAAGGCCCGATTCGAACTCGGAGATCATCTGCGCCGCGCGCGCCTCACGGCCCAGTGCGGTACCCATCTCCGCGAGGTGTCTCGGCACATCGTCCAACGATTTCACGATATCGAATTGCACTACTTCGATGCCCAGCCGACGCAGCAGCGCCACCGTCTCGCGCGAGGAATACATCCCCGCCAGAACCACATCGGGGCGCATCACGTGCACCTCCTCGGCGCGGCCCGCGTTGATCTGGTAGTCCTCAGCCTGCTCCGCCATGGCGGAGACACGCGGATCAAGGGCGATGCGGCTCACCGAGACGAGCTGTCCGGGGGCTGCCAACAACATGGCGAGTTGATCGGTACAAAGATTTATCGATACGACGCGCGCGGGAATTTGCGCACAAACGGCAGTAGCGGTTGCGACAGCCAGACAGGCCGCCGCAGCGCCGCGTTTTAGGAGATCAGAAATCCGCACGGACACCCAGATACACTCCGCGGCCGGGCTGGTTGAAGCCGCCAGCGGTCTCATACTCTTCGTCAAAGAGGTTTTCGACACGCATATACACCTGCGCAGTGTCGGTCATATCATAGGACAGGCCCATCCCGACCAGCGTGTAATCCCCAACTTTATTGTCCGCAGGCGCGAACGCGCTTGGAAGGATATCGGCGACATAGCGCACATCGACATGACTGCTGATCCGCGCTGTCAGATCACTCGCAAGCCCGACGACCACATCATGGCGCGGCGTCCGGGTCAGACGTGTGCCTTCGGTCTTGGCGTCAGTGTAGGTATAGGCCCCGAAGAGGCGCGTGCCCTCCTGTAGCAGATACTCGCCCGACAGTTCCAACCCCCTGGATGTCGTCTTGCCGGGCACCTGATTGTAGCAGCCAAAGCCGGATGCGCAGGCCGTGGAAGCACCGTCGAATTCGATCAGGTTGTCCACTTCTGTTTGAAACAGCGTGGCTTTCACAAAGCCCGTATCGCCGTAGGTTTTCTCGACACCAAGTTCGAAACTGATGCTGTCTTCGGGCTCCAGATTTGGATCGCCGTAGAGGCTGAACCGCTCGTAGAGAGAAGGTGCGCGGTAGCCGGTGCCGACCACACCGCGAAATGCCACATCGCTCACCGGCCGCCAGACCGCCGCCACACGGCCCGTCGCCTTGCCGCCAAACGTCGAGTTATCGTCATAACGCAGGGCCGCCGACAGGTCGATCTGCTCGTTTGCAGCATAGAGGAGTTCGGCGTTGAGCGCAGTATTTTCCTCATCGCCACTCTCGGCATCCAGCACCAATGTCTCTTCAGTCCAGTCTGCGCCAAAGTTTACGATCGTACGCGCACCAAGCTCGGCGGTGCCCTGATAGGTCAGGCTTTGACGCGTACCGTTGAACAGGCGGTTAAATCCGCCCGGATCCTCGCGGTCGATCTCGAACCGGCTGTAGCTGAAGGTATGCGCCACGGCGCCGGTTTGCAGGTCTGCGAAAACCCGCGCGCCTTTCTCGGTTGAGAAAACCACGCCTGTGGCATCATTGCTAAAACTGCTGCGGTCGATCTCGATCTCCCCGTCGCGGTAGCGCAGGGCCACGCCGAATGTCAGGGTGTCTGTCGCGACATACTCCGCAGTGGCATCAATCGTCGTCTGCTCGAAGCCGTCATCCTCGTCGTTGAAGCTTTGTGCGGAAAAACCCTTTGTCTCGATCCGGCCATAAGAGAAAGCAACGAAGCCCCGCTCCGAGCGGTACCCGGTGCTGAGTGCACCGGAATAGGTATCATAGGTGCCGCCTTCGGCTTGGGCAGACCCGGAAAAGCCCAGCTCTTGGGGTTTGAAGGTGCTTATGTTGACCACACCGGCGATCGTCTCAGAGCCATAGAGAGCCGATTGCGACCCCTTGAGCACCTCGATCCGTTCAATCCCGGACGCTGTCAGCCCTCCGAAGTTGAACTGCGTTTGCGTGCTCGACGGATCGCTCACGTCGATCCCATTAACCCGCACGCCCACATAGCGCGATGGCAGACCGCGGATCTGAATACTCGTCCCGCTGCCCAAGCCACCGTTGGAGGTCGAATTGACCCCGGCAAGCCGGTCGAGACGTGCGATCACTGAGGTACCGTTGGCACCCACCTGATCGCCCTCAAGCACCTCGACATTTGCACCCGTCCGCCCCAGTTCCACCGGGGAGAGATTTGAGGACAACGCGATTGTGCCCAGATCGTAGGTCTGTTGTGCGGTAGCAGGCGTGAGCGTCAGCGGCATCACAGCCACGGACGCGAGAAGCATAGAACGAATCATAAGGTTTCCCCAGTATTGGCCCGAAAGAGCCAAAAATATATAGAAGTCATATGAGGGGAGTACCCCCGCAGACGGTGAAAACACCACAAGCGGACGATCCGCAGCCCCGACGCCCCACGCGCCCGGACAGGGTGAACACTTTGGCAGGTCTCCTGACTTGCGGGTCAAAGCGGGGCCGGACCTTCCCAGCGCGAAACCGCACCAGTGGCATATCCCGACAACGCTCGCCGCTCACAGTTGCGGGGGCAGTCGTGGATTTGGAAGCCGAAAGGCTGGTCCGCACCACGTTCCCTATTATCGAATCGGCGAACCGATCGGACCAAAGCACGTTCACGCCTAATACAAAGCGTGAGTCGTTGGAAGGAGATTCGTCCGCTTGACTGGCGGCGCAGACCTATGGCGCTCGCTCGGCGATCGCGGATGCCGACCCCCTTGCAGCTTTCTGCGCAGGCGCCGTGATTATTGCGCAGGGGGCTTTCCTATTTGCGCTGCTTTGCTATCCCCCTCATAAATGGCATTACCCGTTTGGTGCGCCCCGCGCGCCCGACAGCATCCGATTGGAGCTTCCATGAACTGCGCTTCCCTTGCTTTCGTTGCCACGCTCCTCTTCGTCCCATGCGTGCAGGCGCAGCAAAGCGATATCTCAAAGGGGCTGTCGCTCGAACTCAACACCGCCGAGACGGTCCAGAACGCCTGCAAGCTCACCTTCGTGATTACCAACGGCCATATGCAGCAGGTGGATCAGGCGATATTCGAAACGGTCCTTTTCAACCCTGCAGGACAGGTCAGCGTAATAACGCTTTTTGACATGGGCGCCCTGCCGCCTGGCCTGCCCCGCGTACGCCAGTTTGTCGTGCCCGAGGTAGCCTGCGAGGATCTAGGCCGCGTACTGATCAATGGCGTCAGTACCTGCACGGGCGCTCAATTGCCGGAGGCCGCCTGCACGAAGGGTCTCGCCATTTCCACCCGCACTAGCATCGAGGTGATCGGCTGATGGAGACTGTCCTCGCCCCCCTGCGCCAGATCGCGGAGACAGGGGGCCCCGTTGTCATGATTCTGATGGCCGTCGCCGTGCTAACCCTTGCCGTCGTGCTCTACAAGATGTGGCAGTTCAGGGCGGTGGGCGTCGGCCGGCACCGAGCGCTCTCACAAGCGATCACGGCATGGGACAGCGATGACCGGGAAGGCGCGCGCGCGGCCCTAGCCCAATCAACCAGCTATCTCGCGCCGGTGGTGGAGATGGCAATGAGTAGCCCAGCAGAGGCCACCGCGCGTCTGCAAGCAGAAGCCGAGCACCTATTCGCCCAGCTCGAGCGTGGGTTTCGCTTGCTTGATTCCGTGGCACAACTCGCGCCTCTACTTGGGCTCTTCGGCACGGTGCTTGGCATGATCGAAGCCTTTCAGGCTTTGCAGGACGCGGGCGCACAGGTTGATCCCTCCCTGTTGGCAGGTGGCATCTGGGTGGCCCTGTTGACCACTGCCGTAGGGCTCGTCGTGGCGATGCCCACGGCGCTGGCGCTGAGCTGGCTGGAGGCGCGGATGGAAGCCGAGCGGGTGCTGGCCGATAAAGCGATCCTGACCGTCCTCGCACCCCATGGGAGAGCGCCCGTCGGGCGCGATGATCCCGCACTGGTACCCGCCCATGGCTAAGGCGCGCAGCAGACGACGCAGGCTGGCCATGACATCGCTGATCGATGTCATCTTCCTGCTGCTTCTGTTTTTCATGCTTACCTCGACTTTCTCGAAATTTGCAGAAATCGAACTGTCGAGCGCATTGCAAGGCACGGCAACAGTCAATGAGCCACCCCTTTTCCTGCAACTTGGCGCGGAGACTGTGCGGCTCAACGGTAACGCGCTTGATATGGCTACTCTTGACGCCTCGCCACTCGGAAGCGCGGCGGAGGGTACGGTCCTACTCGTGAGCCTTGCGGGAGACGTGAATGCCCAGCGTCTCACCGATCTGCTGGTCGCGCTGCGCGGCTTGCCGGCGCTGCGCGTAAGCGTTCTGGGGTCTTAGCAGATGCGCAGGCTTGCCCCTAAAAAAGCCCAGCGAGAGCCGACGATTGCTCTGATCAACATCGTCTTTCTGATGCTGGTATTCTTCATGGTCGCCGGAACGCTGGGACAGCCGCTGGACCGTTCTCTGGATCTGGTACGCACCGCTGACCTCGATGGGCGTGCCCCGCCCGACGCGCTGGTGATCCATCCCGATGGCAGGCTGGAGTTTCGGGGTGTTGAACAGACCAGCGCCGCCATGTTCTACGCAACCCTCCCGGAGACCGCCCGCGATACAGTGCGGATCGTCCCCGACCGGGCGCTGCCCGCTCGCGATCTTATCACCCTTTCCCGCGACCTTCGCGCAGCAGGTGCACAACGGGTTCTGGTCGTGACGGAAAGGGTGCTGGAATGATTGCCAGCTCTTCGTCGGTCAAAGTACTGTGCCTCGCTGCCGCGTCGTTCCTGGTGGTGGCCGCCATAGCAGTGTCCGGTGCGCCCGATCCTGTTACACCCGACGGCGGTGGGCAAACGCTCAATGCCCCCCGTTCGGGAAGCAGTTTTGCGGATATGTCGATCGGAACGCTGACCGCTCAGGCTCCGCAGACGCTGGCCGCCGTTGTCCCGTCCCCCCCTCCCCTACAGCCAGAAGCGACCGTCGCCGCGATCGCCCCATCGGCTCCACCTGTCGTAAAGCCGCCGGTGGTCAGCGCGCTCCCCGCACAGCGTCCGACGACGAAAGCGATTGCCCCAGCACTGGATACGGTAGTGACGGCACAGGACCCAAGCGCTGCGCCCCGCCTTTCCGCAAGGCCAAACCTGCGCGATCCGGCTTTGTCTGCACAAGCCGCAGCCAAGCCGAAGGGCAATGCCCCCCGCGCAAGCACACAAGGCGCCGAAAGGGGGACTGCGACAGCGCGCGCTCCCAGCGGCGCCACACCAAAGCCACAGAACCGGCAAAGCGGAGATGCAGTCGCGCGCGCGTACCCTTCCGAGGTGATGCGTCGTATTTCCCGCGTGTCAAAACCGCGCGTCAGCAGCCGTGGGACTGCGATTGTCGCTTTTTCCGTCTCGGGGACTGGCGGACTATCCAGTCTGTCGATTTCGCGCAGTTCGGGCTCCGCCGTGCTCGATCAGGCGGCGCTGTTGGTGATCCGGACGGCGGCACCTTTTCCCGCGCCGCCACGCGGCGCACAGCGCGATTTTTCGATTAACATAAAAGGGCGCTAGATCCGTAATGACTTCAGAGCCATGCCTGTTACGCAACCAACACCTCAGCCTCTGCGTCGCACCGTTAGGGGCCGAAATGCAGTACCTGCGCACCGCAGCGGGCGACGATTTGCTGTGGCACGGCGATCCTGAATTCTGGTCAGGACGCGCGCCAGTCTTGTTTCCCATCGTCGGGCGCGCTGTCGAGGATCAGATTGCCGTCGGCGATCACAGGGCCATCATGCCCCAGCACGGGTTCGCACGGCGAAGCCTTTTTGCGCTCGAAGCACATACCGATGAAATGTGCTGCCATGTGCTGACCCAAACCAAGGACACGCGTGCCGTCTACCCCTTCGACTTCTCACTGCGCATCACGCACAGGCTCGAGGCCGACACACTTCATGTCACTGCCGACGTGTCCAATGAAAGCAACAAACCGATGCCCTTCGGCTTCGGCTTTCATCCAGCGTTTAGCTGGCCGCTGCCCAATGCGCCAAAGGGGGCGCACCACGTCACGCTCGCCTCCGGCGGCAATCCTGCGCGCGCTGCCCTTCAGGACGGGCTACTGCTCCCGAATCTTATACCTGGCCCCTTCTCCGAGGGGGATCTTGCGATAGAAGAGCCCCTTTTCTTGGACGGGGCACTGGTTTTTCCTCATGGCACGGATGCGCTGCGCTACGGCCCGCATGCGGGCTCGGCCCTTGCGTTCACGTTTCACAATCTGCCCGATCTAGCGCTTTGGCGGCCAACCGGCGCGCCATTTTTATGCATCGAGCCTTGGCACGGAACAGCATCTTATTTGGGCGATGGTCCGCAGATCGCTGAGCGGCCCAATTCCATTACACTTGCTCCCGCGGACACGGCGCAGTTCGGGTATACACTCAGCTATTGCGCCGCCTGAGCATGAAAATTAGTCACCTTTAACCAATGTGCTGGATCATCAGAGCGGATTCGAGCACCCGTAACTTACGGTCGCACCCTTATATTACTTACGGTCGCACCCTTATATTTGCGCCGCCAGCAGTGCAATCTGGCGGGCGTGGAACGCGGCATCGCTTTCAGCCTCCGCAGGCCCTGCACCAAGAGCGCGGGCAAGATCGAAAAACCCACGCGCCGAAATTCCTTCAGGGCCCCTGCTCACCGCGCGGGCCGCGATGAAGGGGCGGCCCACAGCCACATCCTCGCGCATGGTCAACTCCAACGCCCGGGTTATGCGTCCGACTGATCCCGGCGCCCAGTGCCCCAGCGCGCGCGCCAGAGCGCCGTAGGTCACCCGGGCATCCGGACCATCAAGGCTTTCAAGATGTGCGCGGACCTGCGCCACTAGTTCGTCCTGCGTGCCCACCGCAGTCTCGACGGCTCTAGGCGGCGGAACCTCGCGCGCGGTGCCATCGGTGAACACCTCTGCGGCCCAGGCGCGGGTGGAACTGCGCATCACGATGCGCGTTTTGCCAGCGTCCACTCCGGTGCCTGTTTCGGTCACGCCGACGACAGCACCGCTGCGCATTGCAGCGCGCAAGCCATCCGGGGTGAGACCGAGACGGGGCGCAAGAAAGTCGGGGTTCACGGTGATCTCCTCCCCTTCCCAAGCGATCACGCCGGGCGGAACCGGACGGTTGAAAGCAGGTGCAGGGCCTGTGTCACGGGCATAGAATGGGTTGCTGCCCTCGGAATGGTCCGTCACGTCGACGATATCGCGGATGTCGGGAAGTGCTGCACGCAGCATCCGCTCGACCCCCTCGCGAAGCGTAGCCGAGGACGCCGCGCAGCCCTGACATCCGCCCGACATGCGCAGATAGACCGTACCACCTGCCACGCTTTCGGCTGCGATGTGACCGCCGTGGGCGGCGACCGACGGGTTGATCTGGCGCTCCAGCAATTCTTGCACCGCCCGCAAGAGTGACGCGTCCGGATCGTCCGCAACGCGCGAACCCAGCGGCAAATCGAAGTTGTCGAGCACGGTTCGGATGGCGGTGGCGATGGCGGGCTTCAGCACAGCCCAGTCCGCAGCATCTTGCTTGCGCACCCAGATCGTAGGCCCCGAGACCTCGACGTGAGTTAAGCCGTCGATCGCAAACAAAGCCTGTGGCAGGGGGACATCTGCGCCCGAAGTATCAAACCGCAAAGGTCCGCCAGGCTGCACAATCTCGTCCAGCACGAAGCCCATGATCTGCGGATCGCTGGGGGAGTTCTGCGCGCGGATTCGGCGCTTTGAAGGTGCGTCAGACATCTTCGACCTGCGCCCCCTGCATCGCGTGCAGCTGCACAAAAGTGTAGATTCCAGTGTCGTGCCCGTCCGCAAAGGCGATGCCTAGCGCGTAGTTCCCCACGCTCCAGATACGGGTGATCGCGATGTCCAGCGGCACAGTGACCGGATCGAGAAGTGGTTTTCCCGTGACCTCGTCACGGCATTTGGCGCAGCGGCAGGCTAGGCGCAGATCGCGCGCGGAGAGCCGTTGCTCGCGCCCGTCACCCCACCCCAGAACGAGCGCTCCGGCGTCTTCATCAAGCGAGGCGAGGCGGTCGGAAGCCCCCTGCGGCTGTGCTTTCACAGGCTTGCCGCTGCCATCAGCCAGCGTCCAGGCGAACGGTGTCACGAGGCCACCCGCGCCTGCACCAAGGTCCATGATCGTATCCGCGATCTGCCGGTACGCCTGCGCCGCGGCACAGTCAGGAGCCGCGAGTACCAGCGGCATACCGTCATCGCCTGAATCCACCACGGCAGGATCCAGCGGCACCTTGCCGAGGAACGCCACACCAAGCTCTTGCGCGATCGCCTCACCGCCCCCGTCGTGGAAGATATGGGTCACAGTCTGGCAGGTCGGGCAGGTGAAGCCACTCATGTTTTCGATCACGCCGAGGATCGGGACCTTGACCTGCTCCATCATTCGCAAACCGCGCCGTGCGATCTTGAGGCTGACATCCTGCGGCGTACTCACAACAACGGCGCCTGACAGCGGAAACGCCTGCGCCAGCGTCAGCTGAATATCGCCCGTACCGGGCGGCAGATCGAGCAGCAGCACATCAAGTTCGCCCCAATCCACCTGCTTGACGAACATCTGTAAATATTTCGTAACCATCGGTCCCCGCAGGATCGCGGGGGCGTCGTCATCGCTGAGCATCGCCATCGAGATTACTTTGACACCGTGCCCCAGCGCGGGCGTAACCAAACCATTCGGCGCCATCTGGGGCTTTGCCTGCGTGGCAATGCCCAGCATGCCGGGGATGGAGGGGCCGTAGATATCCGCATCCACCACCCCGACCCGCAGACCGGATTGCGCCATGGCACAGGCAATATTTGCGGTGACGGTAGATTTGCCCACCCCGCCCTTGCCGCTGCTTATGGCGATCATGCGCGGAGGGGGGGCGGTGTCATGCTGTGTCATGGGGGTGTCCTCGGGAAGGGGCACGGCAGTAGCTGCCGCAGAGCTTGTGGATATCGTCTGCACCTAAGGGCGAGGCCAGGCAGGCGCAATATCCGCTGTCCTGCGACGGATTGAAATGGGCGCAATCCGCGCAGGTGCCGAAAGCGCGGGAATCCCTGCGCTCGGCCAGCGCCGCTGACAGGTCGCAAAGGGCCGCGAGCAGCGTCTCGCGTGTTCCTTCGTCCCAGCCATTCAGCACTTCCTTGAGATCACCAGCGGGATCCTTCTTCAGATGCCGCCTGCCTGCATCGGTCAGCATGAAGCGAAAGCTGCGCCCGTCCTCGGGCGAACGTTGACCTGCGATCAGGCCGCGCGCCTCAAGCGCCTTGATGGTCTGTGACGCAGTACCACGGGTCGTCGCCTGAAAGCTGGCAAAGGCAGAAGGTGTGCGTGTGCTGGCGTTGGCTCGGGCAAAAAATCGCAGGCAGGTCCACTGTGCCTGCGTCAGATCAACCTGCGTCGCGTACTCCCGCGATGTACGCCCGAGTTGAACGACCAGCTCCGCGATGCGGTCTGTGGAATGGCTTTGACTGGGCATATGGATTTAATAGCGGAACGAAACTAAATTTGCAAGATCCCAGGAGCCGGCCGATTGCCGTAAGAAATCTCTTGCGGCCATTCACTTTCCAGCTTGTGCATCCGCCCCCGAAACATGCCTTACGACGTTGCTGCCGAGGCAAGGGTCAAGTCCTTTGACCCCCGAAAAAACTGATCTGGGCAATCCATGCGGAGCAAGTGGGACTGCAAATCAATGTCGATGCACAAATTGACATCCATCCGGTGATCAACCCTATCGTCCATGCCAAAATATCGTCGCTCGAGGCGCGCGATTCATCGCGAGATCACTTGCTCCTCAGACGCAGCCCACCTGCTGTTTGCTGCGCTGCGCGATCTCGACGCTGCTGCCATGCGGAGCATTGAGCATTGGCCGCTGCTGGCAGCTCACTTACGCGGCACTCTAGGAAAGGGGTGTGCGATCGAAGCGGCAAAAGTGCCGCGTTTCTTTTCTCGACAGGTGTCTTGCACCTAAGCACTGTGCCGCTTTTGCAGATGGCTAACGTGAGCGGTTGGTACACATATACTTCTTTGCGCAATGACGCTGCGTGCGAATACCCTGCTGCCGGTCTCGGACGGCGATGAGGTATCAGACAGCGGCGCGCTACGCTGTCTGCGCTTGCGCTTCATCCAGCTCTTTTTGCAGCTGCGCCTCCTGCGCCGCCTTCGGGGCGGAAAAACCTGCCAGCAAGGCATAGGCGACGGGCGTAAGATACAGCGTGAACAGAGTGGCCAGGCCCAAGCCTCCGACGATGACCCAGCCCAGCGCCTCGCGGGCCTCCGCACCGGCACCGGTGGAAAGCACGAGCGGCACTCCGCCGAGGACGGTCGAGGTCATCGTCATCATGACGGGGCGCAGGCGGATCGCACAGGCGTCCACGATTGCCTCGTGCACATCCTTGCCCTCATCACGCAACTGGTTGGCGAATTCGACGATCAAAATCCCGTTCTTGGCCATAATGCCAATCAAGATGACCAGTCCAATCTGGCTGTAGACGTTGAGGCTTTGACCGGTCATCAGCAGCGCGAAGATGGCACAGGCAAGCCCGAGCGGAACTGTCGCCATGACGACAACAGCGGAGACAAAACTCTCGAACTGTGCTGACAGCACCAGAAACACCACGAGGATCGCGAACCCGAATGTGAGAAACAGGCCAGAGTTCGTCTGGTCAAGGGTCGCCGCTTCGGCGAGGGGCACGATGCGGTTTTCGGGACCAAGCACTTCATCGCCGATCTCGCGGACCATGACCAAAGCATCGCCCAGCGACAGCGCCGGTGTGAGGCCTGCCGTCAATTCAACCGAACGGTTCTGCCCTTCCCGGTCAAGCTCGGGCGCCACTGCCCGCTCTTGCAGCGTCACGAAACTCGCCATGGGGACCATCTGGCCATTGCCCGATTGCACGAACACATTTTCGAGATCGCCGGGATCATTGATCGGGTTCGAGGTTGAAAGCATCTGCACATCGAAGGCCTTATCCTCGATGAAAACGGAGCCCACGGTGCGGCCATCGAGAAGAGCCTGCAACGCCTGCCCCAGTCCGGTTATGTCAACACCAAGGTCGGCCGCAAGCGCGCGGTCGATCTGCACGAAAAGCTGCGGCTGTGTGCGCTCGTATTCAAGCTGGACCTGCCCCATATCAGGATTTTGCCGCAAGCGGTCAACCATGGCCTCGGAGACTTCGGCCAACTGCTCATAGCTGCTGCCGGTGATGCCGAAAGCAAGCCCCCGGCCTGCCCCGCGGATGCCCAGGGAATTGGGCTGGATCGCGAAGGCGCGAACACCGATGACATTGCGCAACTTGCTGTTTATCTCGGCAACGATATCGTCTTGAGCACGCGCGCGATCTCCCCATTTGGCGAGCGTGAACACCATGAAGCCGCGATTATCCGCCCCAAAACTGCTGATCGAAAAGATATTCGTGATCTCGCCAGCCTCCTGCAACGGTGCGATCTGATCCTCGATCTCGCGCATTTTCGATTGGGTATAATCGAGTGAAACACCCTGCGGCGCGGTCACACGCAGCAGGGCAACGGCGCGGTCCTCCCTCGGGGTAAGTTCCTGCCGGATCCCTCCTGCCATCATCGTCGCCGTGATCCCGACGAAGAGCGACGCGACGACGATAACATAAGGCACCGCGAGGGCCGCACGCAGTGTCCGCGCGTAGAGCCCGACAAGGCGGTTGCCGAGCCAGATCATCGGGCCACGCGGGTTTTTCGCGGGTTCTTTCGTCAGCAGGCGGCTGGCGAGCATAGGGCAGAGGCTCAGCGCGACTACAGATGAGAGCATCACCGCGATGGCGAGCGTAAAGCCGAACTCACGGAACAAACCGCCCGCTTGACCGGGGAGAAACGACAGCGGGATAAAAACGGCCGCCAGTGTTGCCGTGGTGGTGATCACGGCGAAAAAGACCTGCGAGGTGCCATTGACCGCAGCGGCGCGTGGCCCCATCCCGAGAGACCGCTGGCGCACGATATTCTCGAGCACCACGATCGCATCGTCCACCACCATCCCGGTTGCCAGCACCAGCGCCAGCAATGTCAGGATATTGACGGAAAAGCCGACCAGATAGATCGCGGCAATCGTCCCGATCAAGGCCACCGGCAGCGTCAGCGTGGGGATCAGCGTGGCGCGGACATTGCGCAAAAATACGAAGATCACCGCGACGACGATCAGCATCGCAAAGCCCAGCGACTTGACGACCTCCTCGATCGAGCCGGAAATGAACACCGCGTCATCAGAAGTCACGGCAATGGTGATATCGTCGGGCAGCGTCTCGTTGAGCTCCGCAACCACCTGCCGCACGGCGGTAGAGATTTCGAGCGTGTTCGAGGTGGCTTGACGGATCACCCCGATGCCCAGCCCCAGCTTGCCGTTGGCGCGCAATGCCGTTTCGCCCGTAGCAGGGCCCAAAGTCACCCGCGCCACATCGCCAATCTTGACCGATGGCTTGATCTCAAGCGCCTCGAAGGCCTCTGCGGTATCGACACTGGCCGTGGTGCGTACGTTGATGGATTGCCGGTCGCCGGCCAGATCCCCCGCGGGCGCGTCAAAGGCGGCTCCCGACAGGACGTTTTGCAAATCGCTCAGGGTCAGGCCCCGGCTGGCCAGCTCGAACTGGTTGATGTCCACCCGAAAAATAGGTTCCCGGTCGCCGTAGATCTGAAGATCGGCAACCCCCTCCACGGAGATCAGCCGATCCTCGACGCGGTCCTGCACAATGGCGGTGAGTTCCTGCGGGGAGCGCCCGTTCGAGGTAACGGCAATCCGCATGACGGGTTGCGCATTGGCATCGGCCTTGACGATCTCGGGCTGATCTGCGTCCTCCGGCAGGTCGTTTACGATGCGCCCGATCGCATCGCGGACATCTGTGGCGGCCACGTCGATATCGACGTTATCGTTAAATTCCACCGTGACACTGCTGCGTCCGAAACGAGAATTGGACGATATGCTGCGCACCCCTGAGACACGGCCGACGGCCCCTTCGATCCGGCCGGTCAGTTCCTGATCCACCGCTTCGGGGGAGGCTCCGGGAAAGGGTGTCGTGACCGTGACCACGGGGCGGTCCACATTGGGAAGCTCCCGAATTTCCGCACCGAACAGAGCGGCAATGCCGGCGAGAACGATGAGCGCATTCAGCACAATGGCAAGGATCGGGCGGCGGACGAAAAGGGCCGTCCCCGGGGAGGATGCAGCACTCACAATGTGGCTCCTGCGGCCCGCGCTGCAGCAGTGGCATCTTGCGTCTGTACAGTGACTTCCGCACCTTCCCTCAGGGTCTGCACGCCTTCAGTGACAACCTCGTCGCCCGCCACAAGATCATCGGAGGAGACAAGCACCTCCTCGCTGTTGCGTTGTACGATCGCCACGAGCAACTGAACGGCCTTGCCCTCCCTCACTGCCCAGACGAAGGGTCCCTCGCTCGACCACTGAACCGCGAGCGGCGCGATCGACAGCATGGTAGGACCCGGGAACGTCAGGTTGACGGAAAATGCCATGCCGGCCCGCAGCAGATCTTCCGCGTTCGAAACTCTGCCCTGCACGAGCAGCGTCCGGCTTGCCCGGTCTACGACCGAGTCAATCGCACTGATCTGCCCGGTCAGCTCGAGATCCCGCAGACCCAGCGCCGCGAGATCAAAAGTCTGACCGACTGTCATCTTGCCTACCACACGGTCGGGCACGCGGAAATCTATCAAGATGTCGGAGCGGTCCGTGATCGTCACCAGCACGTCCTGCGCATTCACGCGGTCGCCCTGCTCCAGATCGAGAATGCCGATCCAGCCCGATATCGGTGCCTTGACCTCCCGCTGAGACAGGGCAAATTCGGCTTGCCTCACGGCAAGCTCAGCACTGCGCAACGCCAGCTCCGATTCACTCAGCCGCACTTCAGTCGCAGCTCCACTTCCCCGGAGCCGCTCGACGCGGGCCGCATCGGTACGGGCGTTCTCCAGTTCGATGCGGGCCTGCTCCAACGCGATCTGCTCCTCTTCATCGAGCAGCTTGAGGATGACTGACCCGCTTTCTACAAAGGCCCCCGCCGTGAGGGGCAGATCGGTGATCACGCCCACTGCATTGGAACGTACCGTGACCGACCGCAGGGCGCGCCCATCTCCTATGGCATTGATACGGTCGGCAAGCGCCTTTTCGGTCACAACAGCAGTGATCACGCTTGTGGACCCACCGCCGCGGCGGTTGTTTTCTGGAACAACTTGTGCTTGCGCGGGCTCGATCCCCAGAAGATCAAACAGGCCCAGACGCTCAAGCAGCGGATGTGCGGCGGGCACGTATGTGATCCAGACATAGAGACCGGCAACAATTACAAGGGCCGTCAGACCGATCTGGCGCAATATTTTCATGGCAACAGTTTCCTTGGGGTTCTCGTATAGACACAGTAACTAGCGCAAGAGTTCCCGAAACTAGCGCAAGAGTTCCCGACTGGTATGAGATTTATACCGCTTTGCACAGGGGCCGCAAATTTCCTGCCGAAAGATCGTGCTAAATCTCATTGAAACGCCTCTGTTTTAGCCATAGTTTCCCGTGCGATCTAATCTTTTTGTGCGTGAAACAAGCACTGCGGCCTCCCCCCAATCCCTCCGGCAGCATGTGCATCCTCGTCCGCCATGCGAAGCGGCTTTGCCTGATCACGTTTTATGTGGATAAGATTGCGGCACGGGCCTGAGCCACCTGCACTTTAACCGGAGATGGATGAGATGACAGCGACCATACTGAAAAATGTCCGCCCGATGGGCGGGCCAGCAACCGATCTTTTTATCGTGCAAGGCCGTTTCGCAAAAGAAAGGCCGGAGCGCGCCGAAAGCATAGACGGAGAAGGGCGGATCATCATTCCAGGCCTGATCGAGGCCCACACACATCTGGACAAATCGCTGCTGGGGTATCCCTGGTATCGCAATGAGGTCGGCCCGCGCCTGATCGACAGGATCGACAACGAGCGGCAGGTGAAAACCGACCTAACGCTCGATCCGCAACGCCAGTCCGAGCGTCACGCGATCCTGGCCATCAGCCACGGGACAACCCACATCCGCAGCCATATCGACATCGATACGGAGCATGGCCTTGCCGCTGTCGAAGGCGTGATGGAGACACGTGAGAAGCTGGCCGGGATGATCGACATCGAGTTGGTCGCCTTCCCCCAATCAGGGATGATGCGGCGGCCCGGTACGCTTGCGCTGATGGCTGCCGCCCTGTCGCTGGGCGTTGAGATCGTAGGAGGCCTCGATCCCTGCGGCATCGAACGTGATCCGAAGGGGCATCTGGACGCCATTTTCGACCTCGCCGAAAAGCACGGCAAGCCGATTGATATCCACCTGCACGAACGCGACGCGATGGGCGGCTTTTCCATGGAGGAAATCATCACGCGGACAAAAGCACTAGGCATGCAGGGTAAAGTGACGATCAGCCATGCATTCTGTCTCGGCGCGCCAGACCGCGCCTATGTTGCCGATCTGCAGGCGCAGTTGGCGGAATGCCGCATCCACATCATCACCACGGCGCCCGCCTTTGCGCCTGTTCCCGCTGTGATGGAGCTGAGTCGGCTCAACATCCTGACCGGAGCGGGATCGGACGGAATTCGCGACACTTGGGGCCCCTACGGAAACGCCGATATGCTCGAGCGCGCCTGCCTCCTTGGCCAGCGCAACAATTTCCGCCGCGACGACGAACTTGAGCTGGCTTTGCATGTGTGCACGCATGGAGGGGCCGACATCATGGAGATCGGGCAGTACGGGCTGACGCCCGGCTGTCAGGCAGATTGCGTCTTGGTTGAGGGCGAAACGCTGGCCGAGGCCGTAGCCGTCCATGCCCGCCGCAAGCTGGTCCTGAAAGGGGGCAAAGTTGTCGCGCGTGACGGTGTTTGTGTCATTGCTGCGCCCTGAGAGCCTCAGTTGGGCCGTGCCAACGCTTGATTGCCGGGGTCTTGGGATGCAGCGGGATCTGCACCTCAGACCTCTCAGTGGCATTTGAGACAGGCACAGCACGTCACTCCAAGGCCAATGCCTCATGGGCGCGCCCAGATCCGGCCTTGCCCGGCCCTAGGAGCCCAATCATCCGCGCCGGATTTCGTCCACGATGGTGCCAATGTTGTCGGGATGAAAGTATTTGCCGTGCCTGCCTCCGATCTGGCACAACCGCGCGTCTGCAAATGCAGAAAGCCCTTTGGGCTGTTTGCTGAACTCCTCGAATTCCTCTTTTCCGAACAGCAATGTGGTTGGCAGCGCATAGTCCTGACGATCCTCCACGGCATTCAACAGGATTAACCGCTCGATCGCGATGTTCCTCTGTGCAAAAGCCTCTGCCATCGCAAGACTGAGAATTCCCGCTTGGCAGTTTCCCCCGAGAACAAACGGCTTTGACCCGATGAGCGTCACAGCCTCCGACACGTAACGAGCAGCGAGTTCCGACACATGCTCAGGCGTGTAATAGGACATGTCGTCCTGCGGACCATTCTCGAAAAACCGCGGGAAACTGGACATCGAGCGGCCGCCATAGACGCTGTGGCTCTGCTCCAGTGCCTTTGTAAGGCTTTGGTATTCAGCCTCAGTCTGGAAGATCCAGACGAGGGGCATCTTTCCCGCATCAGGATGCTCACACACAAAGTAGTTTGCCCGCCCCACAGGTTTCGCGTTCCATTTCTCAAGGATCATCCTGTTTAGGAGAAGCATGCTTTCTGTCTCGGGCAATTCCTGCGGGTTCAAGCGATTAGCTGCCGGATCGGCCTCAGCCGGCGCGGTATTCCCGGCGCGCTCATTTGCGATGAGGTGCATCAACCCGTTGACAGACATCCCAGCCTGCTTGAACCTCTCAAATGAGATCCTGACACCGTAGCGGTTCTCAACAGCGAGGCTCATCTTGATCAAGGCAAGTGAATCGCCGCCCATATCGAGAAAGTTGCTGTCCGGCTCAAAATTCGAATGGCCTAAAATCTCGGTCCAGAGATCTCTGATATGGTTTGCAAGATCAGTGGTGGCCTCGGGGGCGGCGGCAATGGGGACGACACTTTGATCCAGCGGCAGCAGAAGGCTTAGCTTATCCACCTTCCCGGTGGCTGTTCTGGGCAGGTCGTCAAGTTTCAAGCAGTGATGCGGCACCATGAAATCAGGAAGATGCGCGCGCAGACGTTTGCGCAGCATGGCAGGCTCTATCACGCCGACATAGTGGCAACACAGAACACGGTTCTCCCGCTCGGTGCCCTGAACGGTGACGGCGACGTCGACGATGCTCTCGACATCCCGGATGGCCTGCTCGACTTCGAGCAGACGGACGTTGAACCCACTCAGCTTGACTTGGTCATCAATGCGGCCCGCGAAATACAGCGCTCCGGAGGCATCCTGCGTGGCCAGATCCCCTATTGCAAAGCCGAGTATGACACCGTCCCTGCGGATCAACCGTCCACTCCCTGTACGCCCACCCACATAGCCGTTGATGAAATTCGACAGCAGCGGGGTGCGGATGACGATCTCACCCGTTTGGCCCTGCAGCACCGGATCGCCGCGCTCGTCAGCCAAAAAAACGGATCCTCCCAACACGGGATTACCGATAGGGAACTGGATTTCACCTGCAGCTTCACCGTGAGCCCAAGTCCTGCGCGTCACGTAGGCAATCTCCTGAAGCGCGAGAAAGCTGTGATACTGCGCACCGGAGCCGCACATGCGATTGAAAAGCGCGATATCCGAGGGCAGCGGGGCATCGCCGTATGTGCCGATTGCGCGCAAGTGCGGGAAATGCCCTTCAATGTAGCGAAACGCCCTGAATATTGAGACGTAACAGATTAGGAGGCTGACACTCTGCCGCTCCAGCCATTCGCGTGTCGCCTGCGCCGATTGATCCGCTACAGAGCTAAAAGACATGGTCGCCCCGGCCTTAAGTGTGACGATCAGGTGTTCGGCGCAAAACTCACCCGGATTTCCTACAACGTCACCTTGCCCGATATCCAAAGCAAGCTCTGTCAGACGGATGTTTTCCACCAAATCGGCGAACGTGATCGGAATGATTTTTGGCACACCCGTCGAGCCTGATGTTGTGTTGTACAAAACGATCCTGTCGTCGGGCAGTTCAAGATCCTCCGGCTTGTCCTCCAGCGCTTGCGACGTCTTTGGAAGCAGGGGCAGTCGCTCGAACGTCAATCCAGCGTAGGGGCTTATATCGGTCTGCGCGTCCGTGAAAATGCAGGCCGGGCGCCCAAGCTCCGAGACGATCGCAAAAATATTTTGCGAGGTAAGCTTCTTATTTATCGACAGAAAGCTTTTGCCTGCCCTCAGACACGCCAGAAAGTAGACATGGGCGACGACACCAGGCTGGCCGAGATAGAAAAACGTATCGCCGATGTCCAGATCCGAAAGATTGGCGGCAATTCTCTGAACGGTTGGCCCAATCTCACGGTATGACAGGGAAACAGAAGGTGACATGAGCGCAATCTTGTCTGGCTGGGATGTGAAGAATTGTGAGGAATAATCGCGCAAGACTGCTGTACCTTCTGTTTAGGCCATTTTAGCCCCTTAGCGAATGAGCCACCACGTTTTTGCGAAAGATCTACCAAAGCTGTTTGTCTGAACGCCCGCACCGTCTGATGGTCTAGGTAAGCGCACCGCGGCGCATCAGTGCGGAGTGCGGCATTGAAGTCAGAAAAATTCCCGTTTTGTGACCGATAGCACATTTGGACGGAATGATCGCGACGCTTTGTTATCGGATAGCACCCAAAGGATCTGTGTCGGAGATCGGATAACAACACGCTCCTAGCGTATCAGCATACGCATTGGTGGGCGCAATAGGGATATGATTCCCTCCAACCCCCTCACACCCGCAATACCGCCGAAGCACTGGCGGCCCTCAGGAGACTACCATGAAATTCATCTATCCGCTTATCGCAGCAACCGCCCTACTCTCAGCCTGCGCACCAGGCGCCACAATCGATACCGATATGGAGCGCGGCCTCGTCGGGGCAGCTCTCGGGTACGGCGCTGCCAAGGCTGTAAACGGAAACGGCGACCGTGGCGCAATCATCGGCGGGCTTGCCGGTGTGTTTTGCGATGACGCAGGCGTTTGCAGCCGAACTCGCTATTGAGTGCATCCAGCAAATACTGACAAAGGGCGCGGATCAGGTTCGCGCCCTTTTGATATGGACGGCTTCGACAGTTTTCTTCCCTCGTCAAGCCCGGCTCTGCAAAGACCGGTTGTGACGCACCGCTGCTGTTGGATTCCGAACCAACCCAGACTTGTCGTACACATCTACCGCATCGAGATGCTGCTTCACAGCACACTCTTCCCTGCCTTGGGTCGCGGCAACCGCCATCTCTCAGCGGTAGAGAAGTACCGGGATCTTGACCGTCTGAATCATCGCCGTAGTCGTTGATCCGATAATGAGATTTCTGATCCTGCTATGACCATAAGCCCCCATGACCAAAAGGTTGAAGCTTTCTTCCGAGACGAGTTTACCAAGAACCGCCTCTGGATCGCCGGAGGCCCCCCGAGATGTTGCAGTTATGTTCGAAGCATGGAGCTTCGCTACCGCCTCTTCTGCAGTGGCCTTTGCCTTGGCTTCATCCTGTCCGACGCACAGCACGCAGACGTCGAGATCCTCGAAAACCGGACTTGTCGACATGCGCTCGATTGCGACCTTGGCGCTTGAACTGCCGTCATAGGCGACGAGGACTCTGGAGATTGGGCGGAACTCTCGCGAGGCAACAAAAACCGGTACCTTCGCAATGCGCACGATCCGTTCGAAGTTCGAGCCAAGGTGCCCTGAAGCGAACTCAGACCCCTCGCCGCGCTTGCCGATGGTGATCGCTCGGATATCGCTCTCGACTTCGCGCAGCGCATCCAGCAGATCGCCCTTGCGCAGCCGCAGGTTCACAGTTTTGACCCCATCCTGCTCGAGAATGGTCTTAGCATCTTCCAAGATTGCATGCCCTTTTGCCTGAGCCAGCTTGGCACGCTGCTCATCGAGGGACGAAAGCTCTTTCAACAGAGCTGACCGGGCTCCGAGCCGCAAGGTTCCTGAAAGGTCCGAAGATTCAGCTCCTTCCCGGCGACCGAGCACGTGCATCGCCTCGACGTCGGCATTCAGTTTACGGGCGATCCAGGCCGTGTGATGACAGACGCTCTCGGAATAAGCGGAGCCGTCCAGAAGCGCGAGTATCTTGTCCATGTGGTTTCTCCCTCAATGCCCCATCAACTTGTCCATCGCACCGGGCTTGTCGTGGATGGCAAGTGTGTCAACGATGGTTTCCGACGCCTCGTTCATGCCGATGACTTCTACATCCGCCCCTTCGCGCCGCAACTTCAGGATCGCCATGTCCAACGCCTGAACAGAGCTGATATCCCAGATATGGGCCCTGCTGACGTCGATAACGACACGATCGAGAGCTTCACGGAAATCGAAAGCATCTGCGAAATCCTCGGCCGAACCATAGAACAGCTGCCCCTCAAGGACATAAGTCCGCTCACGACCGTCCGCGGATAGGGTAGACGAGACACGGAAAAGCTGGGCGATTTTTGCAGCGAAGAATATCCCCGACAACAGCACGCCGACCAACACACCAATAGCGAGGTTGTGGGTGTAGACGACTGTGGCGACGGTCGCGATCATCACAACGGAAGAGGACCGCGGATGCACCCTCAGATCCTTGATCGACGACCACGAGAAGGTGCCGATTGACACCATGATCATGATCGCGACCAGCGCCGGCATTGGAATGCGCGCGACCAAATCACCCAGACCGACGACGAGGATGAGCAGCACCGCCCCCGCCGTGAAGGCCGACAGACGCCCGCGCCCGCCCGATTTCACGTTGATTATCGACTGGCCGATCATGGCGCAACCGGCCATGCCACCGATAAACCCTGTTGCCGTGTTGGCGATACCCTGGCCGATACACTCCTGATTCCGGCTGGATTTGGTGTCGGTCAGATCATCGACGATGTTCTGGGTCATCAGGCTTTCCAGCAGGCCGACGACGGCAACGGCAACGGAATAGGGAAAGATGATCATCAGGGTCTCGAGAGTGAGCGGGATCTGCGGGATCAGAAACACCGGCAGCGTATCGGGGAGCGCGCCCATGTCACCCACGGTCCGCACGTCCCAGCCTGTGGCCAGCACCAGCACCGTCAAAACGATGATGGTGACAAGCGGCGACGGAACAGCCGTGGTGAGGCGCGGGAAGAGGTAGATAATCGCTAGCCCCGCCGCCGTTAGCGCATAGGTCAGCCAGGTGACGCCTTCATTGCCGAGGTTCAGTTCGGGTAACTGGGCCATGAAAATGAGGATCGCCAGCGCGTTCACGAAACCTGTCATCACGGATTTCGACACGTACCGCATAAAGCGGCCGAGTTTCAGCAGCCCCGCACCGATTTGGATGATCCCGGCCAACACCGTGGCAGCAAGCAAATATTCGAGACCGTAATCCCGAACGAGAGTGACCATCAACACCGCCGTCGCTGCCGTAGCCGCAGAGATCATTCCTGGCCTGCCACCCGTAAAGGCGATCAGTACAGCGATGGAGAAGGAGGCATAGAGACCAACCTTCGGATCAACGCCTGCGATGATCGAAAAGGCGATGGCTTCGGGGATCAGCGCCAAAGCGACGACAAGCCCGGCGAGCAAATCGCCGCGAATGTTGCCGAACCATTGCTGTCGGTAATCAGATAAAGAAATCATAAACAGTCCAATACCCTATGTCGGCGTGTCCTTCAAAAGACGGCCCGGCAGTTTAATTTGGTATCATCTTATGGGTTATCTGGCGGATCGGCGGCCAGAAGAGCCACCCGGTATTTCACCGGGTCCAAGCGCATTTTGCCCACCGTAAACTTGATTCTTGCGCAAATCTCAAGGGACAAAGGCAGATACTGTGCGATTGGGGGGCTTTAGCCGCTATGATGGGCTTGAGTTCCAAAAGCACCAACAGACCAAATTGTCATCTATGCAGGGTGTAGTTTCTGTGAATTTCGGCTTTTCCGTATCTTAGCAGCGCAGGCCGTCCAAATAGATTCTGGCTGGGAGCCGCCAAGTTTACGACCGCAGGGAAAAGTCATCCTGTGCAATAGGAAGATCACACAGAACGCAATATGAATAAGAGCTTCCGATTGGTCCTCCATAAAATATCTTTTCATCACCCGATGGTATGTAGTGATCACGCTTTGCAGGTCGCCGAGAGCGACAAGATCACCTCAAGATCTAGGTCAGCACAATTTCGCACGCGCGTATCGTATTCGTTTGGTCGTTTCAGTGGCGCAGAAGCCCGCCAAAACATCCTATTGGCAGGATAATAGCTCCAACACAGTGGCCAAAGACACAGTCAAAGCTAGCTCAGCCATTAGCAGAATGCCCGAAAAGAAAGTCTCTTATGTTCAACGATGATGTTGCAGCCAAGTGCCCCGAATGTAGCTCCGCAGATGTTTCCTACAGCAATCAAAAGATTAGCTGTCGTGCTTGCGACTTCGAGGAAGCCTTGCAATTTGATTTTTCCACTAGCAAGCAGGGTGGCAAGACTGCGATCGACGCTATTAACAAATCGCAAGCTCTGGCTGTGCTTCGACGCTGGGATTTCGCCGGCTAGAACCTGCTCCGCCCTTCAAGCAACAGCTATTGTTTGGGAGCCACCACTGCGTCGTTCCGGATGAGTAAATTGTTTGTGCTGCGACAAGTTACAATCCGATCTTGGCTCATCTCCCTAAAAGTCGCGAGAACAAGCCGGTTTGCTTATCAGGTATTTTGGCGTCAGGCAGTTCCTGTTGGCTCTCTTGCATAAAGCTCCAGACTTTTTTGGCGACGTCGTCAAATTCGTCGTCCAGCACCTTCGCGTGCTTGGCTATCTCAGGATTGGTATCGACCCAATCGATCAAGCCATGCCGGATCTGCTCATCTTCAAGGGGTATATCCGCGCGCAGATCCCGCACGGCCTGCGCTGCATCCGATGCACCTATGTTGTCGAGGTGTTCGGGCAGCACATCTAATCGCGCCGCACATTCATAATTGAGCACCGCCCCCAGAACACCATTTGGGCCAGCAGTACAACGTCGCCAGATCAGCGCACTTACGACAGTCTCGACTGTCTCATTTTCAACATCTGCGGAATGAAGCGCTTTCTCGATACGCCTGAGAGCAACAGGCTCATCACCTTCGAGGAGCTCGTGAAGATTATCTGTCATGGAGCTAGAGAGACATACTTAGCGGAGTTTGTCTAATTTTCCGGGATACCAGTTGTGTGTCCAAGTTGGATCAGGATTGCCACCACTGAAGTGGTCCACCTTTTGGGATAGAATTGTCGCGTTCTGTGGAAGACGATGAGATGGCTGAAAAACGAGAGAAGCCGCAAGATACTATGCCGCAAGGGTAACGACGGTGAACGGCAGAAGAGGTGTAACAAAGTCGCGTGACGGCAGAGGGCTGTTATCGATAGCGTGAAGAGTATGGCGGTATAAGCCGCGATCTGGTCAAGCGCCCCAGAGAGTTTGATACCGAAAACACCCGGTCAAGACGCAAACCGAATACTGATTGAATGCCTATAGTATCCAGTCTATTTCCGTTGGCGTTGTCAGGCTCGTTTTGTGTAGTCAATTTCGCGCGCGCACTACTTGGGTGATGATCAAGAGAAATTGGAAGCGAACAAGATGCGCAAAAATGATACTCGAAATGCAATTGGAGAGTTTCTTTTTATAAGCGATGTCGTGCAACCTGTGGATCTCACGATCGTGGCGGCAAGTCCCACCATATCCAGCATCTTACCTGCAATCGAGCTTTACACTGCAGGGCTAACGCCACGCATTGTGATTTCGGGCGCAGGAACAATGACGGATGGTCTGACAGAATGGCAGGGCTACCGCGATTATGCCTTGGCGCAGGGCGTTGCCGAAGCCGACCTTCTCGTCGAAAAATGCGCGACCAACACCAAGGAAAACATGACCCTGAGCGCAGATCTGGTGGCTTCAACCGGCGAAGGCTGGCGCAACATCCAGTCCGTGGCCTTATGCGCAAAACCGTTTCATATGCGACGGGTGCTCATGACCGCGCGGCAGCACCTGCCGGAGGGGCTGCATCTTGTTGTCCTTCCTCCGCAACATTCCGGTGATCTCTCTCGCGAAACCTGGTGGAAAACCGACTTCGGTCGAACGCGTATTCTCGAGGAATTGGGTCGGATCAGCACCTATGCGTTAAAAGGCGATATTGGTGGATTTTAGCGGTAAGAAAGTTCACATGATTGGCGTCGGTGGCAGCGGGATGTTCCCGCTGGCCCTTCTGCTTTGTGCTGCGGGTGCGCATGTTCGCGGAGTTGATCGCACAATTTCGGATGAAAAACGCGCAGTGCTTTTTGAGCATGGCGCTCAGGTGCTGGTAGACAATGACAACAGCGCCGCACATGATCTGACGCCTGCGGACGAATGGATTTGTATTGCAAGCCCTGCAATTCCCAAACACAATCCCGACCTGCGCGCAGCACGCCGCCTTGGCGTCGCGGTATTGACCCGCGCTGAAGCGCTCGCTTTGCTGCTGGCACACCGCGAGACCATCTGCGTTGCAGGCAGCCACGGCAAATCGACAACCACAGCAATGCTGGCGTTCGTGTTTGACGCTGTTCTTGGGTCAGACATCGGGCACATGATCGGAGCCGAGTTGGACAATACCCTGCCGGCGCGGTTAGGGGCGGAAAACGCGGCCTTTGTGATGGAGGCCTGCGAAGCCTATGGCACTCTTTCCAATTGGGCACCTCGTCATGCGATCGTGACAAATGTCGACGACGAACATCTAGAGCAATATGACGGTAACGAGGCGCTTGACGCGGCCTTCATATCGTTTCTGGCGCGCGTGCCGATGGATGGGGTGATTGCCGTCAACGGCGACGATGCCAGGGCTTTGGATATTGCTCGACGGCAAGAGCGCAAGGTGCTCACCTGTGGTTTTGCTCCCACCAATGATCTCCGTGCTGTCGAAAAAAACGGCTCCGTTTTTGTCGAAAGAGACGGCATTTCGTTGGGCGTTCTGCGCCTTGGCGTTGCAGGCCGTCACAACATACAGAACGCGCTGCTGGTTCTGGGGATGGCGTTGGAATTCGGTTTTGCTGCTGAGCAGGTTTTAACAGCTCTTTGTGGTTTTCGGGGGATCAAACGACGACTGCAAGTCGTGAGCGATGCACAGCACCCTCGCGTGGTCGACGACTTTGCACATCATCCTGCAGAGATCGCTGCTGCCCTGCAAACCTTGCGCGAGGACACGCCTGGCAAGCTCTTCGCTGTAATAGAACCGCAGTTGCACAACCGTGTCTGTCGGCTGGCAGACGACTTTGTCGCGGCATTGGCTCCGGCGGATCACTGCTTTGTTTTACCAGTTGCGGCCTTGGGTGAATTCAGTCTGCTGGGAAGTGGCGATCAGGCGCTGCTGGATGCTTTTACGCGCGCGGACCGCCCCTTTGATGCCGTTGTAGACCCCGTTCAACTGCTTCAGCAGTTGGCAGGACAAATGACAATATCCGACACTGTCATCTTAATGGGCGGACATACGATGTCTGGCTTCGCCCAGCGACTAGCGATGCTTCACTCGACCCCGAAGCTACCGAAAGCCACAGGGCTCTCGGTTCTTTTTGGCCCTCAGGCGCCCTCGTCCCCAGATTTGCTGACCATTCTGGCATCCCATTTGCGGACAAATCCCGAAGCACCGGCAATCGAAATGGGTCATCGCAAGCTGAGCTACCGCGAGCTTTGGCAGCGCGCTGCGGCGTTGGAAAACCGCCTGGGTCAGGCAGGCGTGGTTGCGGGTGATGTGGTGGGAGTTTGTCTCAGGCCGAACATTGATCGGGTTACCGCGTTTTGGGCCACCTTGCGCCTTGGAGCGGTCTACTTGCCGCTTGATCCGGCACTCCCTGAGCAACGCCTCACATATATGCTCAGCGATTCATCCGCGCGTGTCGTGATCGTAAATGCGGCCAGTCCTGCGCTGCCCAACGGCGCCCCGGCATTCGTATCGAGTGACCTTCTGGATGAGGATCCGGTACCTGATTTGGAAGCTGCAGTTTCCCATGCGCCAAGCCAGTTGGCCTATTTGATCTACACCTCAGGGACGACAGGTGTCCCCAAAGGGGTCGATGTCACGCGTGGCGCGATCTCAAATTATGCGATGGCTGCTTGCGGCCCTTTCAATCTGACACCTCAGAGCCGGATTTCACTGGTGAGCGCCTACGGCTTCGACGTCAATGTCGGTGACGTAGCTGTCGCGATGACTGCCGCTGCATGTCTTGTGCTACCGACAGAAATTGAGGCGCGTCCCGGTGCTCCGATGGGACATTTTATTGCAAACAAGCGCCTTAGCCATCTGTCTTTGACCCCCTCTGCCCTTCGCGCGGTGCCAACAGGTGAGTATCCTGACCTTACGACAATCATAGTGGCAGGTGAACAATGTCCGCCGGGCCTCGTCCGGCACTGGCGGCGGGATGATAGGCGAACTTTCATCAATGCTTATGGCCCCACCGAAGCGACTGTCGAGGCCAGTTTTTCCTACTGTGACGGCTCCGACGCGGTGTCAATCGGACGGCCCTTTGCCAACATGGGACTATGCATCCTCGACGAGGGTCTTCAAGCCGTTGAGGTAGGTGTCATAGGGGAGCTTTGCATATTTGGCGCAGGCCTCGCCGCAAGTTACAGAAACCAGCCCGAGTTAACCGCAGCACAGTTTCCGACGTTGTCCTCTCCAGCATGGGGAGCTGATCAGGCGGATATTCGAATTTACCGCACGGGCGACCGCGCAAAGATTGGTGCGGACGGAGGCGTTATTTGCCTTGGGCGGATGGATGACCAGTTCAAGATCCTCGGCCATCGCGTCGACCCCTCGGAGATCGAAGCAGCAATTTGCGAATTGCCCGATGTGCGGGATTGCGCAGTGACGATGGTGTGCGACGTCGACGAACATTCACGCTTGGCTGCGCACGTCGTGCTGGAGTCCGCGGGCGACGCGCTTGACGTGCAGGCCGTTCGCGCCGCTCTGGCCGAGCGTCTTCCTCGATACATGCAGCCCTCCATCTTGTTGCCCGTGGCGCGGATCCCACAAACCCCAAACGGTAAGCGTGATCGGTCCGCATTGATTGTCCCACCCTCAGCGTTCGTCACCCGCTCTACGAAAACGCCGGGAACAGCCAACGAGAAACGCATTCTCGGACTTCTTGCCAGAGTATCACCGGGCCTCGCGGTCCAAGGAGTTCGCGACAACCTCTCCGACGCGGGAATGGATTCCCTCGATCTGGTCAATCTTCTCTGTGCGGTGGAGACTGCGTTTGGCATTTCGCTCGACATCGCGCTCCCTCCGGGAAGTGAAACTGTCGAGTTTTTATCGCTCGCAGTAGACGCCCGCCTCAAAGCGCCCTCAGTCGGATCGACCACAAGCTTGGCGCAGAAAAGCCTAGCCGACTCCATCCTCCCTCATTTGGCGACGTGGCATGGACAATCTATGACCGAGCGCGATCTCTTTCGGCACATACCAGCAAATATAGCATCCATTTCCCTTTACTGGATGTTCCAAGGTGGGCCTGAATTCACCGCCTTGAACGACGCGCTTTCGCCTGAGGGAATAAAGGTTTTTGGTACCCGGTCGGGACACCTTTTGTTTGAGTACCTGGAGAGTAATCTAGCTGCGATGACTACCTTGGTGGCTGATGAAATTGAGAGGTTGCATGGTGGTGGCCCGATTCACCTTGGGGGAAATTGTCAGGGCGGCATGATCATGCTGCGTGTGGTTCAGGAACTCATCCATCGCGGGCAAACAATTGGCGCGGTAATTTTGATGGAGCAGGGCCGTTTTCCGGTCCATCACGGCCCAGTTGCCCTCGTTTTTGGCGAGGGGAGCTACCTTAATCCGTATGCATTGCTGGAAAATCCAGATGTCGTTTTCAAAACGGCGTATCCGGGCGGGTATCACGTCGAGATTATCACCGGTCAACATGGGCAGTATTTTCAGCCTCAGAACATTGCTTCGCTGGCCTCGGTTGTCGCAAAGCATATCCATGCGCATCAACATCAGAGCTAAGCGACGATTAGATGCGCAATATGGGTACTGTTGACACCTAACTAGGATGTGGTTGCATACTACATTATGAGACAGATGCCTGAAGCTTGTCCGTCCCACGATTTTAAAAGGACGCTCGGAGAGCGCTCTGCTTGCAATGTTACTTGACTGAATCAACGCTCTGATGTGCCTTACGTCGGATCGCGCGCACGCGCTCTGCAGAAGCCATCACTTGCGCTTCGGTCAATACACCCTGTTTGATGGCCGCACGGACCCACCCAACCGCACGTCGTGGCAGCAAGGGATCGTAGCCAAAGAGGTTCTTTATCATGATCAGGTCGTTGCCGGCGACGAGTGCCTGAACAAATGCCTCCCTCCGGTTCATGAATTGGCTTACAGCGCCCATATCGAGGTCATCCGTCGCGATGACACCGTTGTACCCGAGCTTCTGACGCAGTAATCCAGAAACGATTGGCTTGGAGACTGTCGCAGGTCGACCATCTGGTGCCACAGTATCGAGCCGGAGATGGCCGGTCATTATTATATCCGGCACATTTGGTGAGGCGAGGAGGCGGATGTACGGCTCCAGTTCGTCTTCGGTCCAAGTCGCAGTGATGTCAGCGGTGTCGTCATGGCTGTCACTTACTGCAAGACCATGGCCGGGAAAATGCTTCGCCGCACACAGGACGCCTGCGCTCGTAAAGCCCTCGACGAAGGCTTGCCCATAGCTCGCAATGCGCTCGGGATCGGTGCCATAGGCGCGTCGGCTTTTCCCGATCGCCGGATTGCCGGGCTCATAAACATCCAGCACGGGCCCAAGGTTTATGTTGAAGCCGCGTTGGGCCAATTCACGTCCCGCCAGAGCATACAGGGTCCGGGCCTCGTCAAGCGACATTGAAGAGGCCACTTCAAGAGCAGCGGGGATACGCGTGAACCCGTGCGCTTTGGTTAGTCGCTGCACGACGCCACCTTCGTGGTCAATGGCAAGCAACGACGTATTGCCTTCGCTGCGAAACAGGTCCAGCAGCTCTTTGACTTGGTCCGCTGTCCCTATATTCTGTGTGACGAAAAAGACCGCCCCGACCTCACCCCGACGCACTTGCAGCGCAAGCAGACGCGCTGAAGACGATGTGGCGCTTGCACCATAAAATCCAATCAGCAAAAGCTCTGCGACTGCTTTGGCGAGCTCGTCGCGAGGTTTGAACCAGCCGAACCAGGCTGCTGGGTAGTAAAGCATGCCGCGCATGATGCCGAAACCTGCACGGGTCATGCGACCGAGGTTTCGCATATTTGCCAAGGAAGTCATGCAGCGACCTTGCCAGCCTGCGCCAACTGCCTACCCAAAATGGTAGCAATCTCGAAAGAGGCGTAACCATTCACTTGCGGCGCGGCAACGCGAAAGCGGCTGAGGGCACTCTCTGTTGGAGAAGAGTTCGAAATTCTCCATGGCAACGTACTCCTCACCCTAACAACTGTGCTCTTTAGGTTGTTTAGATTTATCTGCCCTGGTTGCATAGGGCCACAAACTACCGGCGGTATCTCAGCTCGGAAACTCGGGCTATTTGCCGCTCCTCGAATAGTTGAATTTAGGCACCTTATTTTTGACATTGGGAATATGGATTTTTATGGCGTCGCGCGTGTAACCCGGCGCTCTTTTCGGCCTCGCTCCATGCAGCACTACAAAGGGGGCTATTTGGCCAATCTTGCACCAAAGGGTACTGTCAGACGAATGCGAACCAGTCTCCACTAGGAAACCGAGGCCGCTCCTTATGCGAGGCTGTATTGTCCGGCCAGCGGCCTGTTTCCTGTTTCGGTGCACTACCGATGACCTGCATCGCTGCGCCTTAGGAACTTAGCTTGTCGGTGACAAAGACAGATGAGAGGTCCTGCCATCTCATTGTTTTTCTGAGGACTTTCGATGCCGCCTTGCAATCAGGGGGCTTCCTAACGGAGATCTCCAAGCCGTCTCCTTCGTGATCTTCAGCCCACCAGAGATAGTGCGTCTCGTCCTTAATTTTTCATGAAAACCTCGCCCAAGTGTCACCGCCTATTCTGAATACGCGCGCATCTGGCTGACCCTTTTCTTGCGAATTTCCGCGACAAACAGCGGGCAAAATCTGTTCCGGCAAAACCGAACCGTCTCTTGGCTGATGTCAGGGCCGCGTTCGGCTGAAGATCTTCCATGTTCCGAAGCGGTAGCGAAAACTAAACATACATCATATCGGCAAAGCGGATGATCTAGCGGCTCGTCATAAGGCCGCAAAAAAGCTCTGTTTTGGCTTCCCGCAACGCTAAGTGCTCGCCCTCCCCGCCTCTTTCTATTTTGCTGTTACAGTACCACATGGCGAGACCTTTTGCAGATCTGAAGGCGAGCAGGCTAGACACATCACAACGCCAATCTGACAATCGCTGTCGACAAAATGGGGCCTAAATTTCACTCAGTGATAGACAAGGCTGCTGGATGTATCTTGACGCTTCCCACATCGGACACGACAATTTGCCAACCGAAACAATGACGCCGCGAATGGCAAGGGATCAAATACATGACGACAGACCTGATGGTGGTCCCTGCCCGACGTGGTCGAGCTGTCCGTGTGGCCAAAGGACAGGCCATTCAGATCATCAATTCCCATGGCCAACAGGTTGTGGATACCTGGTGCTTCAATGCCGACGACCTTTCCGAATTCATGTCGATGGAACATTTGCACGCAACGCTTCAGGGGATTTTTCCGGCCAAAGGTGATACACTAACGACCAATCGGCGGCGGCCGATCCTGCTTCTGGAGGAGGACACTTCGCCCGGGCGTCATGACACCATCATCGCAGCCTGCGATGTGCACCGCTACGCCATGCTGGGGTGCCGGGAGTATCACGATAACTGCACAGACAATCTGCATGCAGCGTTGGCGCAACTCGATCTGCGCGCGCCGGGTTGTCCGTCGCCACTGAACCTGTGGATGAACATTCCTGTGGAGCCTGACGGAAAGATCATATGGGGCGAGCCACTTAGCAAGCCGGGAGACTACGTGACGCTGCGCGCAGCCATCGACTGCGTTGTGGTTATGTCGACCTGCCCGCAGGATATGATCCCGGTCAACGGGGCAGATTGCAAACCAACCGAGGTTCACTACCGACTGCTCGATTAATGAGGGAAAGTATCATCAATTATCGTGGCTGACCCGATACACTCGCCCCCGGTCCTCTTCTTTCACCTGAGCCTCCCCCATTGAAGTGGTCCGCCCCTATAGTTAGGAAAGCGGAGGACCAGAGATGGCCATTAAGAGACCCAAGCCCGAAGAGATTGTCGCGAAGTTACGGCAGGTTGAAGTTCTGATGGGGCAAGGCATGCCCCGGATTGATGCGATCAGACAGATCAGCGTGACTGAACAAACCTATTATCGCCCCCTCTCGGCAGCATGGCTTTGCCATGCGCCTGCCGGGCAATGGGAAGAAGAAGTACGGCGGAATGGGCACAGAACAGCTCAAGGAACTGAAGCGGCTACAGAAAGAGAACGAGCGTCTGCAGCGTGCGGTTTCTGACCTGACATTGGACAAGCTGATCCTGAAAGAAGCCGCATCGGGAAACTTCTGAGCCCCTCGCGCAAGCGGGCCTGCATCGATCATGTGCGTAGTAGGTTGAAAATTTCTGAGCGACGGGTTTGTCGCGTTCTGGGCCAGCACCGATCCACGCAACGTCGATTGCCATGTGGGCGTGCTGACGAAGAACGTTTGGTCGCGGATATGATCGAATTGACGCGCCAATATGGCCGATATGGCTACCGCAGGGTTGCGGCCTTGCTGAGAGATGCGGGCTGGCAAATCAACGACAAGCGGGTTGAACGCTTATGGCGACGTGAGGGGCTTAAAGTGCCAATGAAACAATCAAAGCAGGGACAGCTCTGGCTGAACGACGGTTCATGTGTGTGCCTGCGCCCCGAGTACCGCAATCATGTTTGGTCATACGACTTTGTTCACCACCGAACCGATGATGGTAGAGCGTTCAGGACACTCAACATCTTGGATGAACACAGCCGAGAATGCCTTGCGATCCGGGTGAAACGAAAGCTGAATTCGACGGAGGTTATCGACGCTCTGACAGACTTGTTCATCCTGCGAGGTGTGCCTGCCTATATCAGGTCGGACAATGGTCCAGAGTTCATCGCTGAGGCCGTCAGGGACTGGATCAAGGCGGCTGGGGCAAAGACTGCCTACATCGAGCCCGGGTCACCCTGGGAGAACGGATATTGCGAGAGCTTCAACGGCCGGATGCGTGACGAGTTGCTGAACGGCGAAATCTTCTACTCGCTACGTGAAGCCCAAATCATCATTGAAAAATGGAGGAGCCATTACAACACCAAACGACCACATAGTCCTCTGGGCTATCGCCCACCTGCGCCAGAGGCCATCGTACCGATGGACCAAAGGCCAATCATGCACTAACTTTCGATATGGACCACTCAAGTGGGGCTGCTCAAAACCCGAAGAGAGCCAACCTGAAATAGCGGACTCTATGAGGCGCGGGGCAGCGGGGTTAACCCTACAAGATTATATCTTGGCACGCTGTCTGAATTTGTCGGACAATTTCGTGCCATAAAAAACGGGGTGCTACCTACCCAGCCAACGAAAAAGACAGCAAACCCACGGCCTGCTGTCTTAGATGAGAAACTAATTCTATCAGTTCGTGGTGCTAGACTAGGAGATCGTTCAAGCCAACGTCGGCAAACTGGAAGAAAACCGTAGTGTCTTCATAGGTCATGACGGTACCTTCTCCGCGTGCGGCGAAGGTCGGATCGTTGACGCCTGCAACATAACCCTCAAGCAAAATCACATCGGTTCCGGATACAAAGTCCCAGACCTGATCGTTGCCGTCGTCTCCGTCAAACACAAAGGTGTCTGCGCCTAACGCCCCCTCAAATCGGTTTGTGCCTTCACCGTACAATACGTCATTTCCGTCGCCGCCGATAATGATGTCATCGCCGATACCACCGAACATACGGTCATCACCGGTACCACCGTCTAGCGTGTCGTTGCCTTCGTTGCCTTGGAGCGTATCGTTGCCCTCTTCACCGTTCACCTGATCGTTGTCTGCATCGCCAAACATTAGATCATTGCCGTTGCCACCGAAGAGAACGTCATCGCCGTCGCCACCTCTGATCTGGTCAAAGCTCTCAATTCCGTAAACTGTGTCGTTACCCGCACCGGCACGAATGATATCGTTGTTGCTGCCAACCACCGGAATATTGAGGGCATCGTTACCATCCACACGGTCGCCATTATAGTCGACGAAGTTAATATCGATCAGATCATCACCGCTGGTACCCTCCACGATACCATTCGGCCGAGGTGTCGTATCAATCTCTTCGATATCGCTGAACTTTAGGACGCCAATCTTCTTCCCATCATCATCAAACAGCACCACTTTGCCATTCAAGCGCTGGTCGTCTCCCCAGCCACACGTATGAGTCACGATCAGTTTATAGTTGGCCGGATTGAGGTTACCGAGGTCAAGTATATCGTGACCTTTGTTGCCATCGACAACCGCCTTGCCTTCAAAAGCGCGGATGATGAACTTATCGTCGCCGCTTCCGGCGCTGATCTTCGTTCCATCGACAATATCATGATAGCTGACCCCCGGGTCAGGCTCTTTATGAACCCAGGGGGATTTGCCCTGCCAATGGGAGTTCCAGTTGTATGACACAATATGCTTGAAAAACCAAAACGAGGACCAAATGCCAATTATAATATCCTAATCTAGATAAGGAGGCATTTACCTGACGCCTCAGTTGAATTTCGTCACATCAAAAAATGCGGCTCGCGTGAAGAACTGAAGCGAAAGGCTATGACGACAGCGAGCGCCTCAAAATTAACACATTCTTAACTTTTGGCAGAAAGCTTTTTTCAAAAAGGGTGTTTTAATCCGATTCAATCTATGCGATAATTTTTTAGAATATTAATTTAAATAATTGTTTTTATTATACTTTATATATTTCCGATAAGTCTAAATTTTGAATTACAACTGAATCAGCAACAGTTTGTTTCTGTATGGTGATCAGTTATTGATCACGAAATCTTTGAAATGCCACAAAGTGATCAACCATAGCGTGCGAATCTCCAGAAACTGGCATCGTTTTCGCAGTTTCCGGCCCCTTTCGCCCCTTCCGAAGTAGTCTGGCAAATTCGGACGGCTTACTTAGATGTGATCTGATTGGTTTCATACCGCCTTTTGGGTTTTTCCTGTGTGATCAAGGATCTGGAGGACTTGCGTGACTGTGTCTATTGCACCGGTACTGTGCGAGGCACCGCAAGACCCTGAAGTCATCGGCATAAACCAATTAGACATTGAGCATTGCCGAACCAAAAATTGACCGCGATGGTCGCCCGAAACCAAACAAGAATTGGCTTACTTGATCGCTTCCAGAAGATTATTGATCGGTCCAAGAACGGAAACCAAGAGGGACTATTGCACAAATTCTGGCAAGCTGAACTGGCGTCAACCAGCACCTCGGTCGTGCGGCGATGCCGAATAGGATATCGATGACCTGTGTCTCTCCCTTAACGCCTGTTCGCTTACGACGTGCGTGGCCTCGCTTCATGCTTTGGATCGTCTGAATGCCGCAGTAGGTCGCCTTGGCTGATTGAAGGGATCGACAGCTTGTCGATAGCCAAGGAGCCGTCGGTTCGCGGCGCGGTCGCTCTCAATCAGATTGGTCCGCCACTTTCTTCCATATGCCGGATCCAATTAAAATGCCGGTCGTATCGGTCGTTGATCTTTTGGATGAGGTCCCTGTAGCTATGTGCCTTGTCTGAAGTGATAGTGACCGGTCGATGAGGTCGAATACGCTCAATCGCCTTGCGCAGGAAGTCTCCCACCGCCTACAGATCTCAGCGTGGGCTCAAACGGACATCAAACATTTGGCCATTTGCGTCCGGGCTCTCAACCGGGTGATTGAACTTAACCGCCCAAGTTTAGGACGCACCGCCTGAATACATCTCAGTTAGGGCGCGTTCCCAATTGCGGCTGATCTGCGTTTCAACGCCACGTCGATGCTTCCGTTCCTTTGGCCACGGTTTAGAAAGTACATCCCCTCAAACTTCCACGTTGGAAAAATGACGCCGCACCGCTTGCTCGACACTCAGAGCTGCCAGCCATGATGTTTTTGGGTTCTCAGGCAGCGGTAGGTTTTCCAACGTGATGCGGAAGTGGCCAAACTCACCGACGGCCTCTAGTTCGTGGGTGTTACCCTTGGCTGCGGGGTCTGCAATCAGTTTTACGCTGGTCGCATCAAATCCGATGCCTGCTAAGGCAACCGCCGCAGTAACATTGGTATTTTTCGGATAATCCTTCGCCACAGCACGTGCAGACCCTTCGTAAAAGGTTTGGGCACTGGTCATCGCATCCAAATCCAGGAACCCTTCAGCTGGTGTGCCCTTCCACGCCTCAGGCGGTTTACGTCCGATATAGGTGACCTTGTCCAAGCCTGCACAGGCCGCAGCCCGTAAAACATCCAGCGCACCAATCGCCCCAGAAACAACCGTTGCCCGTGCGCCGCTTGCATCACAGGATTGGGTGATCCTGCGCATGAGGTTCGGGTCGGCCAAGGCCCCGATCGAAACAATAATCACATCAATTCCAGCCTTCAGAAGATCGGGCACGACGCTGTGAACGGCGTCATGAGTGGCGCATTCAACCACCAGATCCGGCTTTGCGGCGATCAGATCGGCCGTGGTGGTGAAAAAATCAATCCCGCCTACGTCGCGCGTAGTGGACGTGGGTGATAGCAAGCAGCCACCAAGCGCGAGGTCGTCGTGCGTTTTATCCAGAGAAGCACGGAGGCTGCGCGCCATTGCTCCGTAGCCGATGGACATGATCTTGACTGAATTTGAAATTGCTCTTTCCTCGGTATTGCGCCGCATCATCGAAGAGGACTGTGTAGCGGCTGTTGTTCTCTAGGATCGTGCCGGGGTCTGGCTAGCGAATTGTCCAGCCGCCATCCACCACCATGGTTGAACCGGTGCAGAACGACGAGTCGTCACACGATAAAAACAAAATTGCTTTGGCTATTTCCAGAGGTGTGCCGAGACGGCCCATAACTTGCCGGTCCTCAAGCCCCTTACGCAATGCGACGGGATCATCGGATTGGGCGAAGATTTCCTTGAAATATGGCGTTTCAATTGTTCCTGGTGCAACACAGTTTACGCGAACATTTGCATCGGCATGGTCGACTGCCATCGCACGCGTCAGCGCAGCGACAGCCCCTTTAGATGCAGTATATGCGGCGCGATCAGCAATCGCGACGATCGCTCCACCAGAGGATGTATTGACAATAATCCCGCCACCTTGTTTTTCAAAAATTGGAATAGCGTATTTGCACCCCAAAAATACACCGCGCACGTTGACAGAGAAAAGGGCATCCCAGTCCTCAACCGTGGTGGTCACGACAGATCCTTTAATGCCGTAGCCTGCGTTGTTCACAAGCACATCAAGGCGACCATGGCGTTCCACCACCCCGCCGAGAAGCGCTTCAACCGATGCTTCATGCGCGACATTGACGAGAGCCGCTTCTGCTTTCCCCCCGGCTTTTCGCAGTTGCACAGCAACTTTCTCTGCGCCTTCTTCGTTCTGGTCTGCGACAATAACCATCGCCCCTTCTTGGGCAAACAACTGAGCAGTTTCAAATCCGATCCCAGAAGCTGAGCCAGTTACAACGGTAATTTTATCAGCAAGTTTCATTTGAGAACTTTCGTTTCTATGGGGTTGGTCTCGATTTAGCTCCGCATCCAATCGGAGACGAGCGCGGCGAATGCATCGGCTCGTGACAGCGGATAGAAATGACCACCGGTTGCCAGGAGCTGAAGATTTGCATCTGGTATCTGTTCAGCCAAATCACGCTGTAAGAAGGCAGGAACAATCATGTCGTCCTCAGTGCCGAGGACGAGTGAGCCAGCGGGCATGTGTTTCATCAACTGGCTCCCATCATACGATAGTAAGGCTGAGATACGCTCTGCAATAATGGTTTGCTCTTGCGGATCATGCGGCGGGTTGGCTGTTGCACGGTCATATCGGTCCCAGTTATTTTCCAGCCATTCCGGTGCAAACGATAACAACGTGGCACTTTCAACATAGCCCTTCGGGTCGGTCTGCAGCAGGTGGAGGCGGAACTGGAACAAGGACTGCATAAACTTGCTGGGTCTCGCCCATGCGGCACTGAGAACAAGACGGTCAATAAGGTCGGGCGCAATGGCAGCCAACGTCTGCACAATGCACCCGCCCGTGGAATGGCCCAGAAAAACGGCGCGATTGATCCCGCATGACGCGCAGATGGTGATCACATCGCGGGCAAGCTGGTCTATTGTGACCTCAGCAGTGCCTCGCGTCGAAGCATTTATCCCGCGTTGATCAAAGGTAATCACCTCAAACCCCGCACCAAACGCATCAATAGCTGATTGCCAAAATGCAGCTGTCCCGCCAAGCCCGCTAACGAGAAAGAGCGGCGTGCCTGTGCCTTGGCGATGAACCTTCAATGCCGCGCCATCGGGGGTGTTTACGGTAACGGTGCTCATTGTAGTGGCGAAAAATCGGTCGGGGTCAGGATGCGCGTGGTTTGAGACTGGATCAGCCCGTCGACACGCCCGAGATATTCAGTCCATGCAGGATCTTGCAACATCTCAGCGCGCATCATTGCGCGCTGATCCAGGCTTTCATACCCCCAGAGCGCCACTACATGGTTCAATTCGCCCAGCTCTGGTGTGAAATAGGCCACGAATGTACCCAGATGTTTCTTTTGCAGCTCAACCCCATAATCACGATATAGCCCCACAAATGTGGCGAGCTTGCCGGGATAGATGGTGTAATCGCGTTCTTCGTAAATCATGTTTTTCTCGCATTATTCAAAACAGGGCAGTCCAAGTTCAGCCATAAATCAACTTTGGCATCCAAGTTGCCAGGGCAGGAAAGATGATAACCAGCGCCAGCACGATCAATTGGCAAAGGATGAACGGTATAACGCCCCAATACATTTGCTTGAGCGTCATCTCTGGCGGTGTAATCGCCCTGAGATAGAAGATTGACGGGGCCATTGGCGGGGTCAAATAGCTTGTTTGCAGTGTAATCAGGAAGATGATCGAAAACCACAACAAGTCCACTTCGTAGAACTTGAGCACAGGAGCCGCGATTGTCATCATAATCAGCACGATCGAGGTCAGTTCCACCGCAAACCCCAACACAAAGGTGATCGCCAGTATCAGAGCCACTACGCCGTTCGCGCCAAATCCGAAACTGTCGAGGAAGCCGCGGATCGCAGTCATGCCGCCATTGGCAAACAGCACACCGGAGAACATCACCCCCGCGAGCACGATCGCAAGGATCATCGCTGTCAGCGACACGGTTTGTAATGAAGCGTCCAACACCAGCTTGAATGTCAGCCGTCCATGGAAGAGAGCCAGCAGCAATACGCCAAACGCTCCACAAGCAGCAGCTTCGGTCGGCGTGGCAAGGCCAGTAAACAGCGTACCCAACACCATTGAAATCAACAGCAGAGGGGGGATGAGCGCGGTCAGAGTAAACTTTACCTTTTCGCCGATTGTATAAGGATCGGGGTCAGTATCGCGCGGCGCCAATGCGGGGTTAATGGTGACGGCGCCGATGATGTAGATCATAAACATGCCAGCCATCAACAAGCCCGGCAAAAGGATGCCTGCCATCAGATCACCCACTGGCAGTGTCACAATCGGTGCAAGTACGATTACAGGGATGGAAGGCGGAATAACCGTACCCAGCGATCCACCTGCGCAAATGGTACCCGCGATCAGGGAATTGTTATATTTACGCTTCAACATCGCGGGAATGGCCAACATACCCACAAGGGTTTCCGTCGCGCCCACTACACCGGAGGCAGCGGCAAAAACCGTGCACATGAGCAAAGCGGCAATCGCCAATCCACCGGGCAAGCGGCGGGTCCACATATAAAGCGCATCGAAAAGCCGCTCGGCAATCCCTGCCCGCTCCAGCACCGCACCCATAAAGATAAACAACGGAATAGCACCCAGAACGTAGTTGCTCGAGACTTCGTCAACACGCTGGGCGAATTGTCGAAAAACAATATCTCCGAACCGCATGTAACCAAATCCCAGAGCGACCAGCATCATTGAAAACGAGATTGGAATGCCGATGGCAATGAGCGCGATCAGCGCAGGAAACATCAAAAGCACTGCATCGCCCATCATGCGGCTCCCGCCTTTTCGTCAATGGTTACTTCTGGGTGTGCGGGGGGCGACCCGCCCAAAACCTTCAAGATCGCTTCCAGGACTTTTCCAAACATCTGCAATCCGAAAAGAGCAAAACCAGCGGTATAAACAAGGCGGAAAGGCCAAACGAGCGGGTTCCACGCGGATAGTCCCGACCCTTCCCAGGTGCGCACAGCCCGCACGACACTATCGGCAAGCGCCAGCGTCAGCCAAAACAGCAACATCGTCATGGCGCAGTAGGCGACAATCTCGATACAGGCCACAACCCGCAGCGGCAGATGGTTTTGGGCGAAATCAACGTTCACATGCGCGTTGTTCCGCAGGCAATAGGGGAGCCCCAAAACAAAGATGCTACCCATCAGCATATAGCTGATTTCAAAAGCCCAAGAGGTTGGTGCGTCAAAGACGTAGCGGCTGATCACCTCATAAACCATCGCAAATGTAAGAGGGATAAGCAGCAGGGCCGCGATGCGACCAGACAGCAGTGAGATTGCCTCGATTATGGAAATCAGTTTCTTCATAGCCGTCTCCTCAGGTCTGATGGGTAAACAAATCTCTACAGCCAGACCGGAAGAGAGGTGTTGGGCAACAGTATTACTGCGGTCCAGAAAGTGTCAGGCGCGACCACGCCTGACACAAGGTTCCGGATCAACGGCTGCCAGGTGCGAAGCGAAACTCCGACAGACCTGACAGTGATTTAAGAAACGCCGCCTGATCCTCATACACCCGAGCAAACCATTCGTTCGTCTCGGATTGTTCACTGGCCCATTCGTCAGATGCGGCAGCCGCCGCTTTGACAAGGCTATCGTCGATTTGGATCATCTCGGCAGGAGAGTTTTCTTTCATCTCGGCAAAAGCGGTCAAATCCATTTCTGCATACCCAAGGTAGGTATCAAGCATCGTGAGACGGCCAGCCGTCTCCATCAACTTACGATCCCCAGCAGGGATTTTATCCCAAGTGGCGTCATTGAAGATACAGTCGTGAACGGCCGCGCGCGAGTGCACACCCGGCATCATCATGTACGGTGCAATCTTGTCGAAACCTTCTTGCATGTTACCACCGGGGCCGCCCCATTCAATCGCGTCAACAACTTTTCGCTCCAACGCCGAGAAAACTTCAGAGCCCGGCAATGTCACTGTCGATACACCCAGCTTGGGCGCGATTTCGGCCCAAGCTGAGGACGTGCGTAGCTTCAGCCCTTGTAGATCTTCGGGGGTGCGCACAGGGCGGTGTGAGTGCATGAAAACTTCGGTTTCGGTCACGCCACACGGGATGGCGACCACATCAAAAACATCCGCGCGCCATTCTTTCCAAAGCTCTAAACCGTTGCCGTTATAAAGCCACATCATATATTCTTCTGGTGTCGGGCCACCGGGCCAACCGGCAAAAAGCGCGCTTGTACGATCAACCGACCAGTCATACCCGCCCCAGGCATGACCCATATCAGCAATGCCCAATTGCACCGTTTCCGTCACATCCAAAGCCGGTCCCAAAGCGCCCGCAGGGAAAACGTTGATCTTGACGCGGCCTTCCGTCAACTCTTCCACGTTTTTCGCGTAGCTTTGAGCACCAATTTCCAGCCAGTGGCCACCAGCCCATGGGGTCGCCATGCTCAGCTCGATTGTTTCGGCCTGCGCGGCGGCGCTGGTCGCTATCAGGCCGACTGTGAAAGTCACTATCGCTGTCGTTTGTGTTAACGCTTTCATGAGTGAAGCTCCTTTGTGAATGAAGGAAAGAGGAGGGTCTGGCGCTTTCCATTCGCCAGTCGTTATTGAGTTGGCGGGATCTATTGGCGATCGGTCGTGCCCCGCTCAGTTTTGAGAGTGCGCAGCGCCAGAATAGATTGGTCACGCCAGGCAACTTTTTCAGGCAAGTTCTCAAGCGGAATGCGACTGCGCGCGTATTTCTCAAGCGTGTCGATCACTTCATCGTCGAGAATTTTACCAAGACCGTATTCCGTGGCGCGGTCATTGGTGAGGAAGCCAAAATTTTCAAAATACTGACGAATGCCGCCGACTGCGTTCAAGTCCACCCCTTCGAACGGCCCCAAGAACGCCCAGCGAAGCCCGAAGCCCTGACTGATGATCGCGTCGATGTCTTTGGCATCCACCAGATCTTCTTTCAGAAGGCTGATCATCTCGACCAAAAGTGCCGCTTGCATCCGATTGAGAACAAAACCCGCAACTTCCTTTTTGATCTGAATAGGTGCTTGGCCGCATTGGCGCATGAACTCGGTCGAGGCAGTGTTCACCCAGTCAGCTGTGAACGGCGCAGGGCAAATTTCGGTCACGGGCAAAAGATGTGGAGGAGTCGCCGGGTGGATCACGATGCACCGCTCACGGCAGGCCAATTCACTCGCAAAATGGGATACGGGAAAACTGGATGTGCTGGTCGCCAAAATGGCTCTTTCCGGCGCAACATGATCCAGTTCCGCAAAAAGCGCTCTTTTACTTTCCAGCTTTTCCTCAATACATTCGTGTACGAGCTGTGCGTCTTTCACAGCTTCAGCCAGATCACCGTGCACCGTCACACGCGACAAAACCTCCTCAACAGTGTCCTCTGGCGCAAGGAGAGAGGCTGAGGCGGTCAACCCAATGCGCAACCTTTCCATAACATTCGGTCTGCGCTCGGCGGCATATTCGTAAATTGAGACATCACACCCTGCCCTTGCATAAACAATTGCCCAAGAAGTTCCGATTATGCCCGATCCTGCGATCGCGGTTTTGGTAATGATCATTTATACAATTTCCTTGCGAAGTTGCAGATGTTCGATACAATTATGTCAAGCAATAGGGGCATATCGGCGCGAAAGCTCATCACGATCATCATAGCTGGCTTCAAAAATCGAGGCCGCCAACGTCGCCCGCACGTGCAATGTATCATCGCCGATATTCTTAAAGCCGTGCCGTGCACCACGCGGAATTAAAACAGACTGATTGGCCGTTACGGTCATAGTATCATCATCCAGCCAGATTTTGGCGGTGCCGCTAATGACCTCCAAAACCTCTTCAACTGCATGTATGTGGGTCGGCGCGCCAAGGTCGACGTCGCACCATTGCTCAAAGATACACAGCTGAAATGCACCCGTTAGAGCGGAGGCGCGTACTTCTGTTTTCACACCCGGTCGCCAGTTCTCGCATTCGGATGAGTTATGATCTTGTACTACCACCACGTTACCTCCTTTGATTCATCATTCCGCAAAGCTGAACTTCTGTATTTCGATGCATCTTGATATTAGTAATACATTGTTTTAATTCTATTATACTTCTATTTCTGCCGCAAATACTCTTGGAGCCAGCACTGCACCGACAAGCCACGGTCAGAATATCCTCTGCGAGTTCTATAAAGATTGTATAAAATACTAAATAAGTTTCACAGGTAAAGTTGCCTTGATAGCCATATAAATTGGGGCTTTCGCTGAAAAATTCAGCAAAAAGGGCATGATTTTGGGTCCGCACGACTAAATGCAGTCATTTTCACAGCTTTGACTGTCTACTTTGACGTTAATGGAGGGGAGATTCTCCAAATCTCTGCCTCTTCGAACGTCAGGACACTGTTACGTGCTAGCGGTGTTTGCCCAAAACAATCAAAAGATCATCGCGGGCAACCAGGATATGCTCGGACATCAGGCGACGCGCCTCAAGGATATCTTGCTGCATGCAGGCTTTAAGAATTTTTCGATGCTCTAGGTCGGCGGATGCTTTAGTCTGGTCAGTCAGCGACATATGCATGCGGACATAGCGGCTACCGCTGCGGTGGAGGTTATGTAGGATGCGCATGGTGCGCGCGCGGCCGGCAGGCTCCAAAAGAATACGGTGCAGCAACCAGTTTGCTTCTCCCCATTGGCCCACATCCAACGCATTGTCCTCTTTTCCTTCGAGTTGGTCCAAAACTCTACGTGCGGCGCTAAAATGTGGACGTTTTAGATTGGGAATGGCACGCATGATCAGCTCGGATTCAATCGTTGCGCGCAGGTCGAACTCCTCACTGATTTCATCCAAGGTAAGCTGGGAAACTGTGTAGCCCCGGTGAGCCTGCTGTTTTACCAACCCTTCGCCCTCAAGCTGCATCAATGCCTCCCGGATCGGGATCCTGCTGGCAGAATAGCGCTCGGCCAATTGGTCTTGGCGCAGTGCTGATCCATCGGGCAGAGCACCTGAAAGAATATCCGCTCGCATGGCGTCAGCAACCCGCGCATGTATCGTCGCGTGAAGTTTGCGCCCACCTTCCCGAATCTCGCCCGCAGCGATGTCCGCAACATCGGAGGGAGCGATAGGTTCATTCATTTCGGACGCCCCGTTTTTTTAGCTGGATCTTGCTAACTTGAGTCACTTTATACAAATTTTCCCTTGGTCTTAGTTTGCGGGCATTTCAGATCTGCAGTTTTTAAGATCGACGGGAACAGCTTATTAGCGCTTTCTACCCGTTCCTATTATGTGTTGTATCAGCCGGGATACAAGTGCGGCGACGCGACCAAAAGCAGGTTCAATTTAATCACTGTCGCCGCAAGCTATGGCTCGTCTCGGGCAAAGAGCGAGAAATACAGTGTAGTTTGAGGCCTGACGCAGGGGCGGGATCAACTCGACAACGCACACTGTTTGATGAGATCTGACCATTGCCGAATTTCGATGCGCAGGGTGGCCATTGCCAAATTACCTCCGATTATGCGCCCGCGTTAATGCGTGTCGAAAGGTCAATCCAGACCACGATATCACAGACAAGCGCAGCGATTATCGCCCTAAGATTACCACCATGATCTTGCTGTCTGCAGTCAGACAGCCAAAGCGACACCACACTCATCACCGCTTTGCCAAAATCGGCCATTTTGACTCTGATATTAATTTTGAAAAATTATGGGCAATCGATGTCAGATCAATGACTGCTTTCATCACCGAAGGATCTGACGTCGCACCCAAGATTACCTTTGTTGAATGCTGGCCAAGGTCCGCTTTGCGGGGGCGGTTTCAATGGATCGACGCAACGCTTCAAAAAAGGTCCATTTAAGCGCAGAATACTCATTCATGATGCCTCGTCTGAGCCCTCTCGCAACTGCCTACCCGACCGACAGGACGGCAAAGCCGCATCGATTTGCCAGCGTGTCGGACGCCGATGCACCCAGCAGACGTTCCACAAGACCGGACTTGCGTTTGCGGATCACAATGAGGTCCGCATCCTGCGTCCGCGCAGCATCACAAATCGCCAATACGTCATCGCCGCTCCGGACAAGACGTGCGGCACCCGCGATGCCGATCTTCGCCGCGATCGACATGGCTTGTTCGAGGCAGGCATGCTCGTCGCCCTTAAGAACCGGGGGCATTGGTTCGGAAACGCCTTCAATCCGGGCATACGCGTCGAAACCCTCGTCACGACCTGCTCCAGTGCCGACCGCGAGGTAGCTCAACTTCGCCCCCAGACTTCTCGCCAGACAGGCGGCATGTTCAGCCGCACGGCATGCTTCATCTGATCCATCGACCCAGCACAGGATGTGCGAGAATGGCTCGCCACAGGACATGTTGCTCATAGCCCCACCCAAGCCTGAAACAGTAGACCACTGACCAGCGACCCTGACAGAGCGAACGCGATGTATAGGAAGAAGACAGACCGCTTGGCGAGCGCCCAAACCGCAATGGCCGCAGGAAGCGAGGTCACTCCGCCCGCGACTAGAAAGGCAAGCCCCGCGCCGGGTGCCATGCCTTGCTCTACAAGGCCCGAAACGAGCGGAAGTGCTGCGTAGCCATTGAGGTATGCGGGTACGCCTACCAATGTTGCTGTCAGGATTGAGCCAATTCCATCTCCGCCAACTGCGCGGGCCACCAGATCGGCGGGGACATAAGCAATCATTAGGGACTCGAGCACAAAGGCGAGTGTCAGCCATTTGGCAAGGAACAGCGTCGTGTGTTGACGCGGTGCGGAAGAACTTCGCACGGCGGTCCTTTTCGTGCCAGAATGCCCAAACCGGAGGCTTGGGATTGCGGACGCTGGACGCGCCGCACCCGCCATTACCCACGCCCTCGCGGAGCGGGTCTGCAAATGCCCCAGACTGCGTGAGCGCAAGCGTACCATAGCCGCCAATCAGGCCCAAACCGATGGCAGCCAGCGTCTTAGCAACGGCGAATTCAAAGCCCAGCACGCCAACCGTGAGGGCAAACATCGACGGATCAATAACCGGCGACGCGAGCCAGAACGCCATGACGGCCGATAGAGGTACACCCATGGCGAGCAACGCTGCGATCAGCGGGATGACCCCGCAAGAACAGAACGGCGAAAGCCCACCGAAGGCGGCGGCCACGAGGATCATCAGCACCGGAGCACCTGTGAAGGCCCGTGCGATCAGACCATCTGCTCCGGTAGCACCGGCGTATGCGGCAAGTCCGATGGAGAGTAACAGGTAGGGCGCCGTCTCCAGAAGCGCCCGCGTTGTGAAGCCGATGCTCTCGACGCCTTGCACGGGGTCAAAGAGCGTCAAGGCAACCAGGATGGCTGCCGTTGCGAACCAGACGCGGTGGTCCGACCAAAGGCGACGGACGACCGTCGTTCGGCGCGATATCGGGGGAAGAGTGGTATCTGACATAACTTTATATCCAGTTTTATAGTTATTTAAAGGCGAAAAAACCTTGAACCCGTCATGCCGCATCCTCCCGGATGAGGGCCACACCTTGACAACATTCGGCGGTCAGAAACAACAAAGCCGCACTCATCGCGGCGAAATCGGCACGGTTCACGACTTCGCGCCCGCGACGCTCCTGCGTGACCAGGCCTGCAGAGACCAGGATGCGAAGGTGATGGGCCAGCGTCGACAGCGGCAGCTTCGTGTGGCCTGCGATGTCGCCGACAATCAGGCCCTCTTCACCCGAGCGAACCAGCAGGCGGTAGACGTCAAGGCGGGCTTCATGGCCGAGGGCGGCGAGCGCGCGAGCGGTGATCGTGGTTCTGTTCATTATTACAACATAACTGGTTTCGTAGTTACTTGCAAGAGGGTGCCATGTTTACGCACACCGGCGGGCCTTGCGCGTTCGACGTCTTGACTGTTTCACCCGGCACCACCCGGCTTTGCAAAACCCGTTATGCTGTGGGTTCAGTTGTAAAAGGAGTACTCTGCCGGAAAAGATCACCGACGCCGAAGCGGCTGTTTGTGCGTAAAAATGTAGCTGGCAAATGAGGGCTCAGA
>Ga0307981_1000216_pt1 | contig 61519 bp, 39 predicted proteins | sample OrgLakmetagen987_FD_201849 | JGI IMG/M metagenome (GOLD analysis project Ga0307981, IMG submission 201849) | Saline water microbial communities from Organic Lake, Antarctica - #987 | ecosystem: Environmental > Aquatic > Non-marine Saline and Alkaline > Saline | place: Antarctica: Organic Lake... | reverse complement strand
ACAAGCAGAACTTTACCTCCATCAAGCTGATTGAAAAAGTACAAACCGGTGCTTTCCAGGCTAATGCAGGAGGCGTAGTAGCTACTAATGATGGGGCTACAATTGAGTTTGCTGCCAATGCAATCAAACTGGAAAATGGCGGCCTGTATTCTGGTACAGTCAACGTATACGCTACCTGGCTGGACCCAACGGCAGATGACCTGACTCAAAGAATGCCCGGTGACCTTAGAGCGATCAATGCAGCGGATGAACAGCAGCAACTGACTACCTACGGCATGATTGGAGTTGAATTGGAAGGTATGGGAGGCGAGCCTCTCAATATCGCCGAAGGACAAACAGCAACGATCAGTCTGCCGGTACCGTCCGAATTAGCAGCCAGCGCACCCGCTACTATTCCTCTCTGGCATTTCGATGAACTTACAGGCTATTGGATTGAAGAAGGGGAAGCACGCCTGGAGGGTGGCGCATACGTTGGAACGGTAAGCCATTTCTCGTTTTGGAATTGTGATGTTCCCAGTGATTTTATCTTTATAGAAGGCACTATCGTTGACCGGGATGGGAATCCGCTACAGAATGTGGTAGTACAAATCACGCAACTGACCGATGGCATGTCGGGCTATGACATAACAGACGAAGACGGAGCTTTCGGTGGACCTATTCCTGCTAATCAGGAATTAATCCTCACGGTATTTGACAACTGCGGAGTAGTAATATTCACGGAAACTATTGGCCCGTTCTCAGAAGACACCACTTTACCTACCTTTTCTGCTTCTGTAACTGATGAATTAGTCACGGTATCGGGTATCTTAATAGACTGCGAAAACAATCCCGTGACCAACGGTTATGTGAAAATAGATTTGGGCGACTCATTTGTTACACTACCAACAGACTCAGAAGGCATGATTAGCGGTACCATTAACGTCTGTGATGCTACGACCATCGAAGTAACGGGCTTTGACCTGGAGAACCTAACGCAGAGTGAGATCGTAAATGTAAATGTAGAAGACAGTACTTCAATAGACCTTGAGACCATCTTTGTATGCGAAGATTTAAGCGAGTTTTTAATCTTCAAGATTGGTGAACTGGAAATAATAGATCCTGACCCCACAGCCAGATATGGGCTCGTTATTGTTAATGGTGTACCTGGTACCTACCTCACCATAAATGGTAAAAATCCGGAAACACTAAATGGATTTCCTATTATTCGTATTCGCACAGTTGCTAATGCACCTGGGACTTATACACCCGATGGTGTGTTTATCACCTATACAGATGAAACACCACAAACTGTTGTCCTTAGTTGTGAAATTTCCGTGGGCGAACCTTGTGATGCAGTAACCTTAGAAATTACCAACTTTAGTGATATTGGCGGCTTCATTACAGGTTCTTTCTCTGGCATCCTGGAGCCCTCTGGTAGTAGTGGTACTACACAGCCTGTAGAAGGAAGTTTCAAAATTATTCGTGAAGAATAAAGACCTCTCAAACGCGTGCTATTTTTCTCTCTGGATAGAGTATAAAGCAGGAAGTCAGCTCAATTCATAAGGCTGGCTTCCACCTTAAAAAAGGGTTTAAAATGCTTCTGCTATACCCAGATAAAAGTTATGATCGGGGCTTTTACCCAAGCCAAGCGCATATTCTATTCTTATATTGAGGTTTTCTGACCTGACGATCTTTAATCTCAGGCCAGAGCCAAGAGAATATTTTAAGCTTCCCACACCCAGATTAGAAAGCTGGTCTGTCACGTCTCCAACGCCTCCAAAGAAGGGGAGACCGATTCGACCCAGTGCCTGCCGGCGGTACTCCACCTGAGTAAAAAAGACACAGCGAAACCTTCCTTCCTAAAAGCCTTGTTCATCCAACCACCTGGACATGGCCTTGCGGAGCGCATTGGCCAGGCTGCGGGCATCCTGATCGGGCGTGAGGTCAAAAGTATGGACCGCCTCGCCATTGCGAAAAAGCTTTGCCTGAAGTCCCCACAGCTCGCCTTCTTGCTGGTACTGGCCCGTGAGGGTGTACCCGCCATCATCGTTAAACATATCCTTGAAAGCCCACTTGGCCCGCAGGCCTCGCTGTGATTCACGAAACAAAAACTGCTCTACTTCCTGATTTAGCTGCAGGGGGTCACCGAAGCTGTCACGGCTTTGGAAAAGAGGGCGCAGCACCGTGGGCTTGGCTCTGCCAATGGGCACCTCTGATGCAGTTTTGAATTGGCCGATATAGATGCCGGTAGCTTCTCCGGGAAAGGTCAGCGTCGGGGTTTGTATTTCCCGAATACTCTTAGCCAGAATGGGAACCCGGTCCCTGGCGAAGGTAAATAGCCGGACCAGATTGATGAGTTTGGCACTGTTTTCATCAGAGTCAAAAACATCGCCTTCACCACGAATTCCTGAGAGGAGGGCATAGGTGAGCAGCCCGTTTCCAAATTCTGAAGATTCATAGCTTTTTTTGTCGGCAGTACTTCCGGAAAGTAAAAACAGGCCTGCCCGGTCGCGCATACGCTTGTACGCCCGGATCTGAGTGGTATTAAGCGACTTCCCTCCCGAAGACATATTCTCAACAATCGCCCCGGAGTTGCATGCATCGACAATCAGGGCCTGCTTCTGAGCTTTGATCTTATTCAGCCAATCCGTGAGCTCGGCGGAAGAAATGGTATAGCTTTCGCGTGGCCCTCGCTTTTGGACCTTGCTTTCCGAATCGATATCGTGCGTCAGATAGAAAAACTCAATGTCCTCGCTGCCGAAGGCCCCGGCAATGCCGTGCCCCGAAAAGTAAGCGATTACAATGTCTTCAGGGCGGGCCAATTGCTCGACAGATTCAAAAACAGCTGCGATTGCTTTTTTCTGGGGAAATGCCCATTGGATGTCCATCGTATCTATCGGGGCAAGTTGCTGTGTAGTCAGGCAGTGCGCTGTGACCCGCTCACCGAAGAGATGCCGCCCTGTGTTATACAACGCGGCCGCTATGTAGGCGGCGTCCTGATCCGGGAAGCTAAGGTCAAGCGGGTCTCTGCCCGATTCATTATTACCGGTACTACCGGCATAGTCGGAAGTCCCTACCGAAATAATGAATAGCCTGGGCAGCATTTCTTCTTCCTCTTCCTCATCTGTACTATCACTATCTTCGCCGAAGCCCTTGCTCTGTGTCCGGTGCTTTTCGTACACCCAGCTCAGCCGGCTGCTACTTAGCTCCCGGTCTGCTCCCGTGACTTCCACGCTAATGCGGTTAGTACTGTCAGGGTGAGCCCAAAGGAAGCCTTCATAGGGAGCCAGATCATAGCTAAGTATGTGTAGGCCGTTCCTTTTCTTCAGTTTGCCGCTTATATCTGCCTCTAATTCCTTTTGATTGACAAACAAGCTGACCCGGCCGATGCCACCGGCGCGCTCTTCCAGTTCCAGCAACAGCTCGTCGCCTTCAATACGGCCCGTCACCATAGGGAAAAGCTTGACTGATTTGAGGTCCGTCACCACCCGGATCGGAGGAGCTTCCGGCATGACCAGCTTGGGGAGCAGGCCAGGTTCATAAAAACTTTCTGAGAGTTGATCAAGTGCAATTACTTCGAGGCTGTCATTGACCGGAGCGGGCGATACGTAGTACATCCGCTGCGTAGCTTTCGGAGAAGCATCGTATAGCCCTTCCGGTGTCGTCACCACCCATTCTTCATCATCCCAGTTAATAATTCTGCCCAGCTCTTTCTTGGCCTCCCAGTCCCAAATGCGTACTGTACGGTCGTCACTGCTGCTGTACAACAGGCGGCCATCAGTACTGAATGCCAGGGCCAAAATTTTCTTGCTATGCCCTTTAAGGGGTATGGGGTCCCGATTGCCTCCATTCCGCCAGATATGAATGTCGCCCGTTTCGTCCCCGAGCAAAAAGTAAGTCTGATCGGGCGAAAAGGCAACCGAATGAATCGTATGGTCGTGCAAGCGTGAATCGACTTTTTGCTGAGACTGCATATCCCAGATCTCGACCACCTTCTTTCCATTCGAAGCAATCAGCAGGCGACCGTCTTCTGAAAAGGCAGCTGCATTTTTCTTTCTGAGTCCACCGGTCGCTATTCTGTCATTCAGCAAAACGCCGGTCTCTGCATCCCATACCCCAACTTTATTCTCTCCAGCAGCAGCCAGTAAGCTGGCCTTGGGGTTATAGTAAATTTGATGAATGCCCGTGGCACTTGAGTTGAAAACCTGCGGTGCTTCCTCCGTTGGACCCCAGCGCTCCACACTACTGCCGTTGCTCAGGAAAAAAGCTTGTTCCTCCTGCGCTCCCCTGACGGCTGTGAGTTCAAACCCATCGTATGGGCGCGCGCCCACCTGCTCTCCGGTTAAGGCATCCCAGCGCTCTATAACACTACCATTTACCCTTGCCACCAGGGCCGAACGACCGTCATGGGTCAGCGAGCCTATCGTTTTCCCACCAAAGGCGTCTTTGTCTTTAAGCAGCCGGACCATCATCCGGTCCAGGGCATAGCTGCGGGCCGTACCGAATAAATCCTTACTGGTGGTCAGCAATACCGTATTGGTGGCTTCCAGGTGGGTTACCCGCTCTGCGTGTTTGGTGAATTTTCGTCGGTTACTGCCATCGGATACCCGCTGCATGACGATTTCACCAGAGTTGATGTGCCCGCTCAGCAGGTCCTGACTGTTCGTGCTGAAAGCCAGTGCATAGTCCGTCATGCCAACATCCAGTGCCCGTTCTCGCTTCGGGCCGTTGCTTTCCATCCGCCATAGCCGGGCGGGGATGCTCTGTATGGTAAAGCTGGAAGCTTCCGGCTCATGAGCAGTAGCAAGCCAGCGCCCATCCGGGCTCATTGCAATGGATTTTAATGGTTGTTCTGCTCCAAGGGACCAATCGCCGGTTACGCTTCCATTATCTGCTCTCATCCGAAGTAACCGATTGCCTTTGCTGGCGGCAAAAACAGCCGTACCGTCTTCGGAGTACTTTAGCCAGATGATTTCCTCTTGTGATTTTTTCCAACTGCCGGCTACCTCCTGCGTATTCAGGTTGAAGCGGACAGATCGGCCGGACGCCTCACCAAGAAATACAAATGGCGAATTCGGGCTGACGGCAATAGCCGTAATGGGACTGCTCCCAATTTCCTTACGCCACAACTCCTTTCCATCTGAAAGACCGTAGCCTGTTAAACGGTTACCCTGTGCACTTAGAATGGTAGTATCAATGATGGCCAATGCCCGGACAGCGGCGTTATCTGGACCGGACTTTTTCCAGCGCTGTACCCCGGAAAAGGTTTTGCTGACCACAATTGCACCATCGTCTCCTCCCGCCACCATCCAACGGCCATCTGACGATACAGCAATAGACTGGATATCCACATTGCCCTGATGACCGGTATAGGTGTAAAACTCCCGGCCGGTCGCAGTCTCCCAAAGCTTCACCACACCTTTGTTGTCACCACTTAAAAAATATTGCCCTCCCGGCAGGAATTGAATAGTCTCTACATTACCATCGTGGCCGGTAGGTATGATTAGCCGGGGCTCCTGTGCAGACAGGATCAATGTTGTACACAGTAAAAAGAAGAAGGTCAGCTGACGCATGAGTGATGCCATTTCGTTTTAATAAAAAGAACAAGGCTGTAGTGCCCGACTTTTGCCCAGCGTGTTAGCCGCTAACGGAGATCCTAATTATTGCAGGCAGACTTTCCGAAAACATTACCCCCGGAAAGTTGATTGCCCGTAGCTACCGGGTCAATGATTTCGCCTCTTCCAGTGCATCCATACGGGCGAGGAAGCTAACGAACATTTTACGGTATAAAGGGACTGCCGGTGAATCTTCACTGATTAATTTCTGATACCGACGGTAAGCCTGATTCAGCAAGCTATCCTCTTCCAACTGGTACAGCAGGTAAAGTTCCTGTTCCTCCGGAGTGAAGCGTAAATAGTCTCCATCTTCCTTTAACTCCGCAATGTATTCTGCCCGCTCAGGCTGATAGTTGAAATAGTAGGGTGGCGACTCCAGCAGAGTGCTGTCGGCTTGCAGTGCGCTTACCTTCCAAATGTAGAAGGAAGAGGGCTGCAGCATAAGCTCGCCCAGATTCACGGAAAGCTGTTCGGAGTCAACGGCAGCTACCAAAACAGCTTCTTCTGCAGTCTCTTTGGCAATCATAAATCTATAGCCAAAGGGGTGAGCCACGCTATCCCAACGAAAGATAATGTCTGGATCGTCGAGGGTCTCCGTCAGGTACCTCGGGGCGGAAATGGCGTAATCCCGCTGAGCGAAACCGCTAATCCCTGCACGTGCGTTAGTCAGGTACCGGCGGTGGTACCGCTCCACTTGCTCCGCATTATCTGTATCTTTTATAGAGTTGCTGATGAATGACCAAAAGCGGGTAAGAAAGCCTTCCGCAACAATTTGCTCAGCATCTGCCTGCAAGACGGTCATGCTAAACAAACCCGGGCCTTCGAGGGCGATATTTTTGTTTTTGTACAGCAGCCTGGCCTCCGCGCCATTTATCAATCGGATCCTGCCATCAACGGGAAGCTGAATACCTGCAAAAACCCGGCGTTCATTGCCCCCCTCCTCACTGTAGGTAACGCCTTTGAGGGAATTCGTATAGAGTACAGTAAAGACTGCAGGCTGTGCCAGTACACTTGAAGCGCATACGGTTAAGCACAAAACAGCAATCAGGTTTATTATCTTTCTCATAGTCAGTAATTGGATGGTGTCAGTAGTTTATTTACGATGGCACCGAAATGTTACCCCTACTCCTTCATTCCTCTTCTTCCTCCTTCATAGTTTTTGGCCGGCGCAGTGGGATTTCTTCCGGTATACGGTCGATAAGCGGAATCCGCCGACGGACCAGGCTCTCATAGATCATGATGATGTCATAAGCCAACAGAAGGGCCAGAATACCAAGCCCAAAATCCAGCTTTAACCGAAATTTGTAAAAAAGCAGAGAGATCAGGAAAAACAGTAAAATAAACTCCAGGATCTGCAGTCCGCGGGTGATACCATGAAAAACCTCATTGAAGTCGTCATAGACCCAGTGGATGAGCAGTACATTCAGGTAGCAAAATACAACAAGGACCAACCAATTCAACCAATTAGGTAGTTCTCTTATATAATGACCATTCAGGACCATCGTAAGAACGTTGGCATGGATAGCCAGGCCATACATATCGGGGATGGCTTTATTTCCATAGCTTTGGTTAAGCGGAGTGTAATGCCGGTCTTTCAGCGGGTCGCCCTCACCTTCCATGGGAATGTAGCCTACCAGTACAATTTTGTTGGCTACAATACTGCGTACTTCTTCCAGACTAAGGCTATCAAGCAACATTTGCTGTGTATGGTACACATAATCAGTCCTGTGCCGGGTGAAGTGGATGTGCTCCACTGCACGATTGCGTTGCAACAGGCGGTCTGCTGCCTCTGGTGCATAAGTTTGGAGCAGGGCGGTTGTAAAAGCCCGCATGGTATCATTACCTACCGGTTCCTGTGGGCTGAATAACCGGATAACCTTCGTCTTATTGGCCGGAAAATTGACATAGCCAAGCTGTGCATGATTGGAAAAAAAGGTATCCACCCCTATCCAGTCCGTAAAACGCTCGTAGGAATAGCTCTCGTCATAGAGCTCACAGGCCAACACTACACCTGAGGTTTGTTTAAGGCTCTGCTGCAGTATAGAATCAGCAACAGGCTCTTTACGCCGGTCGAAGAAAAGGTCAATGCCAATCGCGCCGGCGTCGGCATCACCAAGCTTTTGTATCAACCGGCCAACGGAAAGCCGGTCGGGCGTTCCGGTATGCACGAGCACAATGGGCAGCCCCGCCCCTTCCTCCTCTACAGGTTGCCCTGCCAGATAGGCGTAAACGATATCCGTTATTTCGTAGTTCTTCAGCCCATTGTTAAAAGGGTCGATATAGTGCATATTCAGCCTGATCAGGTTCAGAAACCAGATAAACAGGAAGATAAGTCCCGTTATAATAATACTATGTGGCTGAATAATACGGTTGAGCATCCTGAGGAATTGAGGCCCGGGCTATTGACAATCAAGGCGAGTGCAACAGCAGGTGCCTGAAGTACGGAATAATATATAATCATACCGGACAGGTCATCACCCGGCATTTTCCTTAGCAAAATAGAAAAATTCAGGCAATCAGCGCAAAACGGGCTCAATCTGTGGGTATATAGTCTGGCAACCCAACTTGTAAAAGAAACAGAAGCCCTGCTCTGTTTGAGAAACGCCCTTTACTGCAACTTGCGGTGTTCAACTCACCCCCTCCGATACACATCAGGTATATCTACTGAGAGACTACCCTGAACTCTGTACGTCGGTTTTCCTGATGCTCGGCTTCTGAGCAGGGCACCCCGTCCTTGCAGGAATTGGTCAGGCTTTCTTCCCCGTAGCCATTTGAAATAAGACGCTCTCTCCGGATTCCCTTAGACACCAGGTAATCCACTACAGACTGGGCACGGCGCTGGGAGAGTTCTAAGTTGAATGTTTTATCCCCACGGGCATCCGTGTGAGAATTAACTTCCACAGTAATAAGTGGCTTCGCCTTCATCAACGATAAAATAGTGGTGTCGATGACTGTTACCGACTCAGTCAGCAGTCGGGCACGGTTGTACTCGTAAAAAATGGGCAATACATTATAGTCTGTCAGACTGCACGCTATGGGCTCCCATACCGTCATTCCTCCTTTCTTCTTCAGTACACGACGGTTCTCCGTAGCATATACTGCAGGAACTTCTATCTCCGTGACAATTTCATCTTTGATTAATTCCCGCTTTGTAATCGTTTTTTTAAGCGCCGGGACTTCTTTCTCTATCACCTTAGAAGCTTCTACCATTTTTAGGGTTGTAATGGTAGTCGTTTCCCGACCGGCTTCGTTTCTGGTCACCGAAGCATCTTTGGTCATTTGCTTTACAGAGATCGTCCTGATTTTTGCCGGATGCTCAACGTAACACAATACCATACACTTCCGGGGATCATCTTCATCACAATTCTCCATTTGAGTTTGGTATTCATACTTGGCATAAGCCGCTTGCACTTCCACATCTTCGGTAGCTTCCACAAAGGATGCTGCATCAACGGTAACCTCATTGTAGGGCTCCACGATTTCAACAACTTCCTCTACGGTATCAAATCTGGCAGGTACGTTCACGTACTCTATCGTAGCGGGCCTGACAATCACTTCCTGTTCTACTTCCTTGTACTCGGCCGGCGTGACTTCAATTGTTGTATAGGCAGGGGTCTGCAATACATCTACTTGCTCCTCCCCCCAAATATCAGGGGTAACACAGCGGACAAAGCACTGCCCGGGTTCCGGATCAGGTGGAAGTGGCGCTTCCTGCGCATGAAGGGCAAAGGATAAAAGTAAAACGAATACGGTAAGGGTTAAAGTTAGTTTCATTGTATTCATAGTATGGTTATAAAAGGGGACCACCGCAGAATGGGCTTGTAAAAGGTACAGCTATATGCATACCCTTTTGTCAACCACACGGTCCAGGATAAAAATGCTCATGGAGTTATAAGAGGGTATTGAAGGCTTGGTATCAAGCTAACCCAGTATGGGATATCGGGGGCAATTCTGAGGACAAACCTCTTTCAGGCCCAAAATTCAAGGACAAGATAGAAAAAATTCCAAAGGAAGCTATGGTCTTCTGCCCGGTCTATAGTCTGATGGCTGGAATCTGCTGTTTTCAGCCTGTCATTCCGAATCACCTCTAAAACGGGTGTGCCGAAACGCCCCTTCCAATGCCCCCGCAATAAACGCTGGCTGATTGCCATTCACAATCCGCATTTCAAGCCCATGTTTCAGGCATAGCTCGGCGGCATAGATTTTGGAAGTCATACCACCGGTACCGAGCCCGTTTTCGCGCTCCTCTATAAAAGATTTGACCAGCCTGGTGTCTGATACCTCTTCAATCAATTCAGCATCTGGGTGCAAATGTGGATTTTGGGTATAAATGCCATCAATATCAGTAACCAAAATTAGAAGGTCGGCTTCACTGATGATAGCCACGTATGCGGAGAGCTTGTCATTATCGCCAAAGACAATCTCGTCTACAGCTACGGTGTCGTTTTCATTGATGATCGGGATGTAACCAAACTCCAGCAACTTATGCAGCGTATTTTTCACATTTTCTCTCGCGGTATCATTGTCGAAATCGCGGTAGGTAAGCAGGCATTGCGCGACCTGAAGCCCCAGACTGCCGAATACTTCATCGAAAATCCGGAGTAGTTTGGGCTGGCCAATTGCCGCCAGAGCCTGCTTGGACTCAATCTGCCCGGAGCCAGCCTGATGGACTTCCCCAAACTGCCGGGCCGTGGCTATGGCACCGGAGGAGACCAGAATAACATCGTACCACTCGCGGATGGATAGGATTTGGCGGGCCAGGTTTTCAATGGTAGCATAGGAAATTCGGTTGCTGCCATTCGTAAGTGTAGAGGTGCCTACTTTAATGACTAATTTTTGCTTTTGCTCCATTTTCCTGTACTACCTGATTTGGCCATTACCATACACCATCCATTTATTGGAAACCAATTGACTGACGCTGATCGGGCCTCTCGCATGCAGTTTTTGCGTACTGATCGCGATTTCCGCGCCCATCCCCAACTGCCCGCCATCGGTAAAACGGGTGGAGGCGTTATGGTAAACAGCGGCGCAGTCAGCTTCTGCCATAAACGCCCGGACCTCTTCCTGGTCTTCTGTGACAATAGTAGCGCTATGCCCTCCACTGTATTTGTTGATGAGGTCCATGCCGATTTCCATACTATCTACGACTTTGAGGACGATGCGGTGGGACAGGAACTCTTCGTACCACATTGCTTCCGGTACTGGCTGAGTGGCGTTGTGGATCCCTACCCAGCCATTCTGATCAAGGATGACTTCCAAACCTGCTTCGGAAAGGGCACCGGCCAGGCGCTGCAGCTTGTCCTCCAATTCCGGCCAGGCGCGGTCAATCAGGACCTTGTCCAGCGCATTGCATACGCTGATCCGGCTTTTGCCATTTTTGATAATAGACAGTGCCATGTCATAGTCCGCCGATGCGCCAACGTACAGGAAATTATTACCCCGCCCGCTCACAATCACCGGTATGTTGCTGTGCTCCCGGACAAAAGCGATCAGGCGTTCCCCTCCACGCGGAATGATGAGATCAAAGCGGTAAGGATTTTCTTTGATGAGCTCCTGAGTGGCAGAACGGTCCAGCGTCAGGTAATTCACAAAGCCGGTATCCATGCCCTCAGCCTCCAGGGCCTGGTGCCAGAGTTTGGCCAGCAGGGTGTTAGTGCGCAGCGCTTCCTTTCCACCTTTCAGCCAGATTTGATTCCCAGCTTTGAAAGCGGTAGCCGCTGCTTCGATGGTCACATCCGGCCGGGACTCGTAGATGATAAGAATTTTGCCGAAAGGCACAGTCTGATTCACGACCCGCATGCCATTGGGGTGATCAAAATCGTACAGCTGCCGACCGACAGGGTCTTCCATAGCCGCCGTTTCCAGACAGGCGTCTGCCATGGCTTTCACCTTCTCAGGCCCTACTTTCAGGCGGTCGTACATTGATTCATCCGCTCCATCATAAGCCTTCAGATCTTCCGCATTTGCTGAGAGGATAGCGGCTTCCTGTTCTGAAATCAAAGTGGCCAGGGTTTTCAGTATCTGGTCTTTCTTTTTTCCTGTTTCCGTCATTGCAAAGCCTGTTCTGATGCCGCAAATATAGTTTTTTTTAGCCGCTGCCCCCCACTCTTCAAAGCGTTCCATTTTCAACCCGCTCCTACTCCACCCTTTGCTCCCCCACCTTCAAAATAAACCCACTCCCGTATACATTCTGGATTTCAATGGAAGGGTCAGCAGACAAGTACTTGCGCAGTCGGGAAATAAATACATCCATACTCCGGCGGGTAAAGTAATCACTATGCGCCCAAACTTCTTTGAGGACTTTCTGCCGCGACAGCAGCTGCCCTTTTTGCTGGCAGAGCAATAGCAGCAGATGGGCTTCGCGATCAGTAAGGCGCCGGGGCGGTGTATCAGGGAACGACAATTCCTGGTTCTGAGGGTCGAAGAGGTACTGCCCAATATGGAGTTGAAGGGGTGCCACCCTTTCGGGCTGCGCCCTGCGCAGGATAGCTTTAATCCTTGCCACGAGCTCTTCTTCATCTACCGGCTTGATGAGGTAATCATCAGCACCCAGGTCAAAGCCCCTGAGGCGGTCAGCTTTAAGGGCACGGGCGGTGAGGAAAACCAATGGTTGATGTGGGGCCTGACGGCGGATTTCACGTGCCAGACTGAAACCGTCCCGGCCAGGCAGTCCCACATCTATGACGCAAAGGTCTACCGGGCGCTTTTCATAGGTTTTCAGGCCCGCCTCGCCGTCCTTTGCCCAAAGGACTTCAAAGCCTTTCATTTCGAGATAAGCCTGCAGGGCAAAGCCGAGTGTCTCGTGGTCTTCTATGAGCAAAATCCTAGCCATTTGTTTGTAATTGTGGAGCAACACCTGTCTCTCCGGGTTCAAAACCAGGCAGCAGCAGCCCAAAGACAGCCCCGCCATCGGGATGATTGTACAGGCTAACCTCTCCACCGTGTAGCTTGACAACCTGTTGTACGTAGCTTAGCCCGAGCCCAAAGCCCTGTACCTGCCCTGGATGCAGCCGGAAAAACTTCTGGAATACTTTACCTTGCTTTTCTTCAGGTATACCCGGGCCATGGTCCCGCACTTCCAGCCTCAGACCATTGTGCGCGGCTTTGGCCAGCACTTCAATTTGCGGCGTTTCACCCCCGTATTTCAAGGCGTTATCCAGGAGGTTATTGAGCGTATTGGTCAGGTGGGCCACATCGGCCCTTAGGCGCCCGTCCGGCCCTTCGTAGTGCCACTTTAGGTGACCGCCCCGTGCTTCTACCTTTGGCATCATAGCCTCGCAACAGTCGTCCAGCCAGCTTTTTACCAAGACGGTATCCAGCTCCAGCTGATAAACCGGCTGCTCCAGGCTCGCCAGTTCCAGCACGCGCTCAATCTGGGCCTTTAGCTGATCATTCTCGCTCACCAACCGGCGCAGGTAGTCCTGGCTTTTAGCGTCATCATTGCTACCGATGGCCTGCCTGAGTAGCTTGAGTAATAAGCTACTGGCAAAGACCGGTGTTTTTAATTCGTGGGTCAGGGTGTTGATAAAGTCGTTTTTGACCAACGCCAGCCGCTGCTCATGCCGAACTTTACGCACCAGAAGCCCAAACCCTACCAGCAGAAAGATCAGCCCCAGCCCAGTCAAGGCAAGCAACCACCAAAGGCGCTGTAGCAAATGCGGCAGAAAGTCGCGCAGCTGCAGGTGCAAAAATATTTGGCAATAACAGGCTTCCGACAAATCCCCGTCCAGCGTATGCGCGTAAGTGCGGTAGGCCGTCTCTTCCGACCAGTCGAAGCGCCCGCCTACCAGCAAAGGTTTTCGCCAAATGGACTCCGTTAACGCGATAGAGAAAGGCAGGTTCTTTTGCTGGGCTTCCAGCGCAGTCCGCACCCGCTCTTCCAGCTTCAGGCGCAAACGCAGCTGAAGGGTATCAGGCACGGTGACGCCCTTTTTGTAAAAATGGTGCAAGGTCATAACCTCTGCTATGAGTTCGGGGTCCCGGGCAACTGCATCAGCAGTTTCCTCCAGCAAAAGCCTTAGTTCCCGGTCAAATGCCTGCTTTTCCAAGACGATTCCTGCCTTGAGCCATTGAAACTGCACCACCCCAAGCCCCAGGAGAGCAAGCACCACCATAGTCGCAGGCAGAAGATTGCGTAATTTGGGCTTACCTGTCATACCTCGAAAGATACAGCTTAAATGCGTACCTGACCAGCCTATTAACGCTTTTACTACTTGCTTAACGTTCTGTTTGCATTTGCTGGAAAGCCCCGCTTTCAATTTTCAATTACAATTATTCTCCCTACTTTTGCTGAAACACAACCTTCCTTTCAGCTAAGCCAAAAAACGAACATGAGGAACCGAGTCGTTATTGAGAATGTACAACCGGAAGTTGAACACGGCAGCTATTTCATCAAGCGAGTGCCCGGCGAAGGGGTCAACGTCACTGCTGATATTTTCGGCGATGGCCACGACCATATTCGCGCTTCTCTTCTCTACCGCCACGAAAACAAAAAACGATGGACAGAAGTGTTCATGAGTGAAGGGATCAACGACGTTTGGTCTGCCAGTTTCCGGGTCAAGGAAAAAGGCATGTACTATTACAAGGTTTCTGGCTGGATTGATCACCTGCTGCACTGGTATGATGGCTTTCTCAAAAAACAGGAAGCAGGCCAGGCTATGCAGGTGGAGCTGAAAATCGGTGCTGGCTTTCTGCGCAAAACCGCCGAAAACTACCCAAAATCTAAAGCCAAAGACCTTGAGAAACTGGCAGATCGGCTTGAGGCAGAAGGTCAATACGACAAAGCGGTTCAACTCGTGCTGAGCCCGGACTTCAAGCAAGTTGTGGAGTCTACGCCTATGAAGCAATTTGAAACCATCTACGACCACAACCTGCGAGTACGGGTAGGTTGGGAAAAAGAGCTGTTCAGCACCTGGTACGAGCTGTTCCCGCGGTCTACTGCTCAGGAAGCAGGACAGCACGGCACCTTCAAAGATGTAGAGCGACTGCTCCCCCGCGTGCAGGAGATGGGCTTTGATGTCCTCTATATGCCTCCGGTCCACCCTGTTGGCAAAATCAACCGCAAAGGCAAAAACAATAGTACCAAAGCCAAACCTGGCGAACCGGGCTCTCCCTGGGCCATAGGCAATGAGGAGGGCGGGCACAAGGCAATTCATCCCGAACTGGGCACGCAAGAAGAATACGAGGCGCTTATTAAGAAGGCCCGGAACATGGAGATTGAAATTGCCTTTGACCTGGCTTTTCAGTGCGCGCCTGACCACCCTTACATCAAGGAGCACCCGGAGTGGTTTGTCTGGCGCCCCGACGGGACCATTGCTTACGCAGAAAACCCGCCGAAAAAATACCAGGATATTGTTCCCATTAACTTTGAAACTGAAGACTGGAAGAACCTATGGGAAGAATTAAAAAGCGTAGTCATCCACTGGTGTGAAGCCGGCGTCCGCATTTTCCGGGTTGATAATCCGCATACCAAGCCGTTCCGCTTTTGGGAGTGGTGCATTGCCGAAGTACAAAAGGCTTATCCGGATACTATTTTTCTTGCCGAAGCCTTCACACGCCCCAAAGTGATGGCAGAGCTAGCAAAAGCAGGCTTCAACCAATCTTATACTTACTTCACCTGGCGCAATACTCGACGGGAACTGGAAGAATATATGACCGAGCTGACCCAAACGGAGTCCAGGGAGTACTTTCGCCCCAACTTCTGGCCGAATACGCCTGACATCCTCGCTTACGAGCTGATGAACGCTGGCCCTGCCACCTTCGCCAAACGCTTTATGCTGGCAGCCACTCTTTCCTCCAACTATGGTATGTACGGCCCGTCCTACGAGTTTATGGAGCACAGCCCTCATGCTAATGGTAAAGAGGAATACTTCAATTCTGAAAAGTACGAAACCCGGCACTACGACTGGGACCACCGCAATCAGCTCACCGAGCTCATTACCAGTGTCAACCGGATCCGTAAGGAACAACCCGCTCTGCAAGACACCTGGAATATACACTTTACCCGCACCGATAATGAGTCTCTCATGAGCTATATAAAGCTCACCGAAGACAAAAGCAATATCATCTGGTGCGTCGTAAACTTTGACATCGGCTACCGGCAGTCCGGCTTTGTGGAAGTCCCTAAAGCGCTCCTTGGAGTGACTGGTAATGTCAACCTCAAAGTGACCGACCTGATGACCGGGCAAGTCTATCACTGGTTCAATGACTGGAACTACGTAGAGCTCAATCCCGATGATCAACCAGGCCACATTTTTAAAGTAGAACGGAATAACCGACGGTAAGTCATGCCCGAAATCCTGCAACTCAGTGGAGGTAAAGCATCTGCCTATGTGGAAGACCTGGCGCGCCTGCGCCTTCAGGTCTTCCGGGAATATCCTTACCTCTACGATGGCGACATGGCTTATGAAGTAGCTTATTTAGATACGTTCCTTCAGGCGCAGCGCAACTTTATGGTCGTAGTAAAAGATGGAGATAGCGTCGTAGGTGCAAGCACCGGCCTTCCGCTGGTTGAGGAAACCGATAATATTAAGTCTCCCTTTCTGGAAGCCGGATGGGACATTACCAAAGTCTTTTACTTTGGTGAATCTGTTTTGTTGCCCGGGTACCGCAGGAAGGGATTCGGAAAGCAGTTCTTTGAACTTCGGGAGCAATTCGCCAGAACACTTGGCTTTTCTACCCTTGCTTTTTGTGCGATCGTAAGGCCCGACCATCATCCAGGCCGCCCCGAAGGCTATCAACCACTTGATCCCCTGTGGCGGTCGCAGGGCTTTCAGCCTGAAGACTTACACTGTATGATCAGTTGGAAAGAAACGACAGAGGCTGAAGAGTCAGCCAAACCTTTGCAGTTCTGGACGAAACATTTGTAGCAAAGCGGGCAAAATGCATTTTCAGAAGTCTATGCTCAGGGGCTTGGGCTATACAGTCAGGAGGTACAGTCAGACCGTTTCCAGGGAAGTCTTGAACTCATTGAGCAAACAACATTAGCGGAGTTCAAACGGCGGCAGCAACATAATCTGGAGCGGCTTGCCTACATCGATTCAGCCACCACACTAGGCTACCGGCAGGGGTTCGAGCTTTGCACAAATACCGACGATATTATTGACTACTACAACCCTGAGCCTGATATTCATTACCACGGAGGCAGGTTGGGAAGAAAGTTTGTAAAAGGATGACCTATTGAAAAAATTGCCTCCGCAGCGCACTTATATCTACCGGGCGGGTACGGCAGCAACCACCGATGAGTTTTGCCCCGGCCTCCAGCCAGGATTGGGGCAACGTACCGAATCCCTTTGGAGCACGGTAGGCGGGCAACCAGCATTGCTGTTCCGCATCCCACCCTTCCCCACTGTTGGGGTATATAATAAGTGGCTTGGAAGTATATTTGCCCAGGTTGGAAAGCAGTGCCGTACCAAGGTGGGGCGGCATGCAGTTGAACCCAAGGGCCAGTACCTGAGGATGTGCACCGAGCAATTGCCCAACTTCTGCTACCGCCTGCCCTTCGCTAATTTGTGCTGTGTTCTTAGCCGTAAAGCTGAACCAGGCCTGTACCTGCGGATACTCCTCCAGCAGTCTCAATAAAACCTGAGCCTCCTGGAGGCAGGGCAGGGTTTCAAAAGCCAATAAGTCAGGTGCTTTCGAAAGTAACCACTCCATTCTTGGCCGATGAAATTCACGAAGCACCTGATCACTAACACCGTATTGCCCCCGGTATTCAGCTCCATTGGCCAAATAAGCACCGTAAGGGCCTACAGAGGCAGCAATCAGAGGTGAATACGCTCCGTTACTTTCTGAGCAAAAAATGGTGCGGGCCTCCTGCGCAAGCGTCACGCTCCGCTGTATCAACTCCTTACTTTGGTGCCGGCTGTAACCCATCTGCTGCAGGCCAGGCCATGTAGCCTGATAGCTCGCCGTAATCGTGATGTCCGCACCAGCTCTGAAATAGTCCAAATGCACCTCCCGAATGAGCTCCGGTTGTTCTTCCAGAATACGCGCCGACCATAGCCCGCCAGACAAATCTGCCCCACGGCGCTCTAACTCGGTGGCAAGCCCCCCATCGAGGATCAAGGGTAATGGACGGTCCAGGATTTGTGCCATAAGTAAAAAAACCGCCAGCAAAATCAATGCTGGCGGTATTAAAATATTTGAAGGAAAACGTGGTGTTCGAATTTGAAACTATCCGAAATCATGCTTAGAGCCCCTCGAGGGCAAGCATGATATCGGACAGCGACGCCGCTTCGGGCGTTATGCTAATGGTCAGATTCTCCATAATTGTTACGGTCTTTTCTTCGAGGAAATACATACCTTCTTCACCTTCTGCAATCACAATGATTTTAGCAGGCTCGCCGGTAGGCAGCCCATCCCGGCAACAGTCAGGGCGAAGGGAGTTTTCTTCCTCAAAGGGTATCGTAGTCAGCCCGTTATAATCACGCAGGGCAATGAACACGACCGTATTTTCAATATCAAAGTTATAAGGCAAATTGAGGCAAACCTCAGCTGTACCTTGCTCTTCTGACAGATAAGTACCACACTTCAGGTAGCCAAGTTCTGGGCTCGAAAACTCAAACCCGGGAACAGATTGACCGGATTCGGGGTCTTCTAACTCTACAGAGCGCACTGGTGCCTCTCCGAGGCTGTATTCCGTCCACTCTAAAGTGCCGTCTTCCGAAGAGTTGCCTGTAAACAAGCGCATCCGCGAGTTATAACGGGCTGTAGCCATTTGAATCCGAATCAGCTCATCCGGCCTCAGGCGAAGCTGCTGGCCGGACTGTTCCACCTCGATAAAGACGGTACCCGCCGATTCAATAAGGCCATTAGCGCTGGCGGTGGTAATTCTGTTACGTAGTAAATCTTCTTTACTGTAAAGGTCAAGCACTTTTGCCTGGACCATTCCCGATACTTCTGTCCCATCCGGAAAAAGGAAGGCATTGGGTGGAACAATTACCCGGCCGTAGCCGGGCAATATTATCAGTTTCTCTTGCGATGCATCCCAACTAATTGCTATAGGATTGGATTGCACTGCTTCAAAGAAGCGGTCGATATTGCCGGAAGTAAGCTCGAGGGGCTGGAATTTATCTACTTCTTCCACGCACCCTGTCAGTAGCACCGCAATTCCAAAGTATGTAAAAAGCCTTCTCATTCAGTATAGAGATTTGTCTAAACCTCCGGTATTTTCCGGCAATTGGATTGTATGTATACCCTTTAGACCCGTCAAGTTGCCTATCCGTTGCCTGCCCTCTGATTTTTTTTTACTTTCAACCTTTAATTACTTTCACCTCAAACTCCCATGAAAGAAAAGCTATCCTGCCCTGAATGCCGCTCCCAGATCGCACCTGAACATATCAACATTACCATGCTGCTGGCTAAATGCAGTAACTGTGGCCTCGTTTTCAGTTTTGAAGACCGCGCTGCCGCTGCGCTACAAGTTGCCCCCGTGCCTTCGGCCAACCTACCGGAGAAAGACCGTGGCGAGATCCCTATGCCTCCGGGTATCAAAGCACAGGCATTGCTCAGCGAGCTCAACATTCAGATCAGCTGGCGCAACCGGGTGAATGGCTTTCTTACCTTCTTCACAGTCATCTGGAATATTTTTGTACTCCCATTCGCTATTTTTGCGATCACAAGCGGGAATTTTCAAGTGTTATTATTCCTCAGCCTCCATTTATCCGTTGGCATCGGCTTGCTTTATGCGCTGCTGGCCAATCTTATTAATACCACTACCATTCAGGTCACTAATCAGAAGCTGATTATTGAACATGCCCCACTTCCTATTCCATTTCGGAGCAACCAGGAGGTTCCCGCCCGCGATATCCGGCAGCTTTACGTGGAGGAATATGTGGCAAGCACTACCAACGGCCGTCCCGACCTCCGGTATGCTCTTTCTGCACGCTTACCCAACAAAAAGCGCCTGCAGTTGACTAAGGGGTTAAAAAACCCGGAAGAAGGGCTTTATATAGAGCAGCAAATTGAGCGCTTCCTGGATATAAAGAACCTGACCGAGGCCACAGAAATCTGACCCTTTGTCTAAATTGCTTTACAAGCTCCCATATTTTCCTTATTTTCTGAGTCTAAATTCTAAAAAACTGCTATGAGCCTGAAAGATGATCTCAAAAAACTGCTCTTCGGCGCTAAGTCCGCCGCCCGCTCCGTAAGCCGGAAGGCGGAAGAACAAGGCAAGAAACTGGGCGAAGAGCTCAGCGAGCAATCCAAAGATTACTACCAAAAAGCCAAACAACGCATGGAAGATCTAGATGACGAGTACCGCCCTAAAGTGCAAAAGAAAGCCCGGGAGGCGAAGGGCTTTGCTGAGGAGCTGGTCAATGAAGCATTTAAAAGTACGGAAGCACCCGAAGAGGAAACCAAAACCAGGAATACCAATACAATGGACGACGATAAGAACGATAAAGGACAACCCAAGGAGGATCCTTCCTTCGAGGATATCTTCACAGGTAAAACCACACCTCCGGAAGCGGAGCCAAAAAAAGAGAAAAGTGATCGGAAAAAGAAGTTCGACGAATTCAGTGAAGAGTTCTCAAAGGCAGCCGGTGAAGCTGGAGAAAAGGCAGCAGAAATCTCAGAACGGGTTGGTAAAAAAGTCCTGGACGCCAGCGACAAAATCAATGAGCGTCTCTTTGACGAAGGGGAAAAGCTGTGGGGCAAAGCCAAAGAGAAAGGAAGCAGCTTTATGGATCGCTTTGAAGGCTTCGTAGATAAGGCCAATGAGGAAGTAGATAAAGAGTCGATGGACGATCTCACAAAAGAAGCAAAGGCCATGGACGAAGAGCTGGAGCGGCGTGTCAAAGAGCGCGGACAACGCTCTAATGCCGAAAATCTGGAAAGAGACCGGCAAAAAGACCCCATGGGCGGTATGGACAGTTTCTTTGACAAAGCAGAGCGTTTCGCTGAAGGTGACTATAGCGGTGAAGGCGGAACATCCGGCAAAGATATGACCATCCGAAAGGACCCGGACTACAAGCCCAAAGAAAATACGGGTAAAGTGAAGGGGTTCGATGATCTCGATGGCGACGGAGATGAAATCATTGATGACGCTATACTGGACGACGACGACAAATAACACCAATGTATGCACACTCCTGTCAGGCCCGACTGGGAACGGCTCCGCTCGGAACCCGGACCAGCGCTTAAAATTTTCAAGGTTCGCTACGACCACATGCGTAACCCCCGGAATCAAACGGTGGAGCGTATGGTCGTACTCGAGTCGCAGGATGCTGCCAACGTAGTAGCCAATCGTGCTTCAGACGGTGCGATATTATTTGTTGAGCAGTATCGATTCGGTATCGGACGCTATACACTGGAGTTGCCTGGTGGCATGGTCGATCCCGGAGAGCCTCAGGACGAGGCCGCCCGCAGAGAGCTGCTGGAAGAGACTGGTGCAGAGGCCCGGTCCTGGCAATTCCTGGGAAAAATCCCTTCTAACCCCGTCTTCCAGGACAGTTACATCTACCACTGGCTGGCGGAAGGGGTTAACCTCGTCCAGCCCCCAATGCTTGATGATGGGGAGGACGTCTATCTTCACTGGATTCCGGAAGCAGAAGTCCGGGTGCGCCTCCATAGCGGACAGTTCGAACATCCGCATACTGTCAACGCTTTACTGCTCTTCTTTAGTCACCTCGAAAAATGAACACCATGCCTGCCAATGATTCAACGAAAGCTCAGGCAATCGTATTCGATGCCTATGGGACCCTGTTTAGCGTCAATAGTATCAACCAGGCTCTTGAATCACAGTTTGGGAAGCAGGCCAGTCAAATAGCTACTACCTGGCGACAAAAGCAACTGGAGTACACCTGGCTGCGTACCTAAAATATTGGGCCACGCCCCGCAGCAAATTATTCAGTCTCTTATTCAGCTCGTTCCCTAAAAAAAGCCACCGGTTACTGCAAATGCAGCACCGGCAGCTTCAGAAACCTGATACCTTAAATCTTTACGTGGACAAGGCCACTAATGGGCAACCTGCATGGGCAGGCGCCACATATTTTCTTTACTTACGACAACCATCCAATACATACCGTTTGGCAAGTCTGCCGTTGGGACACTTGTTTGCTGAGGACCAGCCGACAGCAGCGCTTCCTGGTACCATACCCTTGCCCCGTCTGCTTTAAAAAGGCTAAACTGCACCCTGCTTTCAGTATTTTGCACCCACTCCAGCGTTGCCGCATGGCTTGCCGGATTAGGGTAAACCGTTGGCGCAGTCATTGCTGGTTGATCCTGTAAAGGCGCGAGGTATCGTTGCGCCTGGGGTACAGGATTGCTATTTCCAGCCTGTAAGGGATCGACGCCAGGCGGATCCTGCGTAGAAACAATCAGCGAATAGTCTTCCGTCTCCCCCCATATATAATCCTCGCAAGGGTCGATATTTGGAGCATAGCTCATAATAACCCGCATACGAGTCGGTCCGGGCGTAGCGGATGCCGGTATGGTAAATGAGCTACCATTTTGGAATGGGTAGTTATTTCGGGTGTAGACTTCTTCTCCCGGGTCATTAAAGTCGCCGTCGATATTGAAATCGACATACAAGCCCCAGTTTTCGGGAATTGACTGGCCGTTAAAGCCTGGTGTCAACGTAAAGTCTACGGTTTGACCAATGCTAGCCGTGTGCTGCATAGCAGAGAAGTTGGCATAGCCGCCATTATTTCCGGAGAAATTGCTGATATCGCCGATTTGCACGCTTGCGATCCACTCCATAACCGAACTAGTGGCTTCGGCGCTACAGTAAATCAGCGGTTCGATAATATTTACCGTGTATTCTTCTACCTCTCCGTAAGCTACGTTCGCACAGGGTAAAGGTGGGCTACCATACTTCATAGCAACCCGCATCGTATAATTCCCTTCATCTACCGTAGCGGGCAGGTTTATGAACCCACTCACATCCGAATTGGAAGGGCCGGAGGTATACAGTAGCTCCCCAGGGTCGGAATAATCCCCGTCCTGGTCAAAGTCCACCCATATTCGCCAGTATTCATTGAAGGCGAAGGCCGCATAGCCAGGGGTAAGAACAAACGGGTTTGTGGTGCCCGATTCCAGCGTGATCAGGAGATTGGGCTCATTTTTGAAATCGCCTAATCCACCGTCGTTGCCGCTTTGGTGCTCAAAGGCGCCGAAAGCCAACTTCTCAATCCACTCATACTGCGTCGAATTACCACGTGAATTACAGGAAGATGGAGCTTCATTTTCGATAATGAAGGATAGAGCCGTCGTACATCCATTATCGTCAGAAACGGTCACCTGATAGCTGCCTGCTCCAAGATTACTGGAAGAAGCAGCGGAAAGGCCATTGCTCCAGGCGTAAGCATAAGGTGGCGTACCACCATTAGCTGCAATTGCGGCACTGCCATTTGAGCTCACGCTTGCTCCTGAGGTCGCCACACTGGCATTGAGCACAGTGGGCTGTTGTACAACAATATTGGCAGAGGCCTGGCACCCCAGTACATCCACGACGGTAATGCTGTATCCGCCTGCAGAAACGTTAGTCAGGGAAGTGGTCGTTGCGCCGGTATTCCACAAGTATTGCCCGTAGTTGCCAGAGCCACCGATGACATCAGGTACTACACTACCATCACTGCCCCCGTTACAGGAAACATCCTGCGCAATAAGGGACACTTCAAGCTCATTAATCTTTTTCACCTCCGTAGAAGCCACAACCGTGCAGCCATTCTGATCGGTTACGGTAACCTGGTAAACATTCGGATTCAGGCCAGAGATAAGGTTAGTCGTACCACCATTGGTCCACTCATAATTGTAATTGCCGGTTCCACCCGTAACCGTCACGGAAGCCACGCCATTGGCAGAGCCCGTACAGGTTGCATCCGTTGATGTAGTTTGAGCAAAAAGTGGTGGGGGTGCGGTGAGACTAATCGTACTTGAAGTCTGACAGCCATTCTGATCAGTTACTGTTACGGAATAAGCACCAGCGCCAAGTCCGCTCCGGCTTGATGACGTACTGCCATTGCTCCAGTTGTAGGTATAGGGAGACTGTCCACCACTGACGATAAGGGTTAATGCCCCATCATTTGTATCTGCACAATCCGGATTGTTGCGGATGAAGCTAAGGGTAATAGACGCTGTAGGAGGAACAACAACAGTGGCTATCTCCAGACAGCCGTTCCCATCGAAAACTGAAACCGTATATGCCCCCGCTGATAAGCCGGTAGTAGTTGCGGTAGTCGAACCATTGCTCCATAGATAGGTATAGGGGGGCAATCCACCGGTCGCATTAACAGTTGCGGAGGCACTCCCTCCGGAACAGCTGGCTGCCGCCGCAGAAGTGGAAAGAGCAATAGAAGAAGCCGTTTGCACGATGACCTGTTCGACTGCACTACAACCATTAGCATCCGTTAAAGTTAGCAGGTAAACACCTGCCTGCAGGCCACTGGCAATAGCGCCTTGTGCACCGTTACTCCAGTTGTAGCTGTAAGGCTGTTGACCTCCAGTTACCGTCGCGGTTATACTTCCACTTCCGTTATTATTACAAGGAACATTTGTTGCGCTCAGCACCACGTCAATAGGTTGGGCGGCTCCGACAATAGCAGTTTTCTCTACACCACATCCATTTGAATCCGTGATGGTCACGGTGTAGCTGCCTGGGGCGAGGTTGAAAATAGAGAGGTTGTTGGAGCCATTACTCCACTGTACATCATAGCTGCCTGTCCCGCCGCCGATAAACTGCACAGCGGCACTTCCATCGTTATTTCCATAACAGGATACAGGACTGGAGCCCACCTGGGCAGTGACCGGATTAGTGCTGGTCAAAGCAATAGAAGACTGAGTGGCGCATCCAAACTTATCCGTCACAGTCACGGTATAAAGACCTGCAGTCAGCCCGGTAACATAAGACCCCGTACTATTATTGCTCCAATTGTAGGTGTAGTCCACTTCAAGCCCTTCACTGACGGTCACGCTAATGATACCATCGGCTGTACCACTGCAGCTGGGTTGAACAGAATTAAACGTCACTTGCAGAGGATTGGGCTGCAAAATCGAAACCACTTCAGTAACGCTTTGCAAACCGTCAGATACAGTGACTATATACGTACCGGCTGAAAGGTTGCTGATGCTTGGGCCTGAGAAGCCATTATTCCAGGAATAGGTGTAAGCACCACTCCCTCCGGAGGCGACCACCGTCGAACTACCATCACTACCGCCGTGGCAGGTTACAGGGTTGACGTTTGTAATCTGGACCGCTAAGTCGTTTCCACCGGTGGCATCCAGGCAGAAAGGAGTTACCTCCTGGGTGCCAAACTGTCCGCCACTGGCCAGTAAGACTCCGTTTTCATCCCGGACCTCATAGGAACCGTTGCCATTCGCGCCGCAGCACATACCATCATTGTATGAGTCTTTGATAATAAATTCAAAGCAGCCATACGGTAAACATTCTGTCACCGTAAGCACAGACATCGGCCCTTGTCCGCTGTAGGGTCCTCCTGCAGCCACTGTATTTCCGGAATTATCCCGAATCTCCCAGCTCGTTTCCTGAGGACGGAAATCAAAATTCAGTGTTATATTTACATTCGTTTGACAAGCGAAGAAGGTGTGGGGCTCAGCCATCGTGCGCCGTCCAAATCCACTACCCGAGATTCCTGCTTCTATGGCATACCAGCCTTCCTCACCGGAAGGGGCCGCCATTTCAAAACTAGTGCTGCTGGTTGTACCCTGCAACTCCATAAATTTAGTGCCCAACCGGTATATTTTATAGGTATTCGCGCCATTGACCGGACTCCAGGTGAGCCGCACCTGATTGCCGGGGATAGTACTCACCTGAAAATCAGGCTGCCCGATAACAGACAGGTTCCCGTTTGTTCCGCTAGTCTGACTGCCCCGGCGCACTCGTACCTGTACCGTTCCGCTAGCAATATTTGGTACATTCCAGTTGAAATGACGGCGACTACCAATAACACTCGTGGCAACATTATTCCAGGTATTACCTCCATTTGTAGAATAGTCCAGTGCAAATGCTCCATTATTGCCGTAAGCATCCCAACGGATAGTTGTAGACTCACCAGGCACGAGACCATCGCCAGCCTGTGGGTATACCAGTTGTACCTCATCCCGTAGAAAAGTGTATACAACCACATAGTCCTGAGTCTGGCTGGGTACGAGGTAGCCATCTACTTTCACCGTATAAGAACCGGAAGAGGGATCTACAATACTTACCTGTTCCATATTATTCAACCGGTCTATGCCATTGTAAGCCGGCTTAGTGATACTATCGATATGCGGCACCGTACTCAGCTTCCAGGGGTGACGAACCTGACCGCCCGGTGTGGCTACAGAAAGGTCTAAATCATTGACCAAAGCCTTTGCTGCTACGGTCGACCCTTCGGCATCAGTCCAATAGATCATGATGCGCACCTCCTTCACGTTAACCGGTACGAAAATGTCGTGGGTATTTGAGCTGCCGTCTGATACTGTCGACAGGTGGTATTGCTGACTTTCAATAACTTCCAACGCACGGCCGGCATGAACACGGCCCCAGCCAAAGTCATAATCAGGGCCGGGGTTACCTAGGTCATCCGCCGTGTTCAATAAGATCCCTTTGATTAGTGCAGCGGAGGGCTCTGTGCTCCGCAGTTCCCGAAAAGCATGAACCAGAGACGCTGCTGTGCCCGCCAGGCTAGGTGAAGCTGCCGAGGTTCCGCCCCCGGGACCATAGTTGTTATTTGGGCGGGTAGAGTAATTACCCTGTCCATGCGCGCTGAGGTCCGGTTTGATACGGCCATCCACCGTTGGGCCCCGGCTACTTGAGGCTACACGGTTGTCATCATAAAACAGGTTGGCTACAGCAAAAACATTTTTACCGCTTTTTCGGCCTCCTGTGATATTCCCGTAGCGGAAATTGTTCTTGACCAGCGAGCCGTAAATGCTGCTGCAAGCCGAGGAAGCACTATTGCCTGCTGAGAAAAAGTGCAACAGATATCCATTTTCATATACTTGCTTGTCAATATTCCGGGACGAAGAGGTGTAAACACCACCACAACCTTCTCCAAATGAAGAGGAAGTAATAACAAAACCCTCGCCAGCCTGCAGAGCAGAAGCTGCATTGATATGCGGGTAGCCGGAAATATCATAAAGTTTCAGGAAGGCACCAGGAGCGGCACCTATACCTAGCGGATCAATATTGCCAGCTCCACCAGCAAGGCCCAGTGTCATATCTCCGTGGGTGCCAAAGTTGGTATTGGTCAAATCCTGCAACCGCCCACGGAAGTCCTCGTGGCTGACTCCGCCGTCGTCGCCTATAAGAATGTAAACCCCTTCTCCGTCGTATAGAAAACCCGGTCCGGGGCTTAGAAGGTTAAGACGATGTGAGGTACGCCCTATGAACCCTTCATGCACCGGTGGTGCTTCCGGAAGGTTGACATACTGCACAGCAGGATGGCTGGCCAGACTAACCAGGCTGTCTTCGGAGATGGTCAGGGATAACTCACCGGGCAGTGTGTCCACCGGCGAATAACCCAGGGATTCAAGAGCATTTTTTAAAGCTGCCTGGGTAACACTTGGCCAGGGGCTGACCACTACATCAAGCTCACCGTCATTATAAGCATAGGCAGGGAAGTCATTTGAAGCCAACTGGCTGGAAAGCTTAAAGCTGCCATCATAGGACGCCAGTGCACGTGCCTGTAATTCCGCAAAGTTCATAGCTTCAGGTACCTTGGCCAAATAGGCATAATTTGGGATGTAGGTAAACAGCTCTACCCCAAACCCTTCAAGAACCTGGAGGACACCACCATCCGGAACCTCATCAAACTGAATAATAATATAGTAATTGCCTTCAAATAAGAAGTCTGTGAACAAAGAATCGCTTTCTGAGCTTGGCAGTGCAAAAGCGTCAGAGGGCACAGCACCAGATTGAAAACTCACACCGTAATCTTGGGATACCAATGGAGAAATTCCAATCAAAAAAAGAAAACTGATGAACAGTAAAGTACACCTCATATCCTATCTGCGTTTTTGTCTGGGCGGCATAATTACTTAGGGAGAAAAGTAATTTTACCTTAATTAATTTCTGTGCACCAGGATAAACCGCAGCCTCAATTCAATGAAGTCATACGACCTAATCCTGATATCCTTTAGCTGTAACTAAAGGCGTTTTGTGTTTACAAAAACTGTGTGAAGTTCCGTGTTTGCTGACAGTGTCCTGTTAATTAAAATAAGGCAGATTCAGCTCGGCATTGTGTGAGAGTATTGAAGCTTTTCGGGCTTCCTCATGTGTTGTACAAAGTTATGTGAATAATACTTATAAGTCAAATGCTGAACGTGTTTTAATTGTGACATAGTCAATATATTGACAAAAATTAAATATTTCACACCCCCTGCCATCGGGTTATTCCACGATAATGCTTTTCAAGTGGGTTTTTCCGGGGGTTCGGACCAATAACTGATAAAATCTCGGAACAATGTTAGTAAGGTTTAAATCGTACTGTCCCAGCCCTGCTTGCCCACGCTGTATCGACCGGATTGCCTGCCGCCCCAGCCCATCGAAAAGGATCGCCTCCACTTCTCCTTCTACTTCCTGCACAATTGCATAGTTCAGCGTTTGCTGAGCGGGCACTGGCCAAACTTTTATCCCTTCCTTTAATTGGGTCGCTACTTTCTGGTCACTTAAAGGTAAAGGGGGCTGCCCTGCCGCCCTTAAGCCGGACAGCGGTTCAATCATTAATTGATAATCCTCCACTTCCCCCCAAGAGAAAGCATCACAGGGGTTGAGCAGCCCGTTCCAGCGCATCTGGACCCGGACGTACAATGGACCGGGCGTGGTAGATGCAGGCAGTTCAATACTTCCGTTAACCGGCCCTACAGCCGGACCTGATTGAAATACCAACTCGTTATCATGATTATAGATGCCATCCCGATTGAAATCTGCCCATACACTCCAAAACTCCACAAGGGGTGATCCGGCATAACCTGGTGTAAGCACCACCGGCAGCACCGCTCCTGGTTGGGCACTCATTGATATGCCGGTATGGTCTCCGTACCCTCCATCATTGCCGGAGGTATGTTCCAATGTGCCAATTTGGACCGCTTCCAACCATTCCTGAGAGGTGCTTTGCCCCGTTGAGGCACAGTATTCTACGGGGCCGATAACCCGCAAACGATAATCTTCTGTCTCTCCGTACAATGATACACCACAAGGATCAGGGGGCGCAAGGAAACTTTGACTGACCCGCATCGTCTTCAAGCCTGCAGCAGTCTCCGACGGGAGTTGGAACTGAAAAGATAAAACATCGATTGATTGCTGACCGGAGTGAAACAATTGTTCTTCTTCGTCCTCAAAATCACCATCCTCATTAAGGTCGACCCAAACCCGCCAGTAAACCGGAATGGTTCCGCCCTGAAAACCAGCAAAAAGTGACATTAAGTAAGGCTGCCCGGCCCGTACTGAAATTAGATTTTCTTCCTCTGCCTCCAAAGAACTAAAGGGCGCTTCGTTCTGCCCGGTCTGTTGGTAGAATGTATCCAGCAGTATAGCATCAATCCAGTTATAGGCATTGGTATTTACCGTTGGCGCACAATGCTCTGGTGCTTCTGACGATACATTTTCGCTTAACATCTTCTGGCAACCATTGGCATCTGTAATAGTCAGCTGATAGACTTCGCTCTCACTAACAGATAAAGTAGAGGTTGTAGACCCATCTGACCATTGAAAACTATACGGCGGGAAGCCACCATATACAGACACTTCAAGATAATTAAGAGAATCTGCATAGGTAATATCAGCCCCGATAGGAGTGGGGCCCTCTAATTCAATTTGTCCCGTGGCAGTACATCCAAGCACATCGGTTACGGTAAGTTGATAAGTCCCTGCCCCCAGGGCAGTAGCCGTTGAAAATTGACTCCCATTGCTCCAATCATACTGATATGGTGGATATCCTCCGATTACAGAAGCAAAAGCCGCGCCGTTTTGCGTGTCCGAACAAGTCGGCATATCACCGGCCAGGTATAACGCGAGGGGGCTTGCATCCAGAACCTGAGCAGCAGTCGATACGGAGCACCCTTGGCTATCATAGACCGTCACACCATAGCTGCCAGCCGGTATTTGTTGTAGCTCCTGCGCTGTAGCTCCAGTGCTCCAGTAAAATTGATAAGGCGCTGCACCACCGGAGACCATTGCCCTCACCATACCTGTGCTCACCGTGCCACAGCCTGAGTCTTCTGTAGCTACGACAACACCTAGCGGAGCGGGCTCAGCGATAACAACGCTGGAGGTTACGCTGCTCACCTGATCAGAGATGGTCACGCCGTAGGTCCCGGCAGACAAGTCCTCAATCTCCTGTGTAGTGGTGCCATTACTCCAGGCAAAGGAATATACACCCGTACCTCCAGATGGATAGGCTACGGCCCAACCATCCGCTGCACCATTACAACTTACGGTTGCTGCGGCTGTGGCAAAAGCCTGAAGAGTAGGCTGATTGGACTCCATACAAAAATACGCCGTACCGTTACCACCGAAGTGGCTGCCTTCCGCCAACTTATGTCCTAACTGATTAAATAATTCATATTTACCGGCACCATCTTCGCAGCAAAGTCCGTCATTACCACTATCCTGAACGGAAAGGGTGAAGCAGCCATCCGGCAGGCACAAGGGGACCTCCAGTACCTCACCAGCCATGTAGCCGGGGTAAGGGCCTGCTACCATTAATTCCATGCCGGCTTCGTCCACAAGGCTCCATGTAGTCTCTTCTGGTTTATCGTCAAGGTGCAATTTTAGTAATCCCTGATTGTTGCAGGCTGATTGCCGGTAGAATTGCGCGCGAGCACGGGGGCCAATCGCCTGGCTGCCCATTCTGGCTCTGACACTAAACCAATTACCGGTACCCTGCGTAACAGGAAATTCAAAGGAAGTTTCATTGGTCGTGCCTATCACTTCCATATATTGGTCCCCCAGGGCATAGACCTCATAGAGGGTAGCCTCTTCGACCGGTGCCCAGTGCATCGCCGCTTGTTGAAGACCAGACTGTGTAATAAAGAAGCCAGGTTTGGGCAAAATAGTAAAAGCTTCAGAGGTTGCGGTTTCCTGACCGTTGCTCAACTGGATCTCAAAAGTGCCGGACAGCAACATCGGCACAGTCCAGTTATACAACCAATTATGCCCGGAGATACCTGTGGCAACAGGAGTCCAGTTCACCGCCCCAACCTGACGGTAAGACATCGTGAGAAGCTCTCCTGTACCCCCTTTGTCCCATACTACTTTTAGTACATCGCCGGGAGCAACGGCTGTTGAAGCCGCAGGGTGGCGAATAACCAACCTGGATTCCTCAAAACGATACACTACAAATGCCGATTGCGGTCCTTCTGGAACAAGAAAACCCTTGATTTTAACGGTATAATTCCCCGGAGTTGGCGTAGCAATGACAACCTGTTCTGCATTATTTAGCCGATCTACGCCGGGTTTGGCAATGGCAGTAAGGCTGTCAGGGTGTGGAAAACTTGACAGCACCATCGGATAGTACAATTGCCCCTCAGGGCCCAGTACCCTTAGGTCCAGGTCATTGACTAATGCTTTATCAGCGATGGGCGCTCCTGCAGCGTCGTGCCAAACCAGCATAATCTTTGCTGTTTCCGTCCCCTCAGGAATATGAATATTGAAGGTGCGCTCCGAACCATGGCTGAGCTTTGTCGGAAAATATTGGTTGTTATTAATCATTTCAGTAGCGGCATGGGCATCTGCCAATCCCCATCCATGCTCGAAGTCAGGTCCGGGGCGCCCCAAATCTCTGGCTCCGTTGAGCAGTGCGCCTTTGAGCAATGCCGAAGGGGGGTCCTGCCCACCGTGGAGCTGACGGTATGCTTCTGTCAGAAGAGCAAGAATACCCGCTACAGCAGGTGCTGCAGCAGAGGTCCCCCCTGCTTTGACGTAGCTATGCCCAGGACCGTTGGCCAACGCGTTTTGACCGACTGCCACTACATCTGGTTTCAGGCGGCCATCTTCTGCAGGGCCAACGCTGCTGCCTGGTGCCAAAATGCCGTCTGTATCCACATTGCCCACCGTGATCGCGTTTTTAGCAGCTTTCCGTCCGCCAGTAAGATTGGCAAAGGGGCGTGCCATCTCAAACTCCAGCAATGCATAAACTTCGCTACAAGTACCCCCTCCCTCATTGCCTGCTGAAAAACAATGCATTAGCACTGGATGCTGTCGGATTTGATGATCAAGTTCGGCAGCCCGTGTGTTATAAAACCCACCACATCCATCACCATAAGAAGTCGAAGTGATGGTAACCTTATACTGATTATAGTTTTCAACAGCCGAATTATGGTGTAGATAGTCCAGGATAAAGGTGAGGTGTATCTTCGCGGCGGGAGCGAGGCCTTGAGCTTCAGGAAATAAATTGCCAGCGCCGGCAGCGATACTCGTTGTCATTTCACCATGACTGGTCCCAAAATCATTGGTTAAGTCTAGGATTAAGCGGTTTTTCAGATCCTTGTGGTAGACATTACCATCATCAGCGATACCGATGACTACATTTTCACCCGTCAGATGATTTGCTCCTAAGCTATGTAAAACGGCAGCCCCCATGATCGCACCGCTGCTAAACCCTTCCGGGAATGGCTCGACCTCAGCTGTCTCAATAATCCAGACACCAGGGTTTTCAGCTATTTCTTTTATACCCTCTACACTTGCACTCCCCTCCAGTTGCATGGAATTTCCTTTGACGGGCCTGAAGCCCGATGGCAATGAAGGGAGCAAGGTTTCAGCACTCACCCCGGGCATGGGGCGTATAGCGATATCAGTAGTTCCGCGGGCTCCGTTCCGGTTGATCTGAGCAGCACAGTCCCTCGTCAATTTAAATGACCCTAACAGGGGAAATACGATAGGAAAAGGCAGGTCTGATGGTGACATTTGGCTGGGTAACGCTACAAGGTAAGCGTGTTCGGGCAGGTACTGAATAAACCGTAGTCCTTTCGCCTTCCAGGTTTTGCGCTCCGCAGCCGAAAGGAGCGTCTGAAACTGTACAACAAAATAAGTTTCTCCCTGAAAAGTATAGTTTTGCCACGTTGTTGCCTTTTCGGTACGGTTGCTGAGCGCAGCAACCGCCTCGGCAGAAAGTGAAACCGCCTGCAGCCGGAGGGGCGCAGCTTCCTGAGCCTGACAAAGGGTACTTATCAGCAGTAAGAATACTAGTGATAGTATGCTATTTTTCATGTTTTTGTGCAATTTTCAAACCTTCTTTATAGGCAAAGAAAGTCTGCCTTACAGGAAGGGTTAGTCCTGTAAGTGTTTAGGTCATCTTCAATAAATCCAGGTATTTTGGCTTTTGGTACCTTTTTAAACTGGGGGTATTGATCTTCTCATGGCCTACAAGTTTTTATGGCAGGGAAGGTTACCTTCCTGCTGTTTGGGAAATGTGGTTTTCGAGTGTAGTGTTGAGGAGAAGTGTTTGCCGGAAAGCTGTGTTATGGGGCAGGAGTATTACAATTCAATAAAAACAATGTTCAGTAATACTGCCATAAATATATTTAAAATATAAATACGAACCAAGTACACGAACGCTTTTTTGTTAAAGTGCTGCTTGTAATCCACTTATTCAACTGTATACAATGGAGGGTTCAATCTCTGTCCCGCTAGGTTTTTACGCGCTGAGCTGCTCATTTTCCTCCTGAACATTCTTGACTAATTTGCCAACCGTTAGTCCCTGAACGATAATGGAGAATACAACTACAATATAAGTAATAGTAAGTATTGGCGTCCTGCTCATGTGTTCAGAAAGTGACAGGGCAAGCGCGATAGAAATCCCACCACGAAGCCCACCCCAGGTCATGATCAGGTTGGTTTTAGGAAAGAAATCCAGCCGTTTCCGGAATAGCGCTATAGGTGTAGCAAGGGCAGTGGCCCGGCACAATAGGACCATAGGAATTGCTATTAAGCCCGCTATAACGTATTGCTGATCAAACTGTAGGATTACAATTTCCAAACCGATGAGTACGAACAAGACCGCATTGAACAATACGTCCATCAGCTCCCAGAATTTATCCACATAACGCTCGGTCTGTTCAGACATTGAAGAAGTGCGGAAGCGCTCATGGCCCACCATCAACCCGGCAACGACCATAGCCAGAGGCCCGGAGAAATGTAACGCACTGGCTAGCAAATACCCCCCCATTACCATCGCGAGCGTGACTAAAACCTCTACTTCATAATCGTCGATAGTTCGCAACATATAGTAGCTAAGGTAACCTAGCCCCAGGCCAAGCGCTATACCGCCACCAACCTCTTCCAGAAAGAGGAAAGCTACTTCACCAACTTCAAAATGGCCCGCTCCCGACTGTACCAGCTGGTAGATCGTGATAAAAACGACTACGCCGATACCGTCATTGAATAAGCTTTCGCCAACGATTTTGGTTTCAAGGTCTTTGGGGACGCCCGCTTGTTTAAGTATGCCTAATACAGCAATCGGGTCGGTTGGAGAGATTAGTGCGCCAAATAACAGGCAGTGCAGAAAAGAGATCGAAATCCCTAATGCGTTAAACAAAAAGAAGGATAACGCCCCAACCAGAAAGGTGGAAGTGACTACACCAAGGGTTGCAAAAAGCAATATGGGCCAGCGCATGCTTTTAAGAGACTTAAAGTCAACGTGCAAGGCCCCTGCAAAGAGCAAAAAACTCAGCATACCCTCCATGAGCACCTTGTGAAAGTCAATCTGCTCCATCAGGCTTTTTTCCCACTCGAAAAGCGCCGGGTAAAACTGGCTCACCGCCATAGTCAGCAGAGAAAATCCGAGAGAGATGATCATCAGTCCAATCGTTACAGGTAACTTCAGGAAGCGGACATTAATATAGCCGAAGATCGCAGCTACAACGATTAGAATAGTTAAAATAGTAAAGAGGTCCATCGTCTTTTCGTTTTGGATGCATTGATGCGTAGAGCAAAGATAGTACGAGCTGATCACTTTCAGCAACTGAAAAAAATAAAACCCGGTACACCATAAGATTTGATGCATTGGGGATCATTGCAGGGTTAGAGTATGATGATCGACCCTTGTACGATACGACTCCCGATTGGTCATTTGAAAGTCTAAAGTTTTGGCTTGTCAGCCATCCGGTTTGGCGATAACCCTAAATCAACTTACTTTGTAAGCTGTTCCTCACCAACTTAAAACAAGATGAAGAAAGCACTTTCATTACTATTTATCCTTACCTTATTTCTCGTATCTCCGCTTTATGCTCAGAAGAAGCAAAAAGACGAAAAAGAAAAACACTATCTGGAAACAGCAGCTCTCAGCGGCCTGAAGTTCCGCAATATCGGCCCGGCACTTACCTCTGGCCGGATTTCTGACTTCGCTGTCCACCCGGACAACCGCGCCATTTACTACGTGGCTACCTCCTCGGGCGGGGTTTGGAAAACCGAAAATGCAGGCACCACCTACGAGCCTGTCTTTGACAGTCAGGGCTCCTACTCTATCGGATGCATAACCCTGGACCCGAATAACCCAAGCGTCGTCTGGGTGGGCACCGGCGAAAATAACAATCAACGCTCCGTGGCCTACGGCGATGGCGTCTACAAATCGGAAGACGGCGGCCAGAGCTGGCAACATATGGGCCTAAAGGAATCCGAGCATATCGGCAAAATCATTGTAGACCCGCGTGATTCCCGCACGGTTTATGTAGCAGCAATCGGCCCGCTTTGGAGCAGTGGTGGTGAGCGTGGCGTTTACAAGACTACCGATGGAGGTGAAAGCTGGACGCTCATCCTGGAGCTCGACGAGCATACCGGTGCGACCGACCTGATCATAGATCCGCGCGATCCGGATGTGCTGTACGCAGCCGCACTGCAACGGCGGCGCCACGTCTTCACTTATGTCGGCGGCGGCCCTGGCAGTGGTATTCACAAAACCACCGATGGCGGACAGAATTGGAGCAAAGCCAACAAAGGCTTGCCCTCCGGCGATATCGGTCGCATCGGGCTGGCTATCTCACCGGCTAACCCGGAATACCTCTACGCGATGGTGGAGGCCACCGGCGATGGCAGCGGCTTCTACCGTTCCGACAACCGCGGTGCCAGCTGGAGCAAAAAGGATGACTATTACACCCGGGGCAACTACTACTCCGAGATCGTGGCCCACCCCACTGATCCTGAAATGATCTTCGCCATGGATACCTACATGCACTACACGGATGACGGCGGCAACAGCTTTCAGCTTGTCGGCGAGCCCAACAAGCACGTCGACAACCACTGCATGTGGATTGACCCGGCCCGGCCCAATTATTACCTGGTAGGCTGCGACGGTGGCATTTACGAAAGCTTTGACGCGGGTGAAACCTGGAATTACAAACCGAACCTTCCAGTGACGCAGTTTTACAAAGTGGAAGTGGACAACGACCTGCCTTTCTACAACGTTTACGGAGGCACACAGGACAACTTCAGCCTGGGCGGCCCGGCCCGCACCCGCAACAGCACCGGCATCACCAACAGCGACTGGTTTGTCACCCACGGTGGCGACGGCTTTGAATCGGCCATCGACCCGGAGAACCCCGACATCGTCTACGCCCAATCGCAGTACGGCGTGCTCGTGCGCTACGACCGGGCTAGCGGAGAGGAAATGGGCATTCAGCCAAAGCCCGGCAAAGGAGAAGATGCGTTCCGCTGGAACTGGGATGCGCCCCTGGCCATTTCCCACCACAACCCTACCCGCCTGTACTTCGCTGCTAATAAGCTCTTCCGTAGCGACAACCGTGGCAATTCCTGGGCCACTTTGGGCGATGACCTCACGCGTCAGCTCGACCGTAACACCCTAAAGGTGATGGGACGTATACAGAGCATTGACGCGGTAGCCAAAAACGCCAGTACTTCGCCCTACGGCACCATCGTTTCCTTCTCTGAAAGCCCAATCAATGAAAACCTCTTGTATGTGGGCACCGACGATGGCCTCATTCAAATCTCCGAAGACGGGGGCGGAAGCTGGACTGAGATTGATGTCAACAATATCAAAGGTGCGCCTGACCGTACCTACGTCAATGCACTGTTGGCCTCTCAACACGATGAAAACGTGGTCTACGCTGCCTTCAACCACCACAAGTACGGCGACTTCAAGCCCTACGTCTTCAAGAGCACCAACAAGGGCCGTACCTGGACCTCCATCAGCAATAATCTGCCTGAGCGCGGCTCTGTCTACAGCCTGGCGGAAGACCATGCAGACCCTGGCCTCTTGTTCGCAGGGTCCGAGTTTAGTTGTTTCTTCAGCCCTGACGGTGGCGCACACTGGAAGAAATTAAGTGCCGGCCTTCCCACGGTAGCTGTCCGCGACATAGCGATCCAAAAACGGGAAAATGATTTGGTGCTGGCTACCTTCGGCCGCGGATTTTACGTACTGGACGATTATTCACCGCTCCGGCAAATCAGCGAGGAGCAACTGGAAACAGAAGCGCATATCTTCCCCGTCAAGGATGGGCTCGTATACATCGAGCGCGATCCGCTAGGCTACTCTGGCAAAGGCTTTCAGGGCGCAAGCTACTATACCGCAGATAATCCGCCCATTGGAGCGACCTTCACTTACTACATCAAGGAAAGCGCTGAGACGCTAAAGGCCAGGCGGCAAGAAGACGAAAAAGAAAAAATCAAAACCGACGAGCCTATCCGCTACCCAACCTATGAGGAGTTAAAGGCAGAGCGCGAAGAAGAGGCGGCTTATCTGCTGGTTTCCATCATGGATACCAAAACGAAAAAAACAGTGCGCCAGCTAAAGGCCTCCGTCAGCAAAGGGGTACACCGCCTTACCTGGGACGGCCGTATGCCCGACGTATCTCCCATCCAACGCCCCGGCTCGCCCAACGATGACTCCGGGATTCTGGCTGCACCGGGCGATTACCTGGTGGCGTTGCACCAAGTAAAAGGCAGTGAGCAAACGGAACTCGTAGGTCCGCAGCCCTTTAAACTAAAGAGCCTTGGCGGTGTCACCCTGCCTGCTGAACCCCGTGAAGCGCTCCTCAACTTCCAGGCGGAAGTACAGGAAACCAATCGCCGCCTCGACGGTGCAGCCACTCGCTTAGGGGAAACCGAGGAGCGACTGGAAGCCATCCGTCATGCTCTTTTCCTCACGCCAAAAGCCAATCAGGAACTGCATGAGCGGGTGCTAAATGCCGAACAGGGACTCAAAGATCTGCGCCGGGAGCTGTATGGTGACAACATCGCCGCCACCCTGGACCAAGGTACGCCCATGACCATTATGGACCGGCTCGGCTGGCTCACCTACGAGATGTGGGGCTCCACCTCTGCGCCTACGCAAACCCAGCGCGATGCCTTGTCCATCGTGCAGGAAGAAGCGCAGCCCATTCTCAAACGCATGCAACAGCTAACGGAGGTGGAAGTCAAAGCCATCGAAAAAGCACTGGAAGAGGCTGGAGCGCCTTATACGCCGCAGCGGCCGATTCTAGTTGGAGAGTAAACGATTATAGTAATTTCATCCCCCCAAAGTCCGAACCCGTAACCTAAACGGATTCGGGCTTTGCTTTTGGCGTTAGAATCCGGGATAACTTTTCAGCGCCTTGCTGTGAAGCCTGCTTTATTTCCAGTATCTTTTGCAACGGATAAAACACAGTTATGAAACATCTGCCTTTGACCCTTTTGCTGGTCGCCAGCCTTTCACACCTTGCGACTGCCCAGTGTGACGATACGGAAGTGCACATCACCACGACTACCGCTGCCTGGGGCGCTGAGGTCAGCTGGACGCTGCTTGATGGGTCTGAAATCACCATAGCCAGCTTTCAGGCCGATGCCGACAACAGCACCTACGATACTACCCTATGCCTGCCTGATGCCTGCTACACATTGAACGCCATGGACTCCTACGGCGATGGCTGGAATGGTGGCTCGGCCAGCATCACCATTGGCGGGGAGGTACTGGAATATACGCTGGAAGAAGGGGAGGAAGGCTTTTTTGCTTTCGGCGTCAATACGCCTGGCTGCGAGATCGAAATCCACGGCTGTACGGACCCTACCGCTGTCAACTACAATCCGTTGGCGACTGTAGACGATGGCTCCTGTATGAGCATACCTGAAATACTGGATCAGCAAAGTATCACGATGCTGCTGGAAAGCGGTCTCAAAGACAACCGGATCAACTGGGCGATCCAGAACCGGGGTATGCCTAACCCTGGCAATGCTTTCACCGATGAAGCTCAATTTGTCGGAATGCTGCAGGACAGCCTGGTGCCCACTTTCACACCGGGCAATATCCTTGAGAAGGAGCCCTACGCCCGCTACCGCAACTTTTTCAACTTATCCGCCTGGTGGTGGCCGGATGCCCCAAGCCAGGAAACCGGCTGGAGCTGGGCGATACTCAAAGGTATACGTGACCTCCATTTCCTGCCCTGGGCAGATGAGGATCATGGGTGGGCGACGTTGTTCTCCATTTCCCGTACAGGGGGTGGCGGTGGTGCCGGCGTGCAGCCTGAAACGCGGACCGGCGACGGTCTGATGTTTGGGGTGGGCTGGGAAACCCTGCTACATGAATTTGGCCACACCATGCCCCAGGTGCCCGACGAGTATACGGCTAGTGGCGAATGGTCGGGCGGTGACTGCTGGGAAAGCGCCAATACCACCCGATTTACCATAAGGGACAGCATTCCATGGCGTAAATGGATTGAGCCGGAGACCCAACTCCCTACGCCCTATAATGGGGCCAATTTGAATAATATTGGGGCTTTTGAGGGCGCACTGACCAACTACTTCGGTTGCCACCGACCCACCGCCCGGGGCTGCTACATGGGTGCCGGAGGATTCGGCTGGGGCTATGGGCAGGACCTTTGCCCGCCCTGCCGACAGCGGGTGGTCTGCCACCTCTACAAATACGTGGATGTCATTGAAAACCCAGTGCCTGCCACCGACGAGGTCGAAGTCACTGGCAATACCACCCTGACCTTTTCCGCCGACATCATCAAGCCCGAGCCTAATACACAGGTGTATACCTGGCTACTGAACGGTAAAGTGATTGCCCGGGGCACGGAAGAAATAAGCGTCAACTTCAGTAGCTGCGATACCTATGAGCTTACCCTGACTGTAGAAGATACCACAAACTGGGTACGCTATGATGCCCACTTCGATGACATCTACCCCCGCCCATTTGAGTCGCATACCTGGCGTATTGAGCAAACGGATGTAGACAGCTATGACCTCCTGGCAATACCTTCAGCTACACATGCGGACTGTTCCGGTATAGCTAATGGATCAGTGGCCTTTGGCTTCAGCGGAGGGGAAGGCCCCTATGAGGTGTTTTGGAATGGTTCGTCCGTTGGTACAGCGCATACTGATCTGCCTCCCGGCATTTATGAGTATTGGGCAATAGATGACAATGGATGCGGCGTAGAAGCTTCTGCCACGCTTGAAGCTTTACCCCCGCTGGAAGTTGATCTTTGCACCGCCTTCGACGATCAGTGGTCGGTGTCTGTTTCCACTTCAGGGTACCTGGTGGAAGACTTAAGCTATCAATGGTCTACCGGAGCTAATACGGCTGAGGTGACCGGCCTGGCTGACGGAGCCTACACCCTCAGTGTGACCACTGCTGATGGATGTACCATTGAACAGGACCTTGACCTTGAAGCTGCACAAGAGCCCCTGACTGTTAATGCCGAATACTTTACCACTTCTACCGAAGAAAACACTGGCGCCATTTACCTGACAGTAACCGGTGGCCGGCCAGACTATAAAGTCTTTTGGTACGAAAAAACCGTACAGGACCTGACTGCTCCAGGTGGAGCCTCAATGGCCAGTGGGCATAACTTCGGCCATCTACCAGAGTATGCCTTCGACGACGACCCGTTTACCAAGTGGCTGCAGTTAGGGGGTTCAGACCTATGGCTGAGCTACTATTTTCCGGAAGGGCGTACCATTCAGCACTACACGGTCACCTCCGGGGATGATGTGCCCGGGCGCGACCCCACGGACTGGCGCCTAGAAGGGTCAATGAATGGCGTAGACTGGGAAACGATCGATACGCGGCAGGACATAGACTTCCCGCAGCGGCGGCAACAGAAAGGGTTCCAGATCAGTAACGAAAATGCCTACTCCTATTACCGGTTTTACATTGCCGCCAATAGCGGAGCTGATGCCGTGCAGCTTCAGGAATTGGAATTTATCGGACTGGACCCGGATGAGGATTGGCAGTACAATCCCGCCGCCGACAACCAAACGGTCCGCCGGGAGCTGCCCGCCGGCGCATACCGGTATAGAGTGAAGGACCAAAATCACAGCTGCGCGGAAGAAGATTTACTAGTCGAAACCGCAGCTGCCTTTGTCGCCTCCAACCTCCGCGTGGTTCAGGAAAGCAGTTGCCAGGTCGCTATCGAAACGCCCCAAACCGGTATGGCCTATTACTGGCTTGCCGATGAACAGGCTTCGGAAATACTAGCTATTGGCTCTTCCTTTCAGCCGCCTGCACCGGGAAACTACTGGGTAGCCGCTGTGCAGCAAACCACTGGGCTTATGAGTAGGAATCGCCCGGGGTTCTCCGTTACCATGCCCGCCCAACCGGTCGTCAGTGAAGTGGAGGAAGGGACCCTGGGCGTGGAAAACCCGGACCTTGATCTTATATATTACTGGTATGATCAGTCCTGCGGAGGAACGCCGGTGCATGAAGGCACCACTTTCATACCCGGCCCCGAAGCCATGGACTATTGGGTAGCAGCCTGGTGGGCAGCGCCCTTCCCGGAGCCGATAAACCCAATGCAAATACCGGGCCTGATGGTCCGCATGGATGCTTCTGACCTCAATGGAGACGAGCAAACGGACGACCCGGCCCCGGTTTCCAGTTCGCTTTACAACTGGGCCTTTACACCCGAAAATGGCTGGCAAAGCGATAATTGGTTTGCCTTCCGGGGCAACCAGCAGAACGGGCTGGGGATTGCTGATTTTGCCACCATCTGGTTTCAGTGTATTCAGGAAGGGTTTTCAGGCTACCAGACGGTGGTCATGGCTTACGAAGAGAATGCTTTGTCCTGGCGGGGCAGCGCGCCGTTCTTTGGGTTATCGGAGGTAATGCCCTATTCCGCCGCGCCTGCAGAGCGGCTGTATGCCGAGGATACCCCTGGTACTACACTCAACGGGCAAACCTACCTCAACGGTAAAGCGGTTAATCCAATGGCTATTGCCAATCCGATGGAATTTAGTGTCCTCGCGCAAACCTTCACGGAACCGGCTGGCTGGACCGACTGTACCGACACTCACTGGGAAGGCAGCATAGGTGAACTGTTGTTCTACGAAGGCGCACTAAGCGAAGCTCAGCTTACCGGAATTTCCGAATACCTGAGGCAGAAATGGATCAGCACGGCGGACTTAGAAAGTGTGCGTACCGGGGTGTCGTGGGATGGGATGAATACCCGCACATTAGAGCGCACTTCCAGTGTTGCGTTACAAGTGACCCCTAACCCTGCTACGGATCATGCGACCCTACTGGTAAATGGTTTGGGGCAAGAAGTCGTTACGTTATCCCTCAATGCTACTACGGGTCAGCGACTTTTCCAAAAGCAGGTCGATGCCAGTCAACAACCCATATCTCTTGATGATTGGATGCAGCAAATCCATAGTGGTTTTTTCATCCTTACTGTACGAACAGAAAACGGCCTGCAACGGAGTATCCCATTGATCAGGCAGTAGCTTTTGGACTGTTATCAGACTTGATGCGTTGGGAATCATTGCGGGGTCAAAATGGCTCTTTTCTTCCCACTACACTGACCCAACGCATCAAGTCTATTAGGGAAGGTTCAGAACGTCAGCGCCTTAATTTTATTCATATACCCACGGCTCACCCTTACCACATCGCCATTCTGCATCTTCACATCGTAACTGCTGGCATATTTATCGACGCTTCCGATGTACTGGATATTGACGATAGAGGAGCGGTGTACGCGCAGGAAATTCTCCGGGTCAAGCCTTTCTTCTATTTTGCCGATGCCATAATTGCTGAGGTAAGTTTGGTCGGCGGTGATAAGGCGGGAGTAATCACCATCCGCTTCAATACGGATGATGTTTTGAACGGCCAGGTTGATGAGGCGCCGCCCGGACTGCACAAGGATGCGCTCGGGGTAAGACTGTTTTTCCTGGAGTAAGCTCTCAGCGAGCGGGCCTGCGCTATGCGGTCGATCTGATTCCATAATCCGCTGCACGGCCTGATGAAAACGCTCCCGGGTATAGGGCTTGAGCAGGTAATCCACGGCATGTACTTCAAAGGCCTTAAGGGCATACTGATCGTAAGCTGTGGAGAAAATGATCTGCGGAATTTCGTTCAGGTGGGTGAGCACCTCAAAACCCGTCATCCCTGGCATTTGGACATCCAGGAAAATCAGGTCCGGCTGAAATTCATTAATCACTTTAATAGCATCAACCCCGTTGTTTGCTTCCCCAACCAGTACCAATTCCGGATAAGCGTTCAGGTATTGTTGTATAAGCTTCCGCCCGGCGGACTCATCATCGACTAAAACGACCTTTTTCATATACTGAATTCAATCTTTAAACCTCTGGGTTGATTGTCACTAACCCGCAATTGACTACCGTACCCTTTTTCCAGCCGCAAGCGGGTATTTCTCAGTCCTACTCCGCCATTGTGGAATAAGTACTTGTTATCCGAAACGCCCACCCCGGTATCGGATACTTCAAAGACCAGTTGAGCACCCTGCTCCCGAACGCGAATCAGCACCTGCCCCCCTTCAATGAGACTGGAAATACCGTGCTTCACGGAGTTCTCCACCAATGGCTGCAGTATCATTGGCGGTACGGGGCGCCCCCGCAATTCGGCGGGCACATCAATGACTACCTGCAAACGGTCCTCAAAGCGGGCTTTTTCCAGTGCCAGGTATTTTTCTACAAAATCAATCTCCTCCCCCAGGGGCACCTTTTCTGTTTTAGACGCTTTGAGCTGATAACGGAACAAATCAGACAGCTGTGCGATCATCTCCCGGGTCTGCTCCTGCTCCTGCGGCACCGATGCGCTGATGGCATTAAAGGTGTTGTACAAAAAATGGGGGTTGAGCTGAGCTTTTAGCGCGGATAATTCACTCTTGAGGGCGGCTTCGCTGAGAGCCGCTTTGAGCTGAAGGTTGCGCTGATTATTCCGGTAGTACTCATAGCCATGAAAGATACCAAACTGAATAAAGTAGAACAGGGCGGGAATATAAACATCCCAGACCTGCCCCCAGCCGCCAAGGTGGCCATAACCCCGCTGTTCAGCCAGCCAGTAATAGCCCTTCCAGCCCACCAGCACAAAAAGGGGCAGCCCGACCAGGTGCAAGAGCAAACGATGCTTCAATGCCCAGTGTTTAAGGCCCCGGAAGATGACCCACCAAATGGGCAGTGTGAGCAGGGCCATACACAAGTACTGCAGCCCTGCATTGTCCATAAATTCGGTAAAACCCCAAAAGCGCTCTCCCTCTTCCCTGAAGTCCGTACCATTCAACCAAAGCGTAAGATGGTAATTGAAAGCAAAGAAAAAATAGACGCCAAGTACAATCAGGTACTCCCTAACGGAAATCCCAAGTATTCGATACTTCCAGAAATTCGTGGGCTTAGGGTTCATTGGTTAGCTTTGTCGTTGACGCTCTTTTGGCGGACCACGGTGCAATAAACGCTCTTTCCGGACAATACGTTTGCCCGTGTAGCACTTTTCCATCAAACCGGGCGGTATGGAAATAGGTATGGTTCCGATCCCTGGTCTCAAATGCTAAATGTACTTCTGCCCACTGATTGTTCAGCAGCCCTTTCCTAAACTTAGATCCGTAAAACTGACCGGAAAATATTTCGCCTCCATTGGTCTTGATCTTAAGGGTTTGCCAATAGGGCGGTGCATCCGGAGTGGGCCTCAGGTCGACCTGCCATTCTCCTTGCAGTAATGCAGGGTCAACCGAAGTTCCCTGCGCATTTATCATTTGCACGGCTTGCCAATTGATTAAAAACAACACAATTACCAGGATTCTCATGATTTTGAATTAGAATAAAAGTTGAGTAAAAGGTGCAGGGTCATCTGTTAATAAGACGGCTCTTCTTTAAGAAAAACCCAGTAGCTTTTACCGGTTTCCGGATTGAAGCTAATTTTAGCCGTGCCGAGATTGGTATGCACAATGTATTTCCCTTCCACAATTTCATGGTGTGGTTTTGATAAAATTCAATCGGGTGATTTCTTACACCAACAAATATGAACATTTGTCCCTCGCTTGTCCACCCTTTACCGATGAATGAACATATAGGCCGGTGAGCGGAGATATAACCAAAATCGCTATTCTGCTCAGCGTTCCCTGCGGGCAACGGCAAACATCCCCCTTTCCTCCGATTTTATAGCCGACCCAAACAAATGGTAGAAATGCTCGTGCCATATCAAACCTTAAACCCGAATTAATAAGTCCAGCTCATGAGTAAATCTGATTTCACCAACCGCAACACAACGTTTATGACTTACAATTTACTCCATCTGTCCAAAATGCTAAAGGATAACGCAGGGTATCCTTCCTACGGTAATTCTTCAAGTGCCCGGAGTGAAGGAAAGCGATGGGCCTTTGAAAAACCACAGTAAGGTCTATCTCAGCTTTTTTTGATTTTCAACCTAATTAGCTGACGAATACTTATCTGACCAACTACAAGATTGAGACCAGTTAAGAACATTCATAGTCTACCAATGAGCCAAAATTGAAAGAGGTAGTAAAAATATCACGATCAATAGCAGCGCTAAGTGCACCTCTCGTACCGTCCGGGGCTGTTTGCCCCAAAGCACCCTTAGAATGTCCAGCTCTCTACCTGATGGGAAATAATCCAGATCTACGACACATGTAGTAAAGTCAACACCCTCAAGAAAAAACACCAAACCAAGCACCAAGAAATCGGTACAAATTGCCCCGGCTGGGACAAAAAGCCCCATACCCACGCCCGGTCACACCTCAACAAACCCCTGATAGTCAACAAATAAGCATCCTGGCACGCGAATTGACTGCTCTCCGTTAATACCTAACAAAATACGATGGCGATGATGACAACAGGGAAACGACTAATGGACAGCAGAGAAGTGATGGTACTGGAAGGAGTGGCCATGCTGGGATTAAGTGTGGTGGCGTTATGCTACACAGTGGAGCAGCGTTTGTCTTTGCTGGTCCCCATGGCCCTGTTGCTAGGGTTTAGCGGTATCACCCGGCTGATCATCAGCGCCTGGTTTTTCCGGCGGGGCAGTGCGTGGCGGCGGCTGGTACAGCAAAGTGCGCTGACCGACCTTTTGGCTGGTGGTGCAGCCTGGCTGTTCCTCTTGCAGGGCAGCAACCGAATTGTCCTACTCTTAGGGCTGTGGCTGGTCTTGTCCGGCTATTTCCAAATCAGAAGGTATGCCTACCTCCGGCAACAGTGGCCCGCCTGCACGCCCGCCGGGCTCACCGGCATGTTATCGGTGAGCATGGGCGTATTCCTTCTGGCCGATGGGCAGACACATTGGCTGAGTGCTCCCCTTGACTTATCTATTCCGCTTGCCCTGATTGGCTTGTTCAAAATTTACGCTTTCATCAAACTCGGGCGTATACGCCAACGTTCTTCTACCAGTGCGGCCACCACACCTCAGGAACCTTTTCCACCTTACTCCACACTTAACCTAAACTGAATATATGCCCGAAGCCAGCCCTGACGCTGTACATGCGCTACAGGAACGCATCAAAGAGCTGAGCTGCCTGTATGAAATTTCGAATATAGCAGCTACTTCTACTGCCCCTTTGCCGGAAAAACTGCAAGAGGTGACTCAGGCACTGCCCAAAGCCTGGCAGCACCCCAGTCGGGCTGTCGCAGCACTTCAGCTCGATGACCAGCACTATCGCTCCGGCGTTTTAGCCCTCAGGTATGAGTCTCAGCAGCACCCTATCATCATCCGCGGGCAGGAACGGGGGAGCCTTGCCATGCATTACAATCATAAGGAAAACCCGCCACCCCCTTTTTTGCACGAAGAAGCCCTCTTGCTCAAAACCCTTGCCCAGGAAATCGCTGGTATCATTGAGCGGGACGAACAAAAGGCACGGGAGACCTTGCTGCGCAGGAAGTTTGAACAAGCAGACCGCTTATCCATTCTGGGAGAAATCACCGCGGGCATTGCGCATGAAATGAATACGCCTTTGGGCAATATCCTTGGTTTTGCCCAGCTGATACAGGACCGCACCGATGACCAGCAGGTGGAACAAGACGTGGAAAAGATCATCAACTCTTCCATGCATGCCAGAGAAGTGGTCAAAAAGCTCATGTTCTTCTCTTGTGAAATACCCCAGCAAAAACACCTCGTTGATGTGGGGCTACTCATTGAGGAGGCCTTGCAACTCCTTCGGGTCACCTTTGAGCAAGCTAAGGTTGTGCCCCGGGTTTCCATGCCCGGGCAACCGGTCTTGGCACAAGCCGACCCCATTCAGCTAACACAGGTGGTTTTCAACCTACTGATCAATGCGCTCCACGCCTCTAAGGCTGGGCAAGAGATATGGCTGACGCTTATTCAAAATCAAGACCAAATGACACTCCGGATTCAGGACTTCGGGCACGGGATTGAACCGGATATCCGGGAGCGCATCTTCGAACCATTCTTCTCTACCAAAGCGCCGGGCGATGGCTCCGGGCTGGGGCTCAGTGTGGTGCACGGTATTATCAAAACACACCATGGGCAGATCGATGTGGACAGTCAACCGGGACAGGGTACTTGCTTTACCATCCGCCTACCCTTAACTTACGAGCCATGAAGAAACGCAGCATACTGCTTGTAGATGATTCTCCGGACATGCTGGAAGTGCTGCGCCGGCAGCTGAGAGCTATGCGGTACAATACTTTTCAGTCTACCTCCGTCACTGATGCCATAGATATGCTAAAGCATGCCAGGGTTGACCTACTGATCACGGATATGCGCATGCCGGGGCTTGATGGCATGTATTTGGTCAAATACGCCAAGTCTAAGTTCCCTGATCTGCCTGTTCTGGTCGTTACGGGTTTTCCGTCCGTATCAGGTGCGGTAGAGGCGGTAAAGTCAGGCGCTATGGATTACCTGTCCAAACCGTTTACTACTAAAGAACTGCAACAAGCCGTGGCGCAGGTGCTCGAGCAACGCTACGGAAGTGCGGAAAATCCGCCGCCCGAAAAGGGGGAGGCTGGCTCATCGATCCATTATCATGGCATCATAGGCCGGTCGGAGGCGGTCAGGGACCTTATCGACCTCATCGAGCGGATAAAAGATACAAAGGTGACCACCCTCATACAAGGCGAAAGCGGTACAGGTAAAGAACTCATTGCACGGGCTATCCATTACAGCGGCCCGTACCATCAGGCTCCGTTTGTAGCAGTCAATTGCGGCGCTATTCCGGAAAATCTGCTGGAAAGTGAGCTCTTTGGGTTCGTAAAAGGCGCATTCACCGGTGCCTACGAAACCCGGCCGGGCTTTTTCCACGCGGCGAATGGCGGCACCATATTTCTGGATGAAATCGGTAATGCTTCTCCTGCCGTGCAGGCACGCTTGCTAAGGGTGATACAGGAAAAAGAAGTGAAGATGGTGGGCAGTAACGAAGCAGACAAGGTGGACCTCCGCATCATAGCAGCTACGAATAGCGACTTGCACGCCATGAGCCGGAAGGGGCAGTTCCGGGAAGACCTCTACTACCGGCTCAATGTGATTGGGTTCAACACCCCGCCACTAAGAGAAAGGCGAAGTGATATCCCACTGCTCGCCAACTACTTCCTGGATAAGTTTGCCAAAGCTTTTGACCGGTCTCGACCAGTTGTAGATCAGGAGGTCATGCAACGGCTCAAAGCTCATGACTGGCCGGGCAACATCCGGGAGCTGGAAAATACCATACAGCGGGCATTAATCATGAGTGATGGCATTATTCGGGCAAAAGACCTGCCGGGCTATATCCATACGGCAGCAAGCGATCAGGAACGGCTGGTACCATCTACCGGACTGCTCTCGCTTGCAGAAGTGGAGTACCGGCATATACAAAAAGTATTAGCAGCGGTAGACGGCAACAAAACGGCTGCCGCCAAAATTCTGGGCATCAACCGGAAGACCCTCCGGATGAAACTGAGACAGGGGGATAAGGAATCCTGACCCCTTACTCCAGGAACGTTTTGATCTCCTCATTGACGGCCGCGGCTTGCTCATAGTGTACAAAGTGCCCCGCCTCGTCTATCATGTGCAGGGTGGCATTTGGCAGTTGCTCCACTCCCTTTTTTCCTATACTTTCTGTGGTGCCACCGTGCAGGAACCGATTGGGAATGAGGTTGTCCTCTTGCCCAAAGAAAACTATTACCGGCTGCTCAATCTGCGGTAGGTAATCAAAAACCGGCTCATCCACCATACCCTTTACACATTCCGGGATAATGTAGCAATAGCCATCGAAGTCTTCAGCATTCCGCATGGCGATGCGGTCGGTTATCATAAACTCGGCATCTTCCGGCATATCGTAAAAATTCCAGGCGATATTGGTTTTGATCTGGTCTACTGTGGTTAGTTTGACCGCTGTAGGGCTCAGGACTTCGCGGAACCACTCCCGTTCGCCTTTGTGGAAGGTTTCAAAACCCGCAGGAGCTACTAATATTAGCTTTTCTACCTGATCCGGATAAGCCAGGGCAGCCGTCATGGCAATTTGCCCGCCCATGGAGTGCCCCGCCAATACTACTTTTTCCAACCCAAGCTGCTCCATGAAGTCTTTGACAATGGTAGCGTAATAAGTCATACTTGCCTCGTACTTGCCCTTGCTCGACTTACCGTAGCCCGGCAGGTCTAATGCAATACAGCGGTAGCGATCACTCAGCCCTTCGATGCTCTTCGTCCAGGCCGGTGCATAGCTGCCCAGGCCATGGAGGAAAATAATGGGGTCGCCCTTGCCTTCATCAAAGTAGGCAACCGTTTCACCACTCTCCAGTTCCACCTTTTGGGTAGGGAAAGGATAAGGAATATCATCGAACGTTTGCACTGTGGGCACCTTTTGTGACCAGCTGCAACTGCTCAGGAATAAGAGGCCGAGGAGGAAAAGCGTATTTTTCATCGTGACTTCTGTTTTTTAGAATAATTTTAAAACATCAACCATTTGAAAACGACAAGAGCAGTGTAGGGATCTACCGGGCGTACATCTACGCCACCATTTACAGCCGGGCTGTCGTAAAAATCGCCCAGCCACAAGTAGGCGCCGTGGAGTTCTATCTGCATAAAAGTGCCCAGTGTATAGCCTACTTTGAAGTTGCCTTCCACTCCCATGAACTGTCCGCCCCGGGCGGGCGCAACATTACTGATGGCCGTAGCCATGCCCACTTTGCCGTTCAGCTTGTAGGGTATAAAGTCCCGGCTGAAGTTGACAGTGCCCCCGGTCAGGCCAAAGCCCATATTAGAGATATCCGTTACGGCAGCTACATAGCGGTTGACCACATTGGCGTGCGGGAATAAGAGATAGCCCCCGTGCGCCACATTGAGCCCGCCGGGCGTTGCCCAGGTATTGCCGGTCATCACGCCGCTGTAGCGGTCATCACTAAGCCCATTGTCGTCTCCACTGGTGAACATTGCATCAGCAGTAATGGCATCGTTTGGTGTTTTGCCGTAGCGGTAGCCCAGGCGAAGGTTCGCGCCCAGCCCGCCGATAGAGGGGCCGCTTTCCCAAACATCTTCTTCCTGTAGTTGGGTGCGCCCGAGGTTGTAATTGACGTAGCCCGACAGGAACCAGGTATCGGCCATCCGGCTGAGGTTATAATCAAAGTAAGTGCCGAGCCAGGCAACGTCTGCCCGGTAGGGTGTACCCCCGAATGGAAAACGGTAGGTGCCGTTGTAGAGGGTAAGGGTACTGTTGAGCCCCTGCCCGAGGATAGAAGGCCCGCCCTGCCCGTTGGACCGGTCGCGGACGTAGTACAGCGAACCGCCCCAGTGCCACTTCGTACCCAGCGACTGCTGATAGGTAAACTCGGCCATGTGGACATCGTCTACCCGCTGAATGCTATTCTCATAGAGCTGGAAAAAGCCGGCTTTCCACTGATAGTAATCAGCATTTCGCCGTAAGGTGACCCCCACGCCGTCTGTGCCCCAATAGTTGAGGCGGTAAGCGGAGTTGAGCATGTCGTCGAAGAAAGTGCGGTAGGGATTGTAGGGTGTATCGTACATCCGCTGCAGGCCCAGGTTGATGGCCCAGCCCGGTGCGGGGATATATTCCAGCTCCAGGTTTTGCGTTTGCAGATTGACCTGATCACCGGAAGGTGCCGAACCGGAGTTTCCGCCGGTACCATAGGCGACATCACCCCAGGTATAGTCAATTTCAAATGAAGCCCGCAGAATGACGCGGTTGTCGAACAACTTGGGTTTGTAGATAAAGAAAGGAAGGATACGCTGCTCAAAGAAAGAAGCGGTCAGCGAGTCGGAAGTGGTGGTCGTATTCTGACCGAAAAGCCGCCCGATAACCTGCCCCTTGAGGAAGTCATTGGTCGGATAAATATTGCTGTTGTTGTAGTGGTTATAGAAAAAGGCAATGTATTGGAATTCCTTATTGGATTCTTCCGGGATTGCCTCTTCGAGTTGTTGAAAGTAAGGGGGGATCTGTGCCGATGTGGCAAAGGGCAGGCACAGCAGTAGCAATAGCCAAAGTTGCCGGTTTTTCATGGTAGGGTCGGTATTGGTTCTTTACTGGTTGGGAAAAGAGAAGGCGCAAGACGATTGCTCTTCCTGCGCCTTCTCGGGAAGCCGGTTCTGGCTTACTCTATTTTCTCGTATACCTGAATATTAAGGTTGCCGAACGCACCACCACTGGTACTGCCAAGGCCATCGGCTGCAGTAGGTGGCGTTGCGCCAATGTCTGGTTCCGTCTGTACAATCTCGTATTGCATGGTTGTACCATTGATAGAGAAAATACCTACTGATGTCAGGGCAGCCGGTGTGGACTGATTGACGGTAATGTCCCAAATATCAGCCGTGCCGCTTTCGGTCTGCTCGTAAGTACCTTCCAGGGTCAGTACTGCACCGGAAGTATCGTACTGCTCAACCAAATAGGTCAGGTCTGTGCGGAATGCAGCGTAAATACTATCTGTACCGAAGAGGTTGACCAGCAGCGGTGCCACATTAGCGCCGGAGCTCTGCCACTGTCCCTGAATACCTACTTCACAAGGGTCACAGGTGCCCCCGCAGTCGATACCAGTTTCGTCACCATTTTGGATGCCGTCGGTACAGGTTGGCTCGGGTTCGTTGTCCCCATCGTCATCACAGCCCTGCCAGGTCACCATAGCGCCGGTAAGGGCGAAGAGCATCAGCAAAAATTTAAAATTCTTCATAGCGGTAAATTTGATTTTAGTCTGGTTTGCAAAATTAATTTTGGAAAGCGCTGGCCTTTTCGAAAGACCCTTATAGTAAAGCGAATGTAAGAAAGCCTAATATCGGGAAGATTCAAATGATAAAAATCAAAGTGTTGACTTAAAAATAAAAAATCGTCATTTTTTATCTAAACCCACTGCAGACCAACTACTTAACACCACTATTAAAACCTCTGACTTAACCCAAACCACAGTGCCCTGCAACATAACGCCAACAGCTGAGTTGTCTTTCTCAAAAGCCATGTCACCCACATTGCACACCCTTACGGTCAGAAACCTCGATGGCAGACCGGAAAGCTTTCAGGCGGAAGCCGGCACCAATCTTCGTCAAGCCCTATTGCAACGGGGCATCAGTCCCTACACGGCCTACACCCGCCGTCTCAACTGCGGCGGCAGGGGCCTGTGCGCCACCTGCGGCGTATGGATCACTAGTGATGCCCCTGCCCCTGAGCATTGGCATGATAAAGCGGCCCATCGCTTCGGCTATCCCCGCCTCAGCTGTCAGGTGACGATAGACCGGGACCTGGAAGTGGAACTGGTGGAGAAGTGGATTTGGGGCGGGCGGCGATAAGGAGTAGGTGGGAATGGGCGATCAACTCCACACCAGCCTTCGACACCATTCTTTAAACCGTGTGCAAGGTGAAGACCAAAATAATAGTTTCCCAAAAATTCTTTTTTCCAAAACTTGCATAAGCACTGAGATGCGCCTACATTGTAGCCATCACGCGTTCCAGCGCTCGCTAGAATGCGCCTCCTGTAACTAAACACCGTATTATATGAAAAAGCTACTTTGGGCTGTATTGCTACTATGGTGCGGTTTTTCCTTTGCACAAACCACCACTTTTAACAAAAGAGTAGATACAGGCTATCCTTTTTTGAACCTGACAAAAATACTGCCAACAGATAGCTGCTACTATGCTGTGGGAGCTATCACAGACACTACAGGCGGAGCTACTGTTGGCTGCCTTTTCCTGAAATTAGACCTTCAGGGGCAAATTATTTGGCAAAATCCGTTGGGCTCGCCTCATAAATTTTTCCGCTCATGGGGCTCTGGCCTGTTTGCTGTCGGTGATACCAGTTTCGTGACTATGGGCCATACCACTGACTCTATTAGTAAAACGGTTATCTATAAATACAACCTGGAGGGCGACACCATCTTCACCAAAGAGTTTTTTAGCCCTTTCCACCCGGAAGAAAATTTTATTTCCGCAGCGAATTCAATAAATCCAGTAAATGACACTTCCTTTTCAGCCTTAGCTGGCGTAAACGGAGTTCCGGGAGGTGCAAACATTGAAATCTACTGGATCAGATTGCATGAATCTGGGCCAATTATCGAAAGTAAAATTTTCTCAGGCCCTCTTCAAAACATACCCATGTCTCAGGTCATCAGGAACGGCGAAGAAATAATTATTGGTTCGGGAAAAAGCGATTTTGGACAGATATCTGAGAATTTTACTTCTCAGTGTTATTTGCTCAGTATTGACCTACAAGGAAATATAAACTGGCAGTACACCACCCCCTGGAATGACTTATATGACCATGCCAACGCCCTCCTCCCCACCCCCAACGGCGGCCTCATCGCCGGCACCGGTAAAGGCGTGGAGACGGCCATCAACAGCAGCAATGGCCGCGTAGACTGGAACCCTTGCTTCTTCAAGCTCAATGCCGATAGGCAGATGGAGTGGGTTAGGGAGTTTAGGGGGCGGACGATGGGACCCATTTACTCTATTGTGAAAATTGCTCAAGCCACGGACAGCAGCGGCTATCTTGGTGTCAGCCGGATTGCCGACTTCGAGTCTGCCGAAGAACCCCTTAATGGTATGTGGGCCATGAAGGTGTCCAATGCAGGCGATAGCCTTTGGGCACGGCACTTCACACTCATCGACGAAGAGCCCGGCATGCCCGAGCCCATGGACCTCAAAGCCACCCCCGACGGCGGCTACATCGTCTGCGGCGCTATCGACCCGCCCGATGACGGGGATGTGCACCCCCTGCGCTACGGCTGGCTCCTCAAGCTCGATGCGCACGGCTGCCTCGTGCCCGGCTGCCACTTGCCCAACAGCACGTCCCCGGAGCCCGGCACTGCGCCACGTCTCGCCCTTTTCCCCAACCCCGCCCGCGATTTCATCAACTTTGAGCTGCGCGGTGCCCGCCCTGCCCCCGATGGGGCTTTCCGCATCCTGGATGCGCAGGGGCGGCTTTTGCAATCTATCCCGGCCCGGGAGGCACTGGGCACGGTCGTGGTGCCCGTGCATGACTGGGCGGCGGGGGCTTATGTGGTGCAGTATTTGGAAGGGGGGCAGGTTAGGGCGGCGGAGCGGTTTTTGAAGGTGGATTAAAACATAAAAGTCAGCAGTTTTCGAACGCCAGGCCTACACCCCACAACCCGGTGCCCGCCAGTCCTCCACATCCTGCCGCAGTTTTTTCAGGTAGGCGGTGATCGCATGATTTCCGGTGACGACTTTGTCCTGCTCTCTAAGTTCTGGCTCTTCCAGCTCGGGCAATGCCTCCAAGCGGTAGGCCACGACCATTTCCCGGAGCTGGTTTTCCCAGTTCTTCACCTCGGCATCGTACTCAGTGTAGCGAATAAGGATCATTTTTCGTAACGTTTTGAATTGGGCATGTATTAAGGAAGTGAAGAATAGGTAGATGTCTTAGGAGTGCCGCCGGGGGGACCAGGCGGTGCTCCTTTTTTTTTAGAGCGTATTGGGACTTTAGTAATCAGTCTGTCCCGGTGTACCGGGACACTTTTTTGATTGTACTTCGTTCCGTAAATCCTTCCCGCAATGCTGCGGGACAGGCTATTTAGCTATGGCTAAACTCCGGTTTCCGTGCCTCCTCTGATCAAAAAATTGCAAGTTTTCGATCAGAGGACCAAAGTCCCAATACGCTCTTAATTCAAAAACCGCCAGTTGATACCAATGCGGAAGACCGCCCGATGATAAGGGTAGAGTGCGGTTTGGTAGAAATAATCATCCAAAAAGGCAGCCGTGCCATTTTCCCATTTAAAAAAGGCCCGGAACCGGGTGACCTGCATCAGGAAGAAGGCATCCGCAGCGGGATAGAACGGTATGGTCTGTTCGTCTTGTAGCTGGAACTGCCCGGTGATGGGGTTGTAATAATTGGCGCGGAAGGCCTCGTTGTAGCGTAGGTCAACGCCCAGTTTTACATCCAGCACACGGAACCATTTGCCCGCATAGTAGAAGCTGTGCTTCCCGAAAAAAGTTGGTAAGCGCAGTATGTCTTGTGACGATTGCTGCAAGGCAAAAAGGTTGTCGAGGTGCAGGTTCCAGAACAAGTTGAAGTTTTTCTCCACAATCAACTGCCCGATGCTCACAGGCACGCCGGTTTGCTGCGGCAGGCCATCCGTACCAAAATAGATGTAGTTATTGAGCAGGTGGTAGCGTGCTCCGGCACTGAACTGAATGCCAGGTAGTCTATATTTACCCTGTAGTGTGGTGGCCAGGGTTTTATCAAAACTATTGCGGTAGAGCTGCCGCTCGGAAAGATACGTGCGGTGCTGCATGAGGGTCGGGCTGTACAACTGACTGACGCCCTTTAGCTCCAATTGGCCGAGCTTTTTAAGATCAAAAAACAAGTCGCCGCTCACCCGGTAGTCACCTGCATTGGCCAGCAAGCCGAGATGCGCCCGAAGGTCCACCAATAGCCGTTCATTAGGATTGAGGCGGTAACGGCCGGTCAGAAAGACGTTATTCAGGGTGGAATCTCCGTTGGTCTGCACCAACTGATGCAAGGTATGCACTGCCCCCACTTCCAGAAGGTCCCGCTGTTGCACTGCTTCATTCCTGCCTTGGCCACGCAGTTTGAATGTCGCCAGTTTAAATTCATTTTCATACTGCCGGTGGCGCAGGTAGAACCGGGCGCCCCGGGGATCAATCAGAAAGGCCGGAAACCGGTTATAAAAGCTATCAACTGCAGGATTGTAGGCATCCGAATACTTGTAAAGGCTATTTTGAAAGCGGGCTTTGTGGGTGATCGTAAATGCCCGCCGGGTTCCTTTTATGGAATCCTGCCCGCCCCCAAAACGGTAGTGATGCGTATAGGAGATCTCCCGGTGTGCATGGCGGGTCCGGGCGTCGTTGAGATAGACCTCGGCTGCACTGGGACTACTGAATTCTCCGCCTATAGCGGGTTCTTCCAGCACACCGCCGTTGTTCTCCTGCTCCATGGTGTTGGCGGCGACGCTGAAGAAGGCTTCATACCTGCCATTCGGATGCTGGAACCAAAGACCGTTGTTGAACGTGGTATTGCGTATATTTTGGTTAGGGTACTGGGTATTTTCCCCAAATTGGGTGATGCGGTCGTAGTCTAAGGTAAAATTAAGGCCGTTGGCAAAATTGCGGGAAAAGTCTGCCTTGGTATAACTGTCGGCCTGCTCTGAGCCCAGCGTATAGCCAAAAAGCGAGAAGGGCTTCTCCAACCGATAATAGCGCAACTGATCACCGTTGGACATGTAGAGGTCGTACTGATGCTGCCCGATGTCAAAGCCCCGGCGCTCGGGCACCTCGAAGACAATAGGCTCATGAGCAGACCCCAAAATACCTAAATGCCGGTAGTCGAGCCGCCGCTGCCGGGTAGGGTCGTATTGCCGGTAGAAATCGTCGAGCGTCGTATCAGAATACGGAATTTCAAGGTTAGGATTGTCAGCGTAGAAATAAAATACATCGAAGGTGTCCAGAAGGACATCCAACTGATCCAGTCCCTGCTGATCACCTTGCTGCTGTTGCTGCCGGTTGGCACCGGGGAACTGCCCCCGCACCATCTCAGGCAGGGCCAGCATTAGCGTAACAATAAGCAGCAAAGGCAGAGTTGGCTTCATGCGGATTTTATTGAATCGGCAAAGATAGGAAGAAAACGCATGTAGCGCAGTATCGATACACAGGAAGCCAGAGCTTAACGTTTTGTTGAGTTTTGAGGCAAGTAGGACAGGGTGGGTAAGGTTTGCCACACCCTGTCCTGATACTTCCTATTGCAGGAGCACTTTAAGCGAATGTGCGCCGGTTTTGCTCTCTATACGCAGCGCATAAAGCCCACCGGGCAGGCTGCCGGGTCGGCTGAATTCAAGCTGCTGTGCGCCCTTATTCAACGTGTGCGTTCCAAAATCAGCCACTTGCTGACCACTCAGGTTCCACAGGGAGAAGTGAGCCTGTGCTATAGCTTCTGGTAGTTGGAGATCCAGGCCGATTAGATGTTGTGCGGGCTGTGGGTAGACAGCAATTTGTGCGCCTTCCAGCAGTTCGTCTACACTTACCGGGTTAAGGCAGTCGAGGTTAACGGGCTCTAATTGCTGATTAGCAGCACAATTATCGCCCATGCCTTCAAAGATAAACAGGCCCTCCTGCATGTCAGACACCAGAATGTTGCCGGAAGGCAACAGTGGGTAAATCCCCCAGGCACCTTTGTAGCTTGTCCCATCAGGCTCCGTGGAAGTATCGTAGTACAGTACTTTCTCCGGATTAGCAGGGTCAGAAATGTCATACACCACTATCCCGTCGTAGTAATACGATACGTACAAGTAATCACAAGCCACAATCTGATTGTGGGTGATGCTAGTCGGGTTGTTCGTTTCTGCATCAAACGTCCCGGTGACCTCTGGCTCGCAGGGGTCGCTCACATCGATGGCTTTGATATCATAGCCGTGGTTTTCGTCGGCCATGTAATAGTACTGCCCGTCATCCGTCAGCCAGCCCGAGTGGTTATAACCCCGGAATGGATAATCGGTGATGGTGCTGATGGCTTGCGGGTTGAAAGGATCGGAAAAGTCGACCATAGCGAAGCCTGAGCCACCGGCATTAAGAAAAGCCACGCCATCGCGCACATAACCATCGTGTATGTGACTGACATTGAGCCCACCGAAGTTATTGTACTCTCCGATGTAGTCGAGATTCAATGGGTCAGAAATATCATATACCCGAAGAGCGGAGTAATTTTGTGGCCCACCGGTCATGGCAAACCCGTACAGCTTGGCCTGAGCGGTATCAATAAAAATATTATGGGCGGTTTGGATGCGGGTTGGTGCATCGTAAGCGACAATAACGGTATCCGGCAGCTGCCTAATATCCATAATTTGCAGGCTGCTTTGCCCCTCATCGCATACGGCATAGAGGTAGCCATTGTAGTCGTGGTAATCCCGGTGGATGATGACCGGCCCCTGCGCTGCGCCCGCCACAAAGTGGGCTTCAAAGGGCTGGTTGGGGTCCGTGACATCTATGAAGTGCGTACCGGCAGTGGAGCCCAGCACTGCGTATTCATGCCCATTGACTGCAAGGCCCCATATCTCATTGTAGATATTATTGTAAAAGGCGGAACCGACCAGACTGGGGTCGCTCCAGGTGCTCAGTAGATTGGCTTCTTCCTGCGCAGAAAGGTTAAACAGACTCAGCAGCAGAGTCATAAACAGTAGCTTGATCTTCATACTATTTGCAATTTTAAACGAAAGTAACAATTTTGCGCTCGCCTATCGGTCAACTTGCTGACAGAGTGTGGCTACCGTTCGGGGAAATCCGGAAGGTACTGCCGCTCCCGCTCTAGTTCGTACTGATATAGTATACGCCCGATTTGTGCCAGTACCGGAAAGCCGATTGTATCGTACTCATAGACGCCATCGTTGTAAATCTTATTGGCATTTACATGGATGTTGGCCGCCAGGAAGAACTCCACCTTGTTTTTGTAGTCCACCACGTAAGCCACATCGGTCAAAAAGCCATAGGCGTCGCCCACTTTATTAAAAATCCGGATGTGGTCAGGGATAGGGATTTTGGAATCACCAAAAATAAAGAACTTCACATAGCTGTCCCAGTTGGCATACTGCGGATAAGCCGGGGCAGTACTTTCCCGGGGTAGCATACTCATATACTTCCGTAAAAACTGGTAATCTGCCTGGCTGAGATTGAAGCGTCGGCGAGCGGGTACCGCTTCAGGGAACACCACCGCTTGCAGGATATCATGCAGATCCTCCAAAGCGACATAGTTTTTATCGCGAAAATCAAATGGGGCCGGTACGATGCGCCCTGCACTATCCATATATCCTTTGCCACGTACTTCTTCTCTCAGCTGCAGCGGGCTCTCAAAAGAGCTGTACACTTCTCCCTGATGGTACAGCAGCGTATTGCCAGGATCTGTAAAGGTCACCGGATTGGTGTATCGGTTGGAAGCCACATCGTAGCCGGGAGCAGAGAGCCGGTGAATAATACGGGTGCGGCTGTAGCCTTTCTCCCTCAGTTTTTCATTGAGGTACTCTTGCCCCAGAAACTCGTACAGCCGGTTGTAAGCATCGTTATCGCTAACCAGGAAAATTTTCTTGATGTAATGAGCTACCGAGGGCAAACCACTCACTGCCGAGGTATCAGACAGGACGCTCGTCTGCGGGGCATGTCCCTTTCCGGTAAACAGGGGGGTCTCTGCATTGAGCCCGCGAATGCGCAGTTCATTGAGTTTCTCAAGTGCCAGAAAAGCAGCCGGCATCTTCACCGTACTCGCCGGATAAAAATAGAGGCTGGAATCCACCCCCAGAAAGTGAGTGGTAAAGGCAGGCTGATTATCCGCGTCGCGGTCAATTTGGGTATAAATCAACTGCAGCTGAAATTGCTCCGGTGCAGCGAGTACGGCCTGCAAAGTGCTGTCCCCGAAAGTACGCAGCAGCTCTTGCAACAGCGCACTGTCGGATTGAGCATAGCCTCCCTCCCAGCATAGCAAAAAGGCAAATAAGAGCATCTTTTTCATACTATTGATTTTGGTCTTTATAATTGCCGTAGTGCAGCGCCAGTACCATTCCGGTCAGGAAATACTACGCCCTCCGGTCTCACTTCCACCCCAATAGCCGGGTCTGCTTTTAGCAATAGCGCTCCATCCATATCCACATAGTCCAGCAGTGGTAATAGCTGTGCAATAGCTGAAATGCCCACCGATGATTCGGTCATACAGCCTACCATGACTTTCAGGCCGAGGCTGCGGGCGTGTTCGGCCATACGGCGCGCCGGGGTGAGCCCGCCGCACTTCATCAGTTTGATATTGACGCCATGAAAGAAGCCATAACACCGGGCAACATCTGCTTCACTATGGCAGCTTTCATCGGCTATTACCGGGAGCTCGCACTCCGCGTATACCCGTTTCATCCCCTCCCAGTCATCGGTTTTAAGTGGCTGTTCTATAAACTCCACGCCCAGTTCTTTCAAGCGCGGCGCGTAGGCAACCGTCTGTTCAGCTGTCCATGCCGTATTGGCATCAATGCGGAAGACGGCATCAGTCTTTGCCCGCAGCGCTTCTATAATCTCCAGGTCATGATCTGTACCCAGTTTTATTTTGTAGAGTGGCCAGGGCTGCTCTGTCATCTTTGCAGCCATCTCTTCTACACTGGCGATGCCGATCGTGTAGTTGGACCGGGGCGTAGCGCTGCGTTCCAGCCCCCATAACTCATAAACCGGCATGCCGTTTATTTTCCCAAACAAATCGTGAAGGGCTTCGTCCAGGGCACAGAGCAGGAAGGGCGCACCCTCCAAATGAGGCTGTAACTGGTCCCAGAGTATTTCGGGCGATCCTATGGGAAGCCTTTCCACCATCGGCCGCAGGGCTTCCAAACGATCGACCATTTTATCTAGTGAAATGCCATAATAACTAATCTCTGTAGCTTCCCCGAAACCGGAATACCCCCCTTCTGTAAGCTCTACTATCAGGCTGGGAGTCGCGTCACGAGAACCGTGTGCTATAGAAAAGGTGTGTTTGAGTGGCAGTTGAAAAGTGTGTATCCGAAGCTTCATACAATGATTATTTTGAATTATTTTGTTTCTTTTCTTAGCTTTTTTGTTTATCTTTATTGCTCATCTACTAACGCTATGCTCCGAAAGATCAGAAAAGATATTCTATGGAAAGGCATCCTCGAGGACTGTTTTGAAGATTTTTTTGCCTTTTTCTACCCGGATGCGGTTGAGGACTTTGACTTTTCCCGTGGTGTGACCTTTCTGGACAAGGAACTGGAGGCACTTTTCCCGGAAGCTGAAGAAAAGGACAGGGTAGCCGATAAGCTGGCTAAAATTTTCACCGCTGATGGGCAGGAAGAGTGGGTACTCATACATGTGGAAGTGCAAGGCTATAAAGACGAAGAGTTTGCCCAGCGAATGTTCACTTATTTTTACCGGATATTTGACCGTTATAAGGTACCTGTACACGCTATTGCTATCCTTACAGACTCCAATAAATCCTACCACCCTAAAGCATTTGAATACAGTTTTTTGAATACCCGCTTGCAATATGCGTTTGATTCCTTTAAATTATCGAATTATACGGTTGCAGATTTTCAAGTTGCCCCAAACAATCCTTTTTCAATAGCCCTGGAATTGGCATGGGAAAGCTTAAAAAAACGACCGGACCAGGAACTGTTAGCACTTAAACTGGCGTTAATAAAGCGTTTACTTCAAGCCGGGCACAGCCGACAGAAAGTCAGCCGTGTACTGGACTTCATTAAGTTTTACCTAAGTTTTGAGCATATGGAAACGGAACTTCAGCTAGACCACCTCATTGACTTAGTCGAAGGCAGAAAAGAGCCTTTCGGTATTCGCGAGCGCGTACTGACCGAACTAGCCCGGCAGTATAAAGAAGAAGGACTGCAGGAAGGGCGTGAAGAAGGGCGTGAAGAAGGGCGTGA